>Ga0247832_1000311_pt1 | contig 101651 bp, 99 predicted proteins | sample LaCruzMarch2015__10_FD_192407 | JGI IMG/M metagenome (GOLD analysis project Ga0247832, IMG submission 192407) | Freshwater microbial communities from meromictic Lake La Cruz, Castile-La Mancha, Spain - LaCruzMarch2015_4m | ecosystem: Environmental > Aquatic > Freshwater > Lake | place: Spain... | reverse complement strand
GGAACAGAAATTGGAGAACCAGTTGATTTCACGGTGGCGCCGCGAATCAAACCATCTGTTGGCTGCATAGAAATAGCACGAACCATGCCATCGCCAATATGTTGAGCAACTTCTAAAGTAAGCGTTCTAGTTTCTGCTCCTGGCAATGTCACTTCGACATGAAGGGCAAAAAACAATTCAGGTATCGCATCTACTGGAAACTCCACGTCTACAACGGGACCAGTAACGCGTGCAACTCTTCCGGTTACATTCTTTGTTTCTGTTGTGCTACTCATTTTGTGTTTTCTCCTATTTGGCGGTCTTTAGTGAGTCGGCGCCACCGACGATTTCACTAATTTCCTGGGTAATTTCGGCTTGACGTGCTTGGTTAGCACGACGAGTCAAAGTCTTGATTAGATCTTCAGCATTTTCAGTTGCTGATTTCATAGCGCGTTGTCTAGCAGCGTGTTCTGAAGCTGCTGCTTGCAACAAACCTGCATACACCAAATATTCAATGTATTTAGGCAATAGTTCATCGAGCACAGCATCTGGTGATGGCTCGAAATCATAAAGAGGCAAAGTTGGTTTGTGAGTATCAACTTCGGTCATCTTTGCTGATGATTGAACTAGTTCTTCTACAACTTCCAAAGGCACAATTCTTTGCACCACTGGAACTTGAGAAATTCTGTTCACAAAACGGGTGTAAATGATTTGAATTTCATCAACACCACCTTGTGCTTCTTCTTTTAAGAAAACTTCTAACAATGCTTTAGCAATCACTCGAGCATCGTCATATTTTGGTCGATCCGTAATGCCGGTCCAACTTGCTGCAACTTCTCTGTTGCGGAATTTGTAGTAACCAACACCTTTTCGACCCACAATGAAAGGAATTACTTCTTTGCCTTGTTCATCGCGTAGTAATTCAGTTAATCTCTCGCCTTCTTTCAAGATGTTTGCAGAATAAGCACCTGCTAGACCTCGATCGGCAGTGATTAACAAAACAGCTGCACGTTTGCCATCTTTTTTGTTTAACAACAAAGGATGGTTTCCGCGAGCATTTGAGGCAGCCAAAGACACAGCTTTATAAAGAGCTGTTGCATAAGGAGTCGCCGCAGCCACTTGGTTCTGCGCCTTGATGATTCGACTAGAAGCAATTAATTCCATTGCTCTAGTGATCTTCTTGGTCGCTTGAACCGAGCGAATGCGTCTTCTAAATACGCGTAATTGGGCACCCATGATTTAAGTCCTAAGCTCTTTTCTGAACTTTGATTTGAGCTTGTTCAACATCTTCAGCAGCTAATGGGTCAACATTTGCATCAACCAATAATGGTTGACCATTTGCTTTCACAAATTGCTTCTTGAAGTTATTGATACCTTTTTTAATATCTTCAATATTTTCATCACTTAAATCACGAGTGTCTCTAATTGCTGCCAATGTAGAAGCATGTTCGCGATCTAGATAGTTATGGAATTCAACTTCAAAGCGACCAATATCATCCACTGGAACATCATCAAGATTTCCTGTTGTTCCTGCCCAAAGGGATGCAACTGCTTTTTCCATTGGAAGTGGTGCATATTGACCTTGAATTAGAAGTTGCACAAGACGTGAACCTCGTTCTAGTTGTGATTTTGAAGCAGCATCAAGATCAGAACCAAAAGCAGCAAATGCTTCCAATTCTCTAAATTGTGCTAAGTCAAGACGAAGACGTCCCGCAACTTTTTTCATAGCTTTTGGTTGAGCAGATCCACCTACACGTGATACCGAAATACCTACGTTGATAGCAGGTCTTATTCCTGAGTTGAACAAATCTGTTTCTAAGAAGATTTGTCCGTCAGTAATAGAAATAACGTTGGTTGGAATGTATGCAGAAACGTCATTAGCTTTGGTTTCAATAATTGGTAAACCAGTTAATGAACCGCCACCTAATTCGTTTGATAATTTGGCGCAACGTTCTAATAAACGAGAGTGCAAATAGAACACGTCTCCTGGATAAGCTTCGCGACCTGGTGGACGACGTAGCAACAGGGAAACTGCACGATAAGCCTCTGCTTGTTTTGTTAAATCGTCAAACACAATTAGTGCTGGTTTTCCTTCATACATCCAGTGCTGTCCAATTGCAGAACCAGCGTATGGAGCAATGAATTTAAAACCTGCAGGATCAGATGCAGTTGCAGCAACAATTGTGGTGTATTCAAGTGCACCATATTTTTCTAGCGTTGCTCTAACGGAAGCAATAGTTGAACCCTTTTGACCAATCGCCACATAAATACAGCGAACTTGTTTCTTAGGATCTCCTGATAACCAGTTTTGTTTTTGGTTAATAATCGCATCGATTGCAAGTGCAGTTTTACCAGTTCCACGATCACCAATGATTAATTGGCGTTGTCCACGGCCTACTGCTGTCATTGCATCTACTGCTTTAATACCGAATTCAAGTGGTTCTTTAACAGGTTGGCGTTCTACAACTGTTGGTGCTTGTAATTCAAGAGCACGTTGTGCACTTGCTTTGATTGCACCTAAACCATCAATTGGATTTCCTAGTGGATCAACTGTTCTTCCTAAGAACGCATCTCCAACTGGAACTTCTAATACACGCCCTGTTCGTCTTACTTCTTGTCCTTCTTGGATACCTGAAGGATCTCCTAAAAGAACAGCACCGATTTCGGAAACATCTAAGTTAAGAGCTACACCTAATAGTCCACCTTCAAATTCAAGTAATTCACTTGTCATTGCTGATGGCAAACCTTCAACGCGGGCAATACCGTCACCGGTTTCGGCTACACGTCCTACTTCATCCTTGGAAGTCTTCGGATTGAAATTGGCAACGTTGCGCTCGATTGCACTCCGGATATCTTCAGGTTTGATCTGGAGTTCGGTCATCTTTGATACTGCCTTTCTACTTTTTCTTTATTCTGCTCTTGCAAACTTTGCAACAACAGGAAGTTTTTGGTTTTAGCCTGCGAGCTGGCGTCTTACTTGTGCTAAACGGTTTGCCACTGTGCCATCGATTACTTCATCGCCAACACGAACTGCAACTCCGCCAATTACTTTCTTATCAATCACAACTTGTACTTGCACTTCCTGCTTATAAATTGCAGTCAATGCAGTTGTGAGTCTTTGTTCTTGGTCACTTGTTAATGCAATTGCACTTGTTACTTCAGCTAAGACTCGACCTCGTCTGGCTGCAGCTAGTTTTTGCAAATCACCCAAAGTAGAAGTAATTGATCTTCCATGGCGATGACTTATGGCGTGATTAACCAACAAGATTGAGGTGGCACTAAATGTCTTGCCCACTAAATCATTAATCACATTAGTTCTGGCAGAAGTTGTCATATTTGGATCGGCAAGTAATAGTTCAAGTTCTCCACTTGCAGCTATTGCTCGCTCAAAGGCAAATACTTCATCTTCCACTCGATCTAGTTCATTTTTAACTTCACTGGCAGCAAATAAAGCTCTGGCCCCACTTGCTTCCAAGCCTTGAACTAAATCTTGAGTTTCACTCCAACGCATTTTCACAGCTTCAGCAATTAATGAAACTGCTTCATTAGTGCCAATCTTGGCCAAAACATCTTTTACTACCCCTGCTCTTGCTTCAGGTGAAATTCCTGAATCAGTCAGTGTGGTTAAAAGTGTTTTGCTACCAGTAATGGCATCTGCCAACAAAAGAATGCTTTCGCCATTTTCAAGTGAATGCAAATTCTTATTGGAATCTACAAGTTTGATTAATGACTGATAAGCGTTCTTGCTGGCACCTAACATTTAGCGTTTACCTCCAGCAGATTCAAGATCTTTTATAAATTGATCAATTACTGCCTTGGCTCGTGCATCATCTTGCAATGAAGCACCAACGATTTTGCTTGCTAAATCTATAGCTAATTTTGAAACATCTAGGCGTAATTCATTAACCGCTTTTGATTTTTCAGCTTCGATTTGAGCGTTTGCTTGTTGAGTAACAGTTTGTGCAACAGTTTGAGCTTCGTTTCTGGCTTCACTAATTAAATTAGTTCTCTCAGATTCAGCAGCAGTACGTATTTTTGCTGCTTCACTCCTTGCATCAGATAACTGTTGACGATATTGAGCCAAAGTAATTGATGCTTCTTGTTGCAACTTTTCAGCTTTAGCAATTCCACCTTCAATTGATTCAGTGCGAGCTTCCAAAGTCTTTCTAATGTTTGGCAAAGCAAACTTAGAAAGAGCAAAGAAGATCACAAAGAAAGCAATAGAACCAATGATCAACTCATAGGTTGGTGGCAACAAAACATTGCTATTGCCTCCTGCACCCTCAGCTGCGAGGATCCAGTTCATATTCACACTCCAGTTTTTGGTTGTTAGTTATGCGCCGAAAACGAATGGTGCAACGAAGCCAATCAAAGCTAAAGCTTCTGCAAGTGCGAAACCCAAAATCATGTTTTGGCGAATAACACCGTAAGCCTCAGGTTGACGAGCAATTGCTTGCACACCGTTACCGAAGATGATGCCGATTCCGACACCTGGACCAATTGCGGCAAGACCGTAACCGATCGAACCAAGTGAACCAGTGATTTCCGCGAGGATCATCATGTTTCCCTTTTCCTTTTCTTTCTTTATCCCACAACTATTTGTTGCAGGAATTCTTTTTTCTTTAGTGCTCCGCGTGCAACGAGCTGGAGATAAATACAGCTGTTAGCAACGTGAAGATAAAGGCTTGTAGTGCTTGGATAAACATTTCAAATCCTGTTAAGACGATAGTCACAATGAAGGAAACCACAGATCCTAAGTAGCCAATTACTGAGACAAAACCAACAAAATTTGTCAGATTTAACAAATACCAGGCAGAAACGGTAAACACAGTAATAAGTAAGTGTCCGGCAAACATATTGGCAAACAAACGAATCGCCAAAGTTACAGGTCTAATAATCAAAGTTGAGAGTAATTCAATAGGAGTAAGCAGCGGATAAATTCCAATTGGCATTCCTGGTGGAAACGCAATATTTTTGAAATAACCAACAACTCCTTGGTTTTTCATACCTAAGTACATGTAAACAACCCAAACAATAAGAGCTAAAACTACTGGAAATGCAAAACGAGATGAGACTGGAAATTGTGCTCCAGGAATTATTGCCATCACGTTCATAGACCACACAAAGAAAAAGAGAGACGTTAATAAAGGAACAAAACGATCACCGTCTTTGCCCATAATTTCTCTAGCGATGTTATCTCTGACAAATAAATAACCAACTTCCACAACGTTTTGTAAACCAGTCGGAACTAGCTTTGGTTTAGCAAAGGCTGCGATAAATACAACCGACACAATTACGGTACAAAGCATTGCCAAGATAACTGGTTTAGTTACTTCAATGGATGTAAAGCCAAAAAGATTAAAAGAAGCTAAAGGTTGCCATTCAAATATTCCTGCTCCAGGAGCTGGAAACGGACATTCATTGTCACCAAATTTACAAGTTACTTCACTTAATGAAATAAAGTTAGCCACGACCAACACCTTTGTTTGGCTTCACTTTATTTACTTACCTTTCTAATTTACTTGTTACTTAATTGTTTGAAAGTCATATACAACGCTAAAGAAATTCCTAGAATTACTCCAGCAGCGACAAACATTTCAACTTTATTAAACCAACTTCCGATTAACCAACCAAGTCCTCCGTAAATTAATATTCCGGAGACTAGACGTCCAAAGATTGCCCATGGATCATCTGATGTTGATTTTCGGGTTCGAAAGTTTTGCTGTTCGTCCACCAATAAAAGGCTAGTCGTCTTTTGACAACTTCAAAGCCTGGGGGGATACAGGTTCGATGACCACATTTTTGTGTTTTGCCATCACCCAAACAGAACCGGCGGTCCAGGAAAGTGTGGAGGCAAGAATTGCGATGCCAAAGCTTCGTCCATCAAGCCAAGTGGCATCTCTGAGTAACTTTATTAACACAAGTAACACAATTAATTGAGTTAAGTAAACGATCATGGCCACACCTAAACCAATTTCAGGCTTAGTTAATAGCACTCGCCCAATGATGTATTGACCGAACACAAAAAACACCAAAGTTAAAACCATTCCACCTAATGCGGAATAACCTGCTTGTGCATCTGTGAAAAACGCAGAACCCAAGGAAAAAAGAATGCCTACCACCATGGTGGGAATCAATCCCGAAACAATGATTTTGTTTTCGATAGTCATTTAAGCCAGCACTACTTTCTTAGGATCTCTTCGTCTTCCAAAGTAAACCAATGAGGCAAGTCCTGCAATAAGGGCTGACAAAGAATAAAGAAAAGGAATAAAGGCAGTGCTAACTGTGGCAAAAGCTAACAAAGCAGTTCCGGCATGCATCAACATCACTGCTCTTCTATGAGAGTGACCTCTTTCTAATAAACGGTGATGCAAATGTTCTTTATCGGGAGTAAAGATATTTGCTCCCCTTCTAGTTCTTCTTAATACCGCTAAAGCTAAATCAAAAGCTGGAACAGCAATTACAGCTAGGGGCAAAAGAATAAGTAAAAAGCTCGGTAGCACTGAAGTTAATTCCAGAGCACCAGGATCTGTTTGACCAGTTAATGTGATGGCACAAGCTGCCAACATTAAACCAATCAGCATGGAACCGGTATCTCCCATAAATACTCGGGCCGGAAACATGTTGTGTGGTAAAAATCCTAAAGTCATTCCCACTAATAATGCTGAAATCAGTGTGGGCAAGGTTGCTCTAGAAAAACCAAATTCAACACTTAATAAATAACTATAAGCAAAGAATGCTGCTGCACCAAGTCCTACTACTCCTGCTGCTAAACCATCTAATCCGTCAACAAAGTTAACCGCATTAACTGTAATTAGAACGATCAAAACTGTTAACAAAACTCCTGTTAAAGGATCAAGACTTAGTGTTCCTTGCACAAATGGAAGAGGTAGCCAAATTAGAGAAATTCCTTGTGATGCCATAACTGCAGCAGCAAGTGTTTGGCCAGCTAATTTAACTGGGCCATCAATTGACCATTTGTCATCAATTACACCCAACAAAACCAAAATTCCAGCACCAGCAAGCAATGCTCTAATTTGGCTGCCATCGTTAAAAACATTACTGATTAATGGCAACTGTGAAGCAAGGGAAAGTCCTGCTAATAAACCTGCCACCATTGCTAATCCACCTAAACGTGGAATTGGTCTATCGTGCACATCTCGATCACGCACTTTGGCCATGAAACCAAAACGAAGCGCTGCATAGCGTGCAATTGGAGTTGTTAAATAAGTAATGAAAGCTGTTGCCAAGAGTACTAACAAATACTCGCGCAAGGTTTTACTACTTTCTTAAGATTTATTACTTCTGTGGGTAGGCAGGAAATGCTTTACAAAGTTTATTCACTTCGTCAGCAATCTTGTCATGACCTGATTCACTCTTCACAGCTTGAGCGATAAATGATGCAATTTGCTTCATTTCCGGAACACCCATTCCCTGAGTTGTAACAGAAGGTGAACCAACTCTGATACCACTTGCAGTCATTGGTGGAAGTGGATCATTTGGAATTGGATTCTTATTCAAAGTGATTTGGGAAGCATCGCATCGCTTCTCAGCATCTTTTCCAGTAACTCCAACTGGAGTTAAATCAAGTAACACAAGATGGGTATCTGTGCCACCACTTACAGGTCGCATTCCTTCTGCTTTTAATCCTTCAGATAACGCTTGCGCATTAGTAATTACATTCTTTGCGTACTGTTGATATTCAGGTGTGGCACATTCTTTAAGTGCAACAGCTTTGGCAGCAACACCGTGCATTAATGGGCCACCTTGCATCATTGGAAATACTGCTTTATCAATTGCTTGAGCATGTTGTGCTTTACACAAAATCATTCCGCCACGTGGTCCACGCAAAACTTTGTGAGTTGTAAATGAAACAACGTCTGCATGAGGAACAGGACTTGGAATTGCTTTACCTGCAACTAAACCAATGAAATGAGCAGCATCTACCCAAAGAATTGCACCCACTTCATCAGCAATCTCACGCATTAATTTGAAATCAACTAAACGAGGATAAGCAGTTGCGCCTGCCACAATCATTTTTGGTTTGTGTTGTTTTGCTAAATCACGCACATTGTCATAATCAATTAATTCAGTTTTGGGATCTACTGAATAACCAATTGGGTTAAACCATTTACCAGAAAAACTCACTGGAGATCCGTGAGTTAAATGTCCGCCTTGAGCAAGACTCATTGCCAATATTGTGTCACCAGGTTTGGTGAATGCACCATAAACCGCAATGTTGGCACTTGCCCCAGAATGTGGTTGCAAATTTGCGTGATCTGCATCAAAAAGTTTTTTTGCTCTTTCAATGCCAATTACTTCTGCTTCATCAACTACTGAACATCCACCGTAATAACGTTTGCCTGGATAGCCTTCGGCATATTTATTACTAAATGTGCTTCCTAATGCTGCTAATACTGCAGGAGAAGTGAAGTTTTCACTGGCAATTAATTGCAAGCCACCACGAGCTCGTTCTAATTCTTTAAGTAATAAAGATGCAATTTCTGGATCTTGATTTTGTAGGGAATCCCAATCTGGACCCCAAAAGGTACTATTGCCCATTTTAAAATTGCCTCTCTATTTTTCTTATAACAAATACTATGGCAGAACTTGAATATTTGGCACGATGAGACGAATCTCCTCAAGCGGGATCGCACCTTGACGCAGCAGTTTTATTTCACCAGATGAAACATCCACAATGGTTGATGCAACATTTCCGGGGGTTTGTCCCCCGTCTAAGTAAATAGTTACTTCCTCACCTAATTGAGTAATTGCTTCATCCACGTTGGTTGCTGCCGGTTGACCAGTTTTATTGGCACTGCTTACTGCCATTGGACCAACTGCATTTAGTAATTCAATGGCAATTGGATTAAGTGGCATTCTCAAAGCAACTGTTTGATTTGTTTCTCCCAAATCCCAACGAAGAGTTGGTTGAGCTTTGACAACAATTGTTAAGGCCCCTGGCCAAAATGCTTCTGCTAATGCTTTTGTGATGCCATCAACTCTTTGTGCCAAACCATCTAAAGCTTTGGCATGACCAACTAAAACAGGAATTGGCATGTTGCGATCTCTACCTTTAGCTGCCAATAATTTTTGTGGTCCTGTTTGAGAAAAAGCATCTGTACCAAGTCCATAAACAGTGTCGGTTGGTAACACGACTAAATCTCCGCGTTTAGCAGCAGCAATGGCAGCAGTAATTCCATCTTTTCTTTCCATCTCGTTATTCATGGAAAATTTACGAATCATATTTTTATTCCAACGGTGTAGCGAGGCAAACCGTTTAAATCCCTTCGGTCTTCAATTTTGGTGAAAGCTTTGGATTCCAGTAATAAATAAGGAACTCCTGTTTCTTCTACATTTGAACCTTGCACATCTGCATGTTCAATTGCAATAAAACCACCCGGTTTTAATAAGTCTCGAGCAATTTTTATTACGACTCTGACTAAATCTAAGCCGTCTCTACCGCCAAAAAGTGCCATCTCTGGTTCATGATCTTTTACTTCTGGTTCCCGAGGAATCATTTTGTTAGGAATATAGGGAGGATTTGAAACAAGAGCATCAACTTTGAATTTTAGGTTTTCTAGATCTTTTATTGGCTCTTGAATATCTGCATTAATAGCAATAAATTTAGAATTTGCTTTGCTCAAGGATTCTTCATTATCAGCTAAATTTTTAGTTAAATACTGAAATGCTTCTGGTGATTTCTCCACTGCATAAACATCTGAATTTCCTACTTCACTAGCTAAAGCAAGAGCAATTGCACCAGATCCAGAACATAGATCAACCACAATATTTCTATCTTGATTTTTATCTTTTAAATATCTCACAGTTGATTCAACTAGTAATTCAGTTTCGGGACGAGGAATAAAAACTCCTGGACCAACATTAAGAACAAGTCTTCTAAAACCTTGCTCTCCTAAAATATGCTGTAAAGGAATTCTTCTAACTCTTTTTTCCACAAGTTTTTCAATCTCTCGATATTGATCATCTTCAATGTCTTTTATTAAACCAATTCGGTTTCTTTCAATTCCTAAGGAAAAAGCAACTAATGATTCGGCATCAAATCTTGGGCTAGGAACCCTTGCATTTTTAAGTCTTAATTCAATATCAACAAGAACACTTCTTGTTAACTTACTCAACGGGTTTCCCCAACCTCAGCCAACTTTTGTGTGATTTCCATATCCACACAAGATTGCAAAACAGGATCTAGATCGCCATTAAGTATTTGGTCCAAGTTATGTGATTTGAAACCAGTACGGTGATCAGTTAATCGGTTTTCGGGAAAGTTATAAGTTCTAATTCGTTCTGATCTATCCACAGTTCTTACTTGTAATTTTCTAGACGCTGATTCTTCTTGTGCTCTTGTTTCTTCAGCAGCAGAAAGCAATCTTGCTCTTAAAATTCTTAACGCTGATTCCTTATTTTGTAATTGGCTTTTTTCATTCTGACAAGAAACCACAATTCCAGTAGGAATGTGAGTGATACGAACAGCAGAATCTGTGGTGTTAACAGATTGCCCACCGGGACCAGATGATCTATAAACATCTACTCGAATATCTTCGTTTTTAATTTCAACATCAATTTCTTCTGCTTCAGGAAAAACTAAAACTCCAGCAGCTGAAGTGTGTACTCGACCTTGAGATTCAGTAACAGGAACTCTTTGCACACGATGAACTCCACCTTCATGTTTCATCCACGCATAAGGAGCATTTCCTAATTCAGGATTTGACTTAGCTTTTATTGCAATAGATGCGTTCTTATATCCACCCATATCGGAATCAACTGCGTCAATCAAAGTTGCTTTCCATCCACGCTTTTCGGCAAATCTTAAATACATGCGCACTAAGTCACCAGCAAATAAAGCTGACTCTTCGCCGCCTTCTCCAGATTTAACTTCCACAATCACATCTTTGCCGTCAAGTGGATCTCGTGGAATTAACATCAGTTGTAATTTGTCAGCTAAAACTTGAACTTCTTCTGCTACTTTTTCTGCTTCTACTTTGAAACTGGAATCATCCATAGATAACTCAACAGCAGCAGCATGATCTTCTACAAGTTTTTGATATTCACGCCAAGTAGCAACGATTGGTTTTAATTCAGCAAAACGTCGACCAACTTGACGAGCTTTATTTTGATCAGAATGAAGTTTAGGATCAGACATTTTGTGTTCTAACTCAACTAATTCAGCAGCTAAGTCAACTACGCCTTCAAACATCTATCCTCACCCCTTTTCTAAAACTTTCACTTAGGTAAAACAAAACGGACGCCGGTTTTTTAAAACACAAACAAATGTGTCTTAAAACCGACGTCCGTAAGTTTAGCTATTTGTTGGCAGTTTTGCCGTAACGTTTTTCGAACTTTGATACGCGACCTGCGGTATCCAAAATCTTTTGTTTACCGGTATAGAAGGGATGACATTGTTGACAAATTTCTGCATGCATCACACCATTTTGTGCAGTGCTACGAGTTTGAAATGTATTTCCACATGAGCAGGTAACAGTTGTCTCTGCGTAATCTGGATGAATTTCTGGTTTCATCTTTTCAATGCTCCGTCTTCTATTTCCTTATAGCCAATTCTATTCAGCGTCGTCGCCGTTAGTGGTTGGGGTGGTCTTTTGTACCTGTAAGAGGAACTCAAAGTTGGTTTTTGTCTCACGCAACTTGTTGAGTAGTAGCTCGATTGCTTGTTGTGGGTCCAGCGCATGAAGCACTCTTCGAAGTGTCCAAATGATCTTTAATTCATCTGGAGACATAAGAATTTCTTCTTTTCTAGTACCGGAAGAATCAATATCAACAGCAGGGAAAATTCTTCGATCAGCAAGTTTGCGATCGAGTTTAAGTTCCATGTTTCCTGTTCCTTTAAATTCTTCGAAAATAACTTCATCCATTCGTGAACCAGTTTCAACCAAAGCTGTTGCAATGATTGTTAATGATCCGCCGTTTTCAATGTTTCGAGCAGCACCGAAGAACTTCTTTGGTGGATACAAAGCTGCTGAATCAACACCACCAGAAAGAATTCTTCCTGAAGTTGGAGCTGACAAGTTATATGCACGACCAAGACGTGTCATGGAATCAAGCAAGATCACAACGTCGTGACCCATTTCCACTAATCTCTTTGCTCTTTCAATTGAAAGTTCAGCCACAGTGGTGTGATCTTCTGCTGGCTTATCAAAAGTTGAAGCGATTACTTCACCTTTAACAGAGCGTTGCATATCTGTAACTTCTTCTGGTCTTTCATCAACTAGTACAACCATCAAATGAACTTCAGGGTTGTTTGTAGTGATGGCATTTGCAATTGCTTGCAAGACCATTGTTTTACCAGCTTTTGGTGGTGAAACAATCAAGCCTCTTTGACCTTTACCAATTGGAGCAACTAAATCGATAACACGTGTAGTTAAGTTATTTCCTTCAGTTTCAAGTCTTAAACGCTCTTGTGGATAAAGAGGGGTAAGTTTGGAGAAATCTAATCTCTTGGCTGATTCTTCTGGAGTTAAACCGTTAATGGTTTCAACTCGAACCAATGGATTAAATTTTTGTCTTTGTTCGCCTTCTTTTGGTTGACGAATTGAACCGGTAACTGCGTCACCTTTTCTTAATCCAAATTTACGAACCAATCCCATAGAAACATAAACATCATTTGGTCCTGGTAAGTAACCAGATGTTCTAACGAATGCATAGTTTTCTAATAGATCAATGATTCCTGCTACTGGCAGTAATACATCGTCTTCTTTAATTTCAAAGTCATCACGTTCTCTTCTTGAACCGCGTTCTCTGAATCGAGATCTTGAGCCGCCATCACCATTTCTATCGTTTCGATCATTTCGGCCATTGCGATCATTACGACGATAACCGCCACGATCATCATTGCCGCGATCATTTCTGTTGTAGCTGCCACGATCTTCACGATTGTAGGTTCCGCGATCGTCGCTATTTCTGTCATCGCGTTCTACGCGAGTGTCACTTTCTTCTCTAAATTCTTCAATTACATCATCTTCTGGGATATCAGAATTTGTGGTCATACTTTTATTTCCGCCATTTCCGCGTTGATCGATTGCTTCGACAAGTTCACTTTTTCTCATTGTTGCTGCGTCAGGAATTCCCAGCTCTGTAGCCATTTGCCGTAATTCAGGCAAAAGCTTGGACGAGGTGTCAGTCACCTTAAGGAGTTTTCCTTTCAATACTGCTTCACACAATCAATTTGTTTAATTAGTTTCGTGTGAGAGATCCGGACCTGTTTTAATTTGGTTTGAAAAGTTAGCGAATTTTATCTTTTGGAATTTGCCATCTTTGGCCAATATTGGCCGGACAACTAAAACAATAGCAGGTTTAGGGTCCAAGGTTCAAGCATGGGGGCAAACCCGCGGGGTGGGGCTTGAAAACAAAGCCTTATTGAACGCTTGCTCCGGCCTCGGCTATTTCTAATTGTTGAGCATCAAATTCATCTGGGACTAGTGAAATTACTTCATCTACGTTCTTACTGTTAGTTAACACGCAAACACTTGGTCCAGAACCTGAAATATAAGCAGCATGATTTTTCATTCTCAAACTTGTAACTAAAGCAGAAGCAGATTGCATGGAAGGTCTTCTATACTCTTGGTGAATGCGATCAGCAGTTGCTTCAAATAAATAATCAGGATCATTTGTCATCGCATGAACAAGTAGTGCACTTCGAGCAACGTTGTAGGCAGCATCGCGATGAGGAACATGAGAAGGCAGTAGTGCTCTTGCTTGTTCAGTATCTACTTCAAATTTAGGAATCATTACTACCGGAATTATTGATTCATGAGCTTTTACTTTTACCGCTCTGGCTAGTGATTGATCATCAATCCATGAAACTGTGAAACCACCATAAAGACAAGCCGCCACATTGTCGGGATGACCTTCAATGGAACTTGCTAATTCAAGAGCACCTTGATCATCCATTCTGGTTCCTTGAGTTCCAGCTAAAGCTCTTGCTGCAACTACCGCAGCAGAAATTGCTGCCGCAGAAGAACCAAGTCCACGACCATGAGGAATGCGATTAATGCAACGAAGATAAAGACCTTGCACTGGCATGGAAAGATTTGCAAAAGTTTTTAACATTACTCGAGCAATTAAATGATTTTCATCTCTTGGTAAAGAATTTCTACCTTCACCATCAACGTCTACTTGCACACCTGGTTTGTCAGTGAAAGATGCTTCTATTTCATCAAACATGGAAAGAGCTAAACCTGCAGAATCAAAACCTGAACCTAAATTGGCACTAGATGCTGGAACTACAACTCTGACTGCCCCTGAAACTTTTGACAATTATTTCAACCCCAATGCCTCAGCAGCTGCATCTGCGTTAACAGATATTTTCACAGTTTCTTTTGCTCCTTCAAGTGCCCATTGTGGATCTTTTAATCCATTGCCAGTAACTGTAATAACAATTACTTTGCCACTAAGTAAATCATTGTTGGCTTTAGCTTGAATCAATCCAGCCACACCTGCTGCAGAAGAAGGTTCCACAAAGACACCTTCTTTTTCAGCTAATAAATGATATGCCTGCAAAATTTGTTCATCAGTTACTTTGCCAATTCTTCCCTTTGATTCATCTCGCGCGGCGATTGCTTGTTTCCAAGACGCAGGATTTCCAATTCGAATTGCAGTAGCAATTGTTTCAGGTTTTAAAACTGGTGCACCATCAACAATTGGTGCAGCACCAGTTGCTTGGTATCCCCACATTTGTGGCAGTTTTGTTGAAACAGCATCATTTTTATATTCAACATAACCTTTCCAATAAGCAGTTATATTTCCTGCATTTCCAACTGGTAACACGTGCAAATCTGGAGCATCGCCTAAACGATCTACGATTTCAAATGCGGCAGTTTTTTGTCCTTCAATTCGATCCGGATTTACTGAATTGACCAAAGCCACTGGATATTTGTTTGCTAACTCTTGCGCAAGAACTAAACAGTCATCAAAATTTCCATTTACTTGTAATACGGATGCACCATGCACTATTGCTTGAGCAAGTTTTCCCATGGCAATTTTTCCATCAGGAATTAATACTGCACTCTTCATTCCAGCCTTAACTGCATAAGCAGTAGCAGAAGCAGAAGTATTTCCAGTTGATGCACAAATTACAGCTTTTGCGCCAACCTCAGCAGCTTTAGAAATAGCAACAGTCATGCCTCGATCTTTAAAAGATCCAGTTGGATTAACACCTTCAACTTTTAAATAAACTTGACTATTTAGCATTTCACTTAAGGCGCAGGCATAAACCAAAGGTGTGCCGCCTTCACCCAAAGTAACAATTGGAGTTTTAGCGTTTATTGGTAATCGAGCTTTATATTCTTCGATTACTCCACGCCACAAATGTGCAGCCATTGGTTAATCTTCGCCTTCAACTCTCATGTAGTCAGAAATTTCCCTAACCGCATCAAGATTTCTTAAATCTTCCAAAGTTTTTGCTAGATCTTTTTCTAAAGCTTTGTGTGTTCTAATTACAAGTTGGGCATCATTTTCTAGACCATCTTGACGAACAGTTTGAATAGAAACATTATTGTCAGCAATCTTTTGACTAATTTGTGCTAAAACACCAGGTTTATCAGCAACCTGCAGTGAAATGTAATAACTTGTCATTGCTTCAGAAACTGGTTTAACTTTCAAATCTGCATAAATACTTTCACCAGGTCCTCGTCTGCCACTCATTTTGTTTCGAGCAACAGCAACTAAATCTCCTAAAACAGCAGATGCAGTTGGTGCTCCACCTGCGCCTCGACCGTAAAACATTAATGAACCAGCAGCTTCTGCTTCCACAAACACAGCATTGAACGCTTCTCTAACACTTGCTAAGGGATGGCTGCGAGGAATCATGGCTGGATGAACTCTGACCACAATTGATTCATCATCAAGTCGTTCAGCAATTGCTAACAATTTAATAACAAAACCCATTTCCTTGGCAGCTTTAACATCACTGGCAGAAACTTTTGTAATTCCTTCACAATAAACATCATCAATAGTTACGCGAGTGTGAAATGCAAGTTGAGCAACAATTGCTGCTTTTGCCGCAGCATCTTTACCTTCCACATCAGCACTTGGATCTGTTTCGGCATAACCAAGTTTTTGCGCTTCACTAAGTGCATCTTTAAAACTTGCGCCAGTTTCATCCATTTTGGTCAAAATATAATTTGTAGTGCCATTAACTATTCCTAATATTTTCTTAACACGATCGCCAACAAGAGATTCTCTTAATGGGCGAAGAATGGGGATGGCTCCTGCAACACTTGCTTCGTAGTAAAGATCAACATTATTTTTTTCAGCAGCTGCAGCCAAAGTTGCACCGTCGCGAGCAAGTAGTTCTTTATTTGCAGTAACAACACTTATGCCACGAGACATCGCATCAAGAATGTGAGTTCTGGCAGGTTCAATTCCACCCATTACTTCAACAACTATGTCTATATCTTTTGCAAGTAAACCCGGTACATCTGCAGTAATTAACTCTTTAGGAATTCCTGGACGAGATTTACTGGCGTCTTTAACTCCGACGCCAACTAAAACCAATGGCGCACCACTTCTAGCTTCTAAATCTTCTGCTTGATCCAACATGAGAGAGGCAACTTTGGAACCCACAGTGCCAGCACCAATTAGTGCAATTCGAATAGGACGAACTTGAGCATCAGCCACGTTGTCTCGTCCTTAAATAAAATAGTAGGTCGCTTCCAAGTCTCTCATTAAGGATGTGGTCAGATGTGCTGTGGCTACTGTTGCTAAGCGAATAACACCAAAAGTTTGGTTTGCCCTAGTTACTGTTTATCTGGTTTGGGGCTCCACCTACTTAGGCATAGCACTAGTTATTGAGACTGCTCCCCCGCTACTTTCTATGGGTTTGAGATTTTTTGCTGCATTTGTAGTGCTAGCAATTATTTTGCGAATTGTTAAAGGCAAGAATGCCTTGAAAGTTAAGAAAGAAGAATTACTTTCATCATTATTCTTAGGTGGTTTGTTGCTTGGTTTTGGAATTGGAAATTTAACACTTGCTGAAAGATATGTTCCTTCAGGAATTGCAGCACTAATAATTGCGGCTTTGCCAATTTGGGTAATAATTTTTCAAAGAATTGCAGGAATTAAAGCTAGAAGAATAAATCTAATTGGAATTTTTATTGGCCTTATTGGTGTTGCCATCATTGTTCTTCCCGGTGGTACCGGACCTGCTCCTGGAGCAGATCCTACAAAAGTTAAATTCTGGATGTTCATGATTTTAATTGGAAATATCGCTTGGGCTTTTGGAACATTTATGACTCAAAGAATTCCAATTCCTAAAGATCCTTTCGTTTTAACAACATACGAAATGTTGTTTGGAGGATTAGTCCTAACACTTGCGAGTTATTTCAATGGAGAAAGATTTAAATTGGAATTAATCAGCAATATGTCAACCACCTCTAAATGGGCTTGGGTTTACATGGTCTTAATCGGTTCTATTGTTGGTTATGGCGCATACATTTGGCTGCTTAATAACACTTCACTTTCTCTTGCCTCAACTTATGCATATGTAAATCCAGTTATTGCAGTTTTATTAGGATTATTGATTTTGAATGAACCAGTTGATTGGCCATTGTTTCTTGGAGGAGCTGTGGTCTTGAGTGGTGTTGCTTTAGTAGTTAGTGGAGAAAGACTTACAAGCCTGGGTCAGTAATAAATACGTCTTCGTAAGTTTCTCTTCTTAAAAGTTCTGTAATATTTTTGTTATTGACACTTATTACTCCTGGTCTTGTTACCAAGTTGTATTGAGAAGACATTGATCTGTTGTATGCACCAGTTGCTGCAACTGCCACTAAATCTCCTGGCACTAAGTCTTCAGGCAAATAACAATCTTTAACAATAATGTCACCTGATTCACAATGTTTACCAACAATTCTTGAAAGCATCGGTTCTGCTTTTGATAAACGTGAAGCTAAAGTAACGCTGTATTGGGCACCATAAAGAGCAGTTCTGATGTTGTCACTCATACCACCATCTACTGCAACGTAAGTTCTTTTGTCTCCGTTTTCTAATTCAATTTTCTTAGTGGTTCCTACGGTGTACAAAGTGATCATGGATGGACCCACAATTGCTCGACCTGGTTCAAATGCAAGTTGTGGCATAGCAAGACCATTTGTAGTAAATAATTTATAAACAATATCTACTAATTCACTAGACATTTGCTCAATAGCTAAAGGGGCATCACTATCTATATAAGCAATTCCCATGCCTCCACCAAGATTAAGCATTTCTATTTGCACGTTATGTTCTTTAGTAATTCTTAAAGCTAATTCAGCCAATCTTGTGGCAGCGATTTCAAAACCTTTGTTATCAAATATTTGTGAACCGATATGAGAATGAAGTCCTGCTAATTGAAGGTTTTCATCTTTTACAACTCTTCTGACCGCTTCATCAGCATCTCCTGCTGCAAGTGAAAATCCAAATTTTTGATCTTCATGAGCAGTGGCTACGAACTCATGGGTATGGGCTTCAATTCCTGCTGTGACTCTCACTAATACATTTGGTTTAACGCCTTTTTCGTTAGCAATTTGAGCTAAACGAGCAATTTCAAAGAATGAATCAACTGCAAAAAGTCCAACTTTTTTTTCTATTGCAAATGCTAATTCTTCTAGTGATTTGTTGTTGCCATGAAAAACTATATTTTCAGGTTTACATCCCCCAGCCAAAGCAACTCTTAATTCACCTTCGGTGGCAACATCTACGCCCATGCCTTCATTAACAATTAACTTAATAAATAGAGAGGAAGTAAAAGCTTTAGAAGCATAAAATATTTTGGTTTCTTTAGTTAATTTGTTTCCATGAGATGCTTTTGAGAAACTTTTCATGTACTTCTGGACACGATTAATTAAATCTGTTTCATCCAAGATAAACAGTGGAGTGGGATATTTATGACTTATTTCTCGAACATCAAGACCAGAAATAACTAAAGCACCATCATTATTTCTATTGGCACTTTTAGGCCAAATATGATCAGAAATTTCATTCATGGCCGCATTCGAAATGTTGGGAGCCATGGTCAGAATTTAATCCTTTTTAAATAGTTACTGGGTGGGTCTTCTTGTGTCAAGGCTAACCAACACAAGCAAACCCACCCAGTAGGTGTACTACTAATTATTTATTTAAATGAATACTTTCCCTTGGAATCATTTGGAACCAATAGGACCCAAGCTTGACCAATGTCGAATGGTACTGCTGCGCCATTGACTGTGAAAGTAGTTCCTGAACCACCAGATGGTCTTGACCATTCGGCGTCAAAGCGTTGTCCATCGCGCAAAATAAAGGCTTTGCCGGCACCAACAGTTTTAATCTTTGGTGTTCTACCACCAAATTTGTCACCTTGGCCAGAAAGCGTTTGTGTTACCAATTGCACAACAACTGTTTGAGCTACAACTGCATTGCCAGTTGCTTTATCTTTTTGCGCTTTGTTATCAAGTGCGATAGCCCAACCACTGCCATTCCACTTGCCACTAACACTTGAAGCAGGCCATTGTGCTCTGAAAGAGGCTGTTGCTTTTCCACCAGCTGGGGCTGTTTCTGAAAAAGTTAAACCAATATCTTTAACTGCACCTAAACCTTTAGCTTTCTTAACAGTTGAAGCAAGATCCAACATTAAGTTGTGTGGAATACGGCGAGAAGAATCTCTTGAATACTTTGCGCCATTCAAACTTGGGCCAAGGCGAACAAGAGGTGCTTTCGCAATTGTTTTTAACAAAACTTTATTTGCTCCAGAGTAAGCAAATCCTGGGGAATCAAATTGTTCTAATATTTCTAAATCAGAAATACGTGCTGATCTAACTGGACCAACTTTTGATGGGAATGAAGAATTGTAAAGTGCTGCAATTCTTGTTAAACCACCTTCAACTTGTTCCACATAAACAATGTCAGCTTTTGAAATATTTGTATGAGGTCTTGCTGGACCTACGTTATCGATTTTCACCATGATCACTGGTTTGCCAGCACCACCGGGAAGACCTGAAAGTGGACTTGCGCCATCAGCTGCAACAGATGCTGATGCACCTAATGAAACTGTTAAGGCAACTGCAATTGCACTTGCGAGAAGGGTTTTAATTTTTGTCATGCCCTAGACATTAGGGCAAAGCATGACCATGAGCGCAATAGGCTCAACCTACATTTTTTCTGGCGCGCTCACACCCAAGAGATCTAGACCATTTTTTATTACTTGTCGGGTGGCAGCACAGAGCATTAATCGGGCAATAGTCTCATCTGTCACAGCCTCATCATTCATAGGTAGAACTCGGCAAGCTGAATAAAACGAGTGATAAGCAGTGGCTAATTCTTCCAAATATCTAGCCACTCGATGTGGTTCGCGCAATTGTGCAGCAGAAGAAACAATTCTAGGAAATTCACTTAATGCACCTAAGAGTTCTGCTTCTTGTTGCGTAGTTAAAACTGCAGGATTGAAATTACTTTTTTGCCAATCAATTCCTTTTTCCTGGGCCGATCTAATTACTGCTGAAATTCGAGCATGCGCATATTGCACATAAAACACTGGATTGTCATTGGTGTGTGAGGTTAATAAATCAATTTCTAAAGTCAAAGGGGTATCAACTGGATAACGAGTCAAGGTATATCTAGCGGCATCAGTGCCAACTTCTTCAACTAAATCTTCTAAAGTAATTATGTTTCCCGCACGTTTACTTAGTCTTACTTCTTGGCCGTTTTTAAGCATCTTTACTAATTGACCAATTAATACTTCAACATTTTTATCAGGATCATCTCCTGCACAAGCGGCTACTGCTCTTAATCTATTTACATAACCATGATGATCAGCGCCCAAAAGATAAATATTCACATCATTTCCTCTACTTCTTTTATCAACGTAATAAGCAGTATCGGAAGCAAAATAGGTGTATTCCCCATCTGCTTTGATTAAAACTCTGTCTTTGTCATCACCAAAATCAGTGGTTCTTAACCAGGTTGCTCCATCTAATTCAAATACGTGCCCATGTTTTTTTAAGACTGCTAAACCTTTTTCCACTGCCCCACTGGAATGAAGAGATCTTTCTGAGGTCCAGGTATCAAAATGAGTCCTGAAATCATCCAAGACATTTTGTTGCTGTTTAAGTTGTTTCTTGTAACCTTCTTCTCTGAATTCAATAACTTGCTCACTCTTACTTAATTTCAAAATTTGAGGTTTTTCTTTAACAATTTCTGTCGCTAATTCTTTTACATACGCTCCGTGATAACCATCTTCAGGTATTGCTTCGTTGTTAGCCGCCGCACAAATAGAGGCACCGAATTTATCTAATTGTGAGCCACGATCGTTGACATAAAACTCTCTGACTACTTTTGCTCCACTTGCAGCCAACACTCGAGCAATTGCGTCTCCCACTGCTGCCCAACGAGTGTGACCTAAATGAAGTGGGCCAGTTGGATTAGCACTAATAAATTCAATATTTATAGTTTCACCTTTGAGTAAATCTGTGTGACCATACTTATCTGATTGCTCAAGAATTGTTCTAGCTAATTCACCAAGACTTGCTGAATCTAATGTGAAGTTAAGAAAACCAGGTCCTGCTATTTCTATCTTTTTTATTCCTGGATTTTTACTTAAATCATCAACTAAGAGTTGGGCAACGTCTCGAGGATTTTTGCCAGCAGGTTTAGCGACTATTAAGGCAATGTTGCTGGAGAAATCTCCATGCTCTTTGCTTTTTGGTCTTTCAATTTTAATTTCCGGAATGACGCTAACTTCAAGTTTTTGGGAAGCAATCAATGACTCAAGACTTTCTTTAATTGTTTTTGATAGTTCTTCAGGAGTCATGTTCTAATCGTAGGCAGGTGCTAAACATAATTAGTTGTTCGCCATACGCTTATCTATATGTGGAAAATTGCACTGGAGCGAAAGTGGTTCCTCTTTCACATCTTCACCATTCTTAGCATTGCGCTTTGTTTAAGACTTGGACTTTGGCAGTGGGTTAGAAGAGAAAGAACAGATGCCATATCGGGTGAACAAGTTATTAGTTTGCAAAGCTCGTTTTATGCTGTTCAATGGCTTTTCTTTGCGGCAGCAGTTGGGTGGTTTTGGTACCGATTCTTTAGGGATGAATACTTGAGTAGAACCGGTCAACTTAAAAAGAGAGATGAGTAAATGGAAAAAGCGTTAGCACGTTTCAAGTTCATTGCTTATCTCGCCGGTATTGTTTTAATTCTTTTCACAATTGAAATAGCTCTTAAGTATTCCGGAATTCTAGAAATTCCTTGGTTTGCCCAGTTACACGGAATCGTTTACATGGTTTATGTAGTAATTGCTTTTGATATATCCAGAAGAGCAAAACTTTCCTTGCGCGATACTTTTCTAGTATTAATTGCAGGAACAATTCCTGTCATGTCATTTGTTGCTGAAAGTAGAATTCGACGGCGGGTTATTAATTCTTAAGTGATTTTTGCCTTAAGAATTAATCTAAGCCCCCGTAGCTCAGTGGATAGAGCGTTGCCCTCCGAAGGCATGCGCGCGTGTTCGACTCACGCCGGGGGCACTTTTAATTAAAAGCTAAAGGTAACAACTCATCTAAATGATTTAAGAAATGATCTGCTTCATCTAATTGTTCTTTCACATGTGAAGTCAATACAGCAGCAACTGTGCAACCTGCAGATTTACCAGACTTAACTCCAGCTGGAGCATCTTCAATAACCCAACACTGATTTGGCTCTAAGCCAATTCTTTTTGCACCTAAAATAAACGGTTCAGGATGTGGTTTTCCTAACTTCACATCGTTAAATGTCACTGAATGATCAGGCATTTCAATTCCGGCAGCTTTAACTCTTGAGATTGCAAGTGGAATCGTGCAAGAAGTAACAATGGTCCAAGGAATACTTCTGGTATTTAATTCATTTAATAGGGTTTTGGCACCAGGAATTGCAACGACTCCATCGGTATCACTTGACTCTAAATATTCAATACGATCAACCCAAGATTTGATTTCATCTTCACTTCTATCTTCAAGCAACATTCGTAAAGATTGCTCTGCTGGAATGCCATGTAAACCCACCATTTTTTCAAGTGGAATTTGTGCCTCTTGAGCTAATTTGATCCAAGCTCTCTCAACGGCAGGTTTGGAATTAACCAGAGTGCCATCAAGGTCGAACAAAAAACCAATGTGACTCATGTAATAAGTCTATTTCGCTTATTAGTGATGCGCACTTTGCTCTTCATAACTACGCTTATATATATAGTCAAATTTAAAGGAGAATTGTGTTACCGAGTGCAGCACTAGATGGCCAATTAAATGGCTGGCTTGATGCATTTGGTCCCTTTCTCTTTTATGTGATTGTGTGGGGATTAGTTTTTGTAGGCACAGGTTTTTTCGTGGGAGCATTTGTTCCTTTTATTACTGGTGATTCTTTGCTCTTTGCAGCAGGCTTAATTGCTGCCAGCACATCCAATATCAACATTGCAATTCTTGTCACTGGTGTTGGAATTGCAGCATTTTTTGGCGATCAAGTTGGATTTGTGATTGCTCGTCATTATGGTCGTCCATATTTACAAAAACGTGGTGGGAAAAAGACTCAAGCAGCAATAAAACGTACTGAAAAGTTCTATCAAAAATATGGTTGGTGGGCAGTGGTAGTTGCTCGCTATATGCCTTGGGCTCGAGTGATAATTCCAGCCGTAGCAGGTATTGGCAAAATGAACTATTACAAATTTCTTTCCAGTAATTTTGTTGGTGCAATTACTTGGGGAGTAGGAATTACTCTTACTGGCTATTACGCCGCCACAATTCCTGCTGTTAAATCAGGAGCATATGCAATTGCAGCTTTCTTTATTATTGGTTCGATAATCGCAGGTTTTAGAACCTGGCTCTTGGATAGAAAAGTGAAGAACTAAAAATGCCCGGCTGGATTCTTGCTTCAGGTGGAAACGAATTCAGTGATATTTATGCCGAAGCTGATTTGGCTGCATTAGAAAAAAGAAAAAATAAAACCTCTCCCCTGTTAGTGGTTGTGACTGCTCCATTTCCTACTCAACTTCAGGCCTACCAACTAGCTGAGAAATATTTTGCAAATCTAGGAATAAAAACCATCATGAGTCCAATCTTGAGTGAAAATGATTTATCGCAAGATAATATTTCCCAGCTTGCGAAAGCAGATGCAATCTATTTTGCAGGTGGAACTCCTGCTCGACTAACTAAATGTTTTATTGGCACAACTGCTGAAGTTGCAATTAGAAAAGCTTTAGAAAATGATGCAGTAGTAATGGGTTCAAGTGCTGGAGCAATGCTTTTTGGTTCCAAAGTTGTGATGCCTGGTGGAAATGAAATCGGAAAGGGTTTAAACCTTTTGGAAAACCAAATAGTCTTGGCCCACTTCGGGGGTAGCTGGCCTGGGTGGATCAGGGGCTTTCAAAACCAAGATTTTGGCTTTCTAGGCCTAGCCGAAGGGGGTTCGGTTTTAACACCAGTCACATCCTCCTCGAAGCCTTTGGAATTTGGCAAAGTTTTTCGGTCCTATTCAAATATTTAATAAATCTCTGAGTGTGTTCAGGCTCTCATCAGGGCTGCGAGTTAATAAAATTTGCCTTATTAGTTGACTCGCAACTAATACTGGGGAGGGAAAAACTAGCTAATGGCAACATTGGATTCATATTTCCAAATTAAGAAAAGAAAATCCAGCGTAGGTCAAGAAGTTCGTGGCGGACTTGTCACTTACTTAACAATGGCTTACATCGTTGTTCTAAATCCGCTGATCTTGGGATTCACACAAGATGTCAACGGTAAATTCCTAGGTGGCGGAGAAGCACCTAATCTGGCAGCAATCGCAGCAGCAACTGCGTTGGTTGCAGGAATTTTAACCATATTGATGGGGGCTGTTGCTAATTTTCCATTAGCTCTAGCAACTGGTCTTGGCATCAATGCGTTCGTTGCAAGAATCGCTGCAGGCTATATGCCATGGGATCAAGTAATGGGCTTAGTGGTGTTGGAAGGAATTATCATCACCATCGCAGTTCTTACTGGCTTTCGCGTTGCAGTATTTAAAGCAGTACCAACTCAATTAAAAATTGCAATCTCTGTTGGTATTGGTTTATTCATCGCGCTAATTGGTTTAGTGGATGCAGGATTTGTTCGCCGTACTCAATCTGGACCAGTTCCAGTTGAACTAGGCGCAGGCGGAAACCTTGTTGGATGGCCAGTAGTGGTCTTCATCTTTGGTTTGCTCTTGATCGCATTCTTGTATGCACGCCAAACAAAAGGTGCAATCTTAATCGGAGTTCTGTCAGCAACAGTGCTTGCTGTAATTCTAGAATCCGTATTCAAGATTGGACCACTATTTACTGCACCCGACAAAGTCAACCCAAGTGGTTGGAATTTGAATGTGCCATCAATCCCAAGTTCAATATTTGCAACACCTGACTTTGGATTACTTGGTCAATTCGATTTGTTTGGTGGATTTGCAACTGCAGGATTCTTAACTGCAGCATTGCTTGTTTTCACATTGCTAATCACTGACTTCTTCGACACCATGGGCACGATGACTGCCATTGGCGCAGAAGCAGGTTTGTCTGATAGCAAAGGAAACGTAGAAAATGCTGACCGAATCTTGCTAGTGGATTCAATTGCAGCTATGGCTGGCGGTGCAAGCGGTATTTCTTCAAATACTTCTTACATCGAATCAGCATCAGGTGTGGGCGAAGGCGCTCGTACCGGATTAGCAAGCATCGTAACCGGAATTGCATTCTTGTTGACAACATTCTTGTCACCATTAGTTGCATTAGTTCCTTACGAAGCAGCAACTCCAGCATTGCTCATCGTTGGTTTCTTAATGATGACGCAAATCAAAGACATTGACTGGACCGATGTAACAATCGCGCTTCCAGCATTCTTAACAATCATCTTGATGCCATTTACTTACTCAATTGCAGTAGGTATTGGTGCAGGATTTGTTACTCACGTTGTATTAAAAGTCGCAACAGGCAAATCAAAATCCATTCACCCATTGCTATGGGTAGTGGCTGGAGCCTTTGTGGTTTATTTTGCAACATCTCCGATTAGAGATCTACTCGGATAATTTCCAAAGTAACAAAAATAAGGGCCAGAGAAATCTGGCCCTTATTTTATTTGTAAAATTGTTTTAACTTGTCCAAGACGTATACAAGGGTCTGCCTTCGGCATAACCTGCTGCGGACTGAATTCCTACCACAGCTTTTTCTGCAAATTCGTTTATAGTTTTTGCTCCGGCATAAGTAAATGAAGATCTAATTCCAGCAATGATTTCATCAACTAAGTCTTCTACTCCTGGTCTATTTGGATTTAGATACATTCGAGAAGTAGAAATTCCTTCTTCGAATAAGGATTTACGTGCACGATCAAATGCATCTTCTGCACTGGTTCGAGCAGCAACTGCTCGAGCTGAAGCCATACCAAAAGATTCTTTGAATAATTTTCCTTGAGAATCTTTTTGCAAATCTCCAGGAGATTCATAAGTACCGGCAAACCAAGAACCGATCATGACATGTGATGCTCCCGCTGCTAATGCCAAAGCAACATCGCGTGGATGTCTAACTCCGCCATCTGCCCAAACTGTTTTGCCATATTTTTTAGCTTCTAGTGAGCATTCCAAAACTGCAGAAAATTGTGGTCTTCCAACTCCAGTTTGCATACGAGTTGTACACATTGCACCAGGTCCTACTCCAACTTTAACAATGTCAGCACCGGCATCAATTAAAGCTTTTACTCCAGCTGCGGTAACAACGTTTCCTGCCACAATTGGAATTTTTGGATTTAATGCTTTGATAGCAGTTAATGCTTCAATCATTTTCTTTTGGTGACCATGAGCTGTATCAACAACTAAAACATCTGCTCCTGCTTTAAGAATTTTTTCAGCCCTTGCTGCCACATCGCCATTAATTCCTACCGCAACTGCAATTATTAATTTTCCGTTTTTATCTAATGCTGGGTTATAAAGACTTGCTCTTAGAGCTCCGACTTTAGTAAGTATTCCTAAAAGTTTTCCATCTTTAGCCACAACTGGTGCAAGTTTAGTTCTGTTGTCATTTAGATAATCGAATGCTTCTCGAGGTGAAAGATCTTCAGTTATGGTTATTAATTCTTTACTCATAACTTGTTTTACTTGAGTAAATCGATCTACTTCAAAACAATCATCTTCGGTAACAATTCCAATTGGTTTTCCATCTTCTACAACTACTACTGCCCCATGTGCTCTTTTGTGAATAATTCCCATTACATCTGCAACTGTTTGATCTGGATTTAAAGTTAATGGAGTGTCATAAAAAGTATTTCTACTTTTAACCCAATCAATAATTTCAGTAATTACAGGAAGTGGTACATCTTGTGGAATAACAGCAAGGCCACCTCTGCGAGCAATTGTTTCTGCCATTCTTCGACCAGAAATAGCAGTCATGTTTGCAACAACTAAAGGAATAGTGGTTCCTGTTTTATCGTGTGCGTTTAGATCAACATCAACTCTGGAAGTCAGTTCAGAATGACTTGGGACCATGAAAACATCGTCATAGGTCAAGTCATAGGAAGGTTCATTTAAAAAGCGCACAAATCGAGAGTTTATGAGAGAACTTGGTTAAAGGCTAGTTTGGACACAAATCTAACGCTTAAGTCAATGTCTTTTCTTGTCTATATATATAGGTAGTAGCGTTGCTGCGTGAGCCAAGACCCTTATGAATTAGCAAAACAGTCTGCAGCCAAGTTAGCTGAAATCACCAAAATCACTAAACATGATGTTTTGGTTGTTTTAGGTTCTGGTTGGACTCCAGCGGTGGAAGCTTTAGGCACACCAAATGCAGAAATTACTGTTACTGATTTACCAGGATTTAGTGCCCCTGCCGTTGCAGGTCATGCTGGAAAAATACGAAGTGTAAAAGTTGGAAACTCTCAAACTTTGATTCAAATGGGTCGAACCCATTATTACGAAGGCAAAGGAACAGCAGCGGTAGTTCACGCTGTAAGAACTGCTGTAGCTAGTGGAGTAAAAACAATTATTTTGACAAATGCGTGTGGTGGATTACAACTTAAATGGAAACCAGGCACTCCAGTTTTAATTAGAGACCACATCAATTTAACAGGAGCAACTCCTTTAGTTGGTCCAAGATTTCTAGATGTTAGTGAAGTTTATTCCAAGAGATTAAGAAAAATTGCTAGAGAAATTGATCCTTCTTTGGATGAAGGTGTTTATGTTCAATTTCATGGTCCTCAATATGAAACTCCTGCCGAAGTGCAAATGGCAATCAAACTTGGTGGAGATTTAGTTGGAATGTCTACTGCTTTAGAAGCAATCGCTGCTCGCGAAGCCCAAGCAGAAGTTTTAGGAATTTCTATGGTGACAAATCCTGGAGCAGGCCTTACTAATGAACACTTAAATCACGAAGAAGTATTAGCTGCAGGTTTGGCAGCTGCTTCTCGAATGGGTGATTTACTAAAGAAAGTTATTGAAAAACTGTGAGTAAAGAATTAATCACAGTTGCTCAAAATTGGGCAAGTCATGATCCTGATTTAAAGACAAAAAAACAAGTTGAAGAACTAATTGCGAATAACAATATTGAGAAATTATCTGAACTTTTCGCAGGAGATCTAGAATTTGGCACTGCTGGATTAAGAGCAGAAATTGACGCAGGGCAATCAAGAATGAATCGTGCTGTAGTAATTAGGGCTACATATGGATTATGTCAATATTTAATAAGTAAAAATCCTGGTAAAAAACCTAAATTAATTGTGGGCAATGACGCTCGTCATATGTCTGATCAATTTGCACAAGATGTTTGCGGAGTGGCAACTTCACTTGGTTTAGAAGTATTTAGATTGCCCTCAAAGCTTCCAACTCCTGTTTTAGCTTTTGGAGTAAGACATATTGGTGCAGATGCTGGAGTAATGATTACCGCATCTCACAATCCACCCAGAGATAACGGTTATAAAGTTTATGATCATTTAGGTGCCGGAATTATTCCTCCGATGGATAGAGAAATTGCTCAACTGATTAAAACTGCCCCAATGTCTAATGAAATCAAAATTACTTCTGGTTGGAATGAAATAGATATAACTACTCAATATCACCAAAGAGCTTCCCAATTGGTAAACAATAATTATGGGCAAATCAAAGTTGCCTTTACTCCAATGCATGGAGTTGGCCAAGGTACTTTTGATGCTTGCATGAAAGAAGCAGGATTTAATCCATCAATTAATGTGGCAGAACAAACTAAACCAGATCCAAACTTTCCAACTGTTTCTTTTCCAAACCCAGAAGAACCAGGAGCAATGGATCTCCTTCTTGCTTTAGCTAAAAAAATTGATGCTGACGTTGCAATTGCCAATGATCCAGATGCTGATAGATGTGCTGTGGCAATTCCTGAAAAAGGAAACTGGAAAGTTTTAACTGGGGATGAACTGGGATTTTTAATTGCTTGGTGGCTAATTCAGAAATCTAAATTAACTAATGTTTCCTTAAAGGGACAAATGGTTGCCTCAATTGTTTCAAGCTCTTTGGTGCCAAAGATGGCAAAGGCAAATGGGCTAAAAGGTGCCACAACTTTAACCGGAGTTAAGTGGATGGGCCACTTAAATGAATTAATTTTTGGTTATGAAGAAGCAATTGGTTATTGCACAGATCCAGAATTTGTTAGAGACAAAGATGGTGTAACAGCAGCCCTACGAATTGTTGAAATGTTTTCTTATCTAAAGCAAGATAATACTTCTGCTGAAGAAATACTAAATAGTATTTACAAAGAATTTGGAGTACATCTAACTAAACAGCTCAGTTTTAGATTTGATTCTGTTGCCAAAGCCAAAGAAATAACTTCGACGCTTATTTCTAATTCCCCAACAAAAATTGGTGAATTTAGTGTTGAAAAAGTCGATGACATGAATCAAGGAATCGATGGACTTCCTCCATCTTCTGGCATCAGACTGCTCACAAAAAATGGCAGAATCATTGTTCGCCCAAGTGGTACTGAACCAAAACTAAAGTGCTACCTAGAAGTAACAACGCTGCCAGGAAATCCACAAGAGAATAGGGTAATTGCCAAAAAAGAATTAGATTCTCTGGCTGAATCTGTGCATCAATTACTCACGACTATTTAATATAAATACCACTTCGCTACGCTGTTAACGTGCTTAAAGACGATCCGTTAGTGCTGCCCTCGATTCTTCGTGATGCCACAAATAGTGATTCCGCACTTAAGAAATTCCTTAACGGGTTATCCGGAGTAGACAAAGTTGGTGTTGAAGAAAGAGTTGCCAAATTAGGTACTCGTTCCATCAAAACAACTGCTAAAGCAGAAGGTATTGATCTTTCGATTCGCATGATTGATTTAACAACTTTGGAAGGAATGGATACAAAAGGCAAAATTAAATCCCTTTGTGCCAAAGCAAAAAGACCAGATCCATTAGATCCAAGTGTGCCAAGTGTGGCAGCAGTTTGTGTTTACAGTGATTTAGTTGGAATTGCAAAAGAAAACTTAATTGGCACAAACATCAACGTTGCCGCCGTTGCAACAGGTTTTCCATCTGGAAGAGTTTCACTGGCTGCAAAATTGCAAGACACCGCAGATGCAGTTTCGCAAGGTGCAGATGAAATTGATATGGTAATTGATCGTGGCGCATTTCATGAAGGTCGCTTCTTAGATATTTATGATCAAATCCAGGCAATCAAACATACTTGTGGTGCTGCCCATTTGAAAGTAATTTTAGAAACTGGCGAATTAAAAACTTATGACAACGTAAAGAAAGCATCTTGGATCGCAATGTTGGCTGGAGCAGACTTTATTAAAACTTCTACTGGAAAAGTTCAACCAGCAGCAACACTTCCAGTAACTCTTGTGATGTTGCAAGCAATTAGAGATTTTGAAACTGCGACTCACCGTCGAATCGGAATGAAGCCAGCAGGTGGAATAAAGACTACAAAAGATGCTATGAAATATTTAGTATTACTAAAAGAAACTTTAGGCGATAACTGGATGAATCCAAATATGTTTAGATTTGGTGCTTCAAGTTTATTGAATGATCTTTTAATGCAAAGACAAAAGATGAAGAGTGGTGCCTACTCGGGTCCAGATTATGTGACGGTGGACTAATGGTTTTTGAATATGCTCCTGCTCCAGAATCAACCAAAATTGTTAATTTGAAATCCAATTATGAACTATTTATTGGTGGAAAATTTATAAAGAGTAAAACAGGCTCTAATTACAAAACAATTAATCCTGCTACCGAAGAAGTCTTGTCAGAAATAGTTGAGGCGAGTGACAAAGATGTTGATGAAGCAGTTAAGGCGGCGCGTAAAGCATTTAAGTCTTGGTCAAAGCTTCCTGGATCAGAACGTGGAAAATATCTATACCGCTTAGCTCGAATCATTCAAGAAAGATCACGTGAATTAGCAGTCTTGGAATCAATGAACAATGGCAAGCCAATTAGGGAAAGTAGAGACATTGATATTCCTTTGGTTGCTGCACACTTCTTTCATTACGCAGGCTGGTCCGACAAACTTGATTACGCAGGTTTAGGTAAAAATCCACAACCACTAGGTGTTGCTGGACAAATTATTCCTTGGAATTTTCCACTCTTAATGCTTGCCTGGAAGATCGCACCAGCTTTAGCTGCTGGAAATACAGTTGTTCTTAAACCTGCAGAAACAACTCCCCTAACAGCATTGTTATTTGCTGAAATTTGTCAACAAGCAGAACTTCCAGATGGAGTTGTAAACATCATTACTGGTGCAGGTGTAACTGGAAAATTCTTAGTTGAACATCCTGATGTTAATAAAGTTGCTTTTACAGGTTCCACAGAAGTCGGCAGACTAATAGCCCAAACTGTTGCAGGAACTAACAAAAAAGTCACATTAGAACTTGGTGGCAAAGCTGCCAATATTGTTTTTGACGATGCCGCAATGGATCAAGCAGTTGAAGGTGTTATTAACGGAATTTTTTTCAATCAAGGACACGTTTGTTGCGCAGGATCTAGATTATTATTACAAGAATCTATTTCTGATGATTTCTTAAATCTTTTATATGAGCGAATGAAAACCCTTCGATTAGGCGATCCCCTAGATAAAAACACAGATATTGGTGCCATCAACTCTGCAGCCCAATTAGCCAAAATTAAAGAATTAACTAATGCTGGAAAATCTGAAGGAGCAGAAATGTGGAGTGCTCCTTGTGAAATTCCTAATAAAGGTTTCTGGTTTGCCCCCACTGTATTTACTAATGTTTCTCTTTCTCATCGAATTGCGCGTGAAGAAATATTTGGTCCAGTTTTAAGTGTGCTTACCTTTAGAACTCCTGATGAAGCAATTGAAAAAGCTAATAACACTCCATTTGGATTAAGTGCAGGAATTTGGACTGAAAAAGGTTCACGAATTCTAGAAGTTGCACACAGATTAAGAGCTGGTGTGGTGTGGGCAAACACATTTAACAAGTTTGACCCAACAAGTCCATTTGGTGGATATAAAGAATCAGGTTACGGCCGCGAAGGTGGACGTCATGGCTTAGAACCATATTTAAAGGCGGGTAAATAAATGTCAAATATTGATGTGAAAAGAACCGCCAAACTATTTATTGGTGGAGCTTTTCCTAGATCTGAATCTGGTAGAACTTATGAAGCAAAAGATAAGAACAAAAACTTTGTAGCAAATGTTGCCCTGGCTTCAAGAAAAGATGGCAGAGATGCTGTTGTTGCAGCAAGATCTGCTTTTGCCAAATGGTCAGAAGCAACTGCTTATAACCGTGCACAAGTTCTTTACCGAGTTTCAGAAATCATGCAAGGAAGACGTGAACAATTCGTTGAAGAATTAAGTTTGTGGTCAAAAACTAAGAAGCAAGCAGAAAATGAAGTTGATGAAGCAATTAATCGCATGGTTTGGTTTGCTGGATGGGCTGACAAAATTGCGATGGTTACTGGATCTAATAATCCTGTCGCAGGTCCATTCTTTGACTTTTCAATTCCAGAACCAACAGGAGTAGTTGCAGCAGTTGCCCCAGAAGATTCCGCCCTTTTAGGTTTAGTTGAAACTATTGCATCAATTGTGGTTAGTGGAAATACAGTTATTGTTATTGCTTCAGAATCACAACCACTTCCAGCTGTTTCCTTGGCCGAAGTAATTGCAACCAGTGATGTGCCAGGTGGAGTGATTAATATTCTGACTGGTTCTTACAAAGAAATAGCCCCATGGTTGGCAAGTCACCAAGATGTGAATGCTCTTGATTTAACTGGAGTAGATAAAAAACAAATTGCTTTAGAATTAGAAAAGGAAGCCGCAGTTAATTTGAAACGTGTACTTCGACCAAATACTAAACTTGATGGATTAGCTAGAATTAAAGTTTTCCTAGAGACCAAAACTGTGTGGCATCCGCGAGGATTTTAGAACTTAATCCCTAAATCTTGGGCAATTTTTGCATAAGTTGGTTTGATCGTTTCATTAATTAATTTAAGTCTTTGATCAAATGGAATAAATGAGCTCTTCATAGCATTGACTGTTAACCATTGCAGTTGCTTCAAAGTGAAACCTAATTCGTTAACAAGAAGCGTCATTTCTTTAGTCATTGAAGTATCAGACATTAATCTGTTGTCTGTATTTACGGTTGCTCTAAAACCAAGTTTTGTTAATACTCCTATGGGATGTTCTTTGATACTTTTTGCGGCTCCTGTTTGCACATTTGAAGATGGGCAAAGCTCTAGTGGCACTCTTCTGTCTCTGACATAAGCAGAAAGCTCCCCAAGTTTTACTTCCCCATTTGATTGAAAACTTAAATCATCAACAATCTTTACTCCATGACCTAATCGGTCTGTTCCACAAATTTGTACTGCTTCCCAAATTGAAGGTAAACCAAATGCTTCACCAGCATGAATAGTCATATGAAAGTTTGCACGTCGAACCGCATCAAATGCGTCTAAATGTCTAGTTGGTGGAAAACCTGCTTCCTTGCCAGCAATGTCAAAACCAACAACACCTCTATCGCGCCACTTAACCGAGAGTTCTGCAATTTCACTTGATCTAGCAGCCGTTCGCATTGCAGTTAATAACGCTCTAACCACAATTTGTTTGCCATTTCTTGCCATGGTTTCTTCACCACGTTGAAAACCTTTAAGCACAGCTTCTACAACTTGATCAAGTGTTAAGCCTTGATTTTGATGCAATTCAGGAGCAAATCTAATTTCGGCATAAACCACACCATCATTTGCTAAATCTTCAGCGGCTTCAAAAGCCACCCTTTCTAATGCAGCTGCAGTTTGCATAACACCAACTGTGTGAACAAAAGCTTCTAAGTATTTTTCTAGTGATCCAGAATCACAGTTATCCCTGAACCATTTCGCAAGTTCAATCGGGTCTGTAGTTGGAAGATTGTTATAACCAAATTCCTTTGCTAGTGCAGCAACGGTGGCTGGTCTAACGCCTCCATCTAAATGATCATGCAATAAAACTTTAGGAACAGTTTTGATTATTTCTGAAGTTAACAACTGAGACATTTAGTTAACGTCTCCGCCAGCCATGAGTCTTCCCACTTTATTTCTTTCAGCATCCTTTTCATCCAAAATCTTCACAATTTTTCCGGCATACATAACAGCAACTCGATCAGCTAAACCTAATACTTCATCTAATTCTGCTGAAACCAAAAGAACGGCAGAGCCTGCATCTCGTGCTGCCACTATTTGATTATGAATAAATTCAATGGAACCAACATCAACACCTCTAGTTGGTTGAGCTGCAATTAAGAGTTTTGGTCCCCAAATTAGTTCTCGAGCAATTACAAGTTTTTGTTTATTTCCTCCAGATAAAGAACCAGCTGAAGTATCAATTGAAGGAGTTCTCACATCGAATTTTTCAACTAATTTAGTAGCTAATGCTCTAATGGCACCAGTTTGTCTTACTCCCGCTTTAGAAAATTCCTTTTCATCAAATCTATTTAAAACAGAATTATCTGCAATTGAATAGCCTGCAACTAACCCATCTTTTTCGCGATCTTCTGGAACATGAGCAACGCCTAATTCATGTATTTTGTGGGGGCTTAATTTCGTTACGTCTTCATTACCAATTACCACGGTACCTGAGTCAATTTTTCTTAAACCTGTTATCGCTTGAACTAATTCTCTTTGACCATTTCCCTCAACTCCGGCAATTCCAACAATTTCTCCAGCTCTAACATCAAGAGTTAAATCTTTTACTGCTGGTAATTTTCTGTCATCTTGAACATTTAAATTCTTAATTTGTAAAACAACTTCTTTAGGGCTGGCTGGGCCTTTTTGCACATCTAACACAACACTTCTACCAACCATCATGGTTGCCAAACCTTCTTGATCGGTATCTTTTGGTCTGGCAGTTCCAACTACTTTGCCGTTTCTAAGTACAACTACTCGATCTGCAATTGCTAATACTTCACGAAGTTTATGAGTAATGAAAATTACTCCTACTCCTTTTTCAGCAAAACCTTGCATAACTTTTAGTAATTCATCTGTTTCTTGCGGTGTTAAAACAGCAGTAGGTTCATCCATGATCAAAATATCTGCTTTACGATAAAGCATCTTTAGAATTTCAACTCTTTGTTGCATACCAACTGGTAAATCTTCAATTCTTGCTTTGGCATCAACTTCTAATCCGTATTTAACAGATAACTCTGTGACTTCTTTTTCAGCAGCTTCCAAATCAAATTTAATGCCTTTAACTTTCTCCGCACCCAACACAATATTTTCTGCAACTGTCATAACCGGTACTAATTGAAAATGTTGATGCACCATGCCAATGCCCATTGCGATTGCTTCTGCAGGAGAATGAAATTCAACTTTTTTACCTTTAATGAATAACTCTCCGCCATCTGAACCATAAAGACCATAAATCATTTTTACTAGTGTTGATTTACCCGCACCATTTTCACCTAATAGGGCAAGGATTTCGCCTTTTTCCAGTGTTAATGAAACATTATCATTAGCTAAAACCCCTGGAAATTTCTTGGATAAATTCTTTGCTTCAATCAAATATTCAGTCACGACTAGCCTTCCTTTGTATAAGGCTGGCCCGCCGCCGCAGGAGGTCTTACTCTTCCTACTGCAACTGACAACACAATTAATGTCATTACAAAAGGTAACAAGTTAACAAATTGTTGAGGAATATTTATAACTTCATCTGCTTGTAATTGACTGGCAAGGGCGGTTGATAATCCAAAGAAAAGTGCTGCGGCAAGAGCGCCCATTGGATTCCAGGCACCAAAGATCATGATTGCTAAAGCTAAAAATCCTCGTCCCGCAGTTAATCCTCGAGCAAATGTTCCTGCAGCTTCTAGGGCTAAAAATGCTCCAGCACAACCTGCTAAAGCTCCAGCAAGAGTTACATTCATCATTCGAACTCTGGTGACATTTATGCCTGCGGCATCTGCTGCACTTGGATATTCACCAACTGATCTACTTCTTAAACCCCAACGAGTTTTAAATATTGCAAAATTAACGGCCAAAACTATGAACAATGTTGCTAGAGCAAATATTCCATTTCTAAAAAACACGGGACCAATTAGAGGAATGTCACTCAAGATTGGGATTGAAACAACAGGAACTAATTGGGGAAGAGTTTTGCCAGGAGCATAGAAAAACGATGTCAATCCTGCAGCAACGATATTTATAACCACACCGGCAATAATCTGATCCATTTCCCATTTAACCGCTGCCACAGCTAAGAATCCACCCATTATTAAGCCTGCAGCAATACCGATTAACATTCCTAAATAAATATTTCCAGTAATTACTGATCCAAAAAAACTTGCAAATGCCGACATAAGCATTTGTCCTTCAATACCGATATTTACTACACCGGTTCGCTCTCCAATAATTCCAACCATCGCTGCTAAAACTAAAGGAACCGCATATCCCCAACCAAAAACTAAAACAGAAGTTGTTTTAATTTCGTCAAGGAAATAGAAAACATAAGCAATTACCGTCACTAAACCAAGAGTTATAACTGGTTTTCTGTTGTCTTTAATAAAATCCAACATTAGTTACCCCAACCACTTGTGACATTTGCTGATTTTTGAGCTTTTCCTCTAAACAAGTACTTGGCCAAGATTGGTGCTGAAACAAGCAGCAAAGTAATAGCAAGTAAAACATCAACGATTTCAGGTTCAATTCCAGTTTCAAATTGCAAAGAAGCGCCACCAGCTCGAAGTGTTCCAACTAAAATTGCTGCTGGAATTGTTGCCAAAGGATTTGCTCTTGCCAAAAGAGCGATAGTAATTCCATCAAAACCTAATCCTGCATTAAATGCTGGTTCAAAACGATAAGTAATTCCTAATGTTTCAATTGCCCCACCAAGTCCTGCCAGGCCACCGCTAAGCAACATTCCAGTCACAACCATGAGTTTCATGTTTATGCCTGCATAAGTTGCTGCAAATTTATTTTTTCCAACAGTATTAAATCTAAAACCTGCGGTGGTTTTATTAAGCATCCAAGAAACTAGTAGACAAATAATAAGTGCCAAGATGAAACCAAATGGAATCACTCCAATATTTGGCAAAACGGCAGTTTCGGCAATTTTTTTAGTTCTCTGTAATGATTGATCGGGTTCTTGGAAGGGGTTACTAACTAAGTAGTCAAGAATTCCAATAGCAATACTATTCAACATAATTGTAGAAATTACTTCGTGCACACCTCTATAAGCTTTTAATACACCAGCTATTCCAGCCCAAAGGGCTCCAACAATTACTCCACAAAATAATGAAACTAGTACGTGCAAAATTGGAGGTAAATTTGTTATGTAAATGCCCGCTAAAGCCGAAGCCAAAGCTGCAGAAATTAATTGACCTTGTGCCCCAATATTAAAAAGTCCAACTCTTAAACCAACTGTTACTGCTAGTCCAGCTAAAACTAATGGAGTTGTTTTTTGAAAAGTTCTAAGAAGTCCATCGGAATCAAACCAAGCTTCTGAAAAAATCGCTCTATATGCAACAAGTGGATTAACCCCTTGTAGAAAAATTAAAATACCACCCAAAACAAAAGCTACAAAAATTGCAACAATTGGAACAACAATTGATTGGTTACGAACCAAAAAACCAATTTTGTTAGGTGTTTTTGTTTCAGTCAAAGTCAATTGATTTTCCTCATCCCCTAATTATGAAAGTGGGACGCAATCAAGATTGCGTCCCACCAACATTCTGTCGCTAATTTACTGATTTGACTAGAGTGTTACACCAGTCTTGATTGAGCCGTCTTTTAGTCCAGCTACAACACCAGCAACTTTGTCTTGAACGTCCATAGGAACGACAGAGGCAAAGTCATGGTAATCAGCAATACCAGCAGATCCAACAAAGTTTCCGCCAGCAATTGAACCATCAAATGCTTTCTTCACTAAGGCGGTTGTTCCTTCAGTCAGACCTTTAACTGCTGAAGTAATCAAACATGGTTGTGCTTCTGGAACAGTGAACCATTGATCAGTGTCAACACCGATACAAAATATTGCAGTTCCTGCACCTTCTGCTTTTGCAATTTCAATCAATGCGCCGTTACCAGTTCCGCCACCTGCACCGAAAATGATGTCTGCACCTTGAGCTAATTGCTTCTTAGCTTCGGCTGCGCCCCATACAGGATCGCCGAAACCGTTATCGGCTGGTGGATGGTAAACAGTTGTTACAGCAACGTTTGCATTTGCTGCTTTGGCACCTGCTTCGAAACCTTTAGCAAATAGTTGTACAGGTGCAATTTCTAGACCAAGAACTGAACCAATTTTATTGGTCTTTGTCATTAATCCAGCCAAATAACCTGCGCCATAACCAGCTTGATCTTCAGGGAAAATCAAACCTGTTACGTTAGCAACTTCTTCTGCTTGGAATTGATCCACACCGATGAACTTGGTGTTTGGATTAGCTTTTGCTGCAGTAACGGTTGCTTCTGCCATCAAGAAACCAACTGTGACGATTACGTCATAGCTCTTGTCGGTGAATTGTCCCATGTTTGCTGCATAGTCTTTTGTGTCTGTGGTTTCGATGTACTTGTAGAAACCACCAACTTCTGCTGCTGCTGCCATAGCACCTTCATGTGCGGATTGGTTGAATGACTTGTCATCAACCTTGCCGATATCGGTTACTAAACCAACGCAAAAGTTCTCAGCTGCTGCGCAATTTGAATCATCTAATGCAGCGGCTGTTTCTTCTGCTGCTGTATCAGTTGTTCCACTGCTGCAAGCTGCTAGTACTAAAGCAAGAATTGAAATTCCTGCTAATGTGCGCATGCGCTTCATTAACTAGTGCTCCCTTTTTTTGTTCGCCCCATTTCGGGAACGTTTGAATACCAGTTGTTTTCACTCCTGATAATTAAGACACTACGCCAAAGACGAAGAGTTTTGCCTTTAAACATAGGCGAATTTTATTTTGTGATGAAAGCGTTATGTGACTTCTGTTACTTGTGGGAACTGAGTTTTAAGAGATACGTTCGAGAATTATTTTTCGCTTTTCTTTTGGTTCTGAACCAATAGTAAAGGCATTTTTTAGAGCTTCTTTAGCAAAAGGCAATCTAGAGGCTTCATCTATGTGAAGCTCCAAAACTGGTTGATCTTTTTCCACAAAATCACCCTCTTTAGCCAAACAAATAATTCCCGCAGTTTTTGAAACAGCATCTTCTTTCTTTGCTCTTCCAGCACCCAATCTCCAAGCAGATAATCCAATTGCATAAGCATCTAAATCTGTGATGTAACCAGATTGAGTAGCTACAACATTTTCTTTTTTAGTTGCAACAGGAATTTCAATATCAGGATTTCCACCTTGGGCAATAATCATTTTTTTCCACACTTGCAAAGCTGTGCCATCTTTTAATCCTGTTGCCGGATCTTTATTAATTCCTGCTAATTGCAACATTTCTTTGGCTAAGGCCAAAGTTATTTCAATAACATCTTGAGGACCTTTGCCATTTAAGACATCAATAGATTCACTTACCTCTAATGCGTTTCCAACAGCATTACCAAGGGGTGTATCCATTTGAGTAATTAGTGCAACAGTTTTCACACCTGCTTTGTTGCCAATTTCAACCATTGTCTCAGCTAATTGTTTAGCTTTTGAGAAATCTTTCATGAAGGCACCACGTCCTGCTTTAACATCCAAAACTAACGATTGAGTACCTTCGGCAATTTTCTTACTCATAATGGAGGAGGCAATTAAGGGAATGCATTCCACTGCTCCGATTACATCTCTAAAGGAATACATTTTTCTATCAGCTGGTGCCAAACCTGCTCCAGCAGCAGTAATAAAAACACCCACATCTTTGAGTTGTTGAATCATTTTCTCATTTGAAAGCGTGATGTTAAATCCAGAAACAGATTCCATTTTGTCTAAAGTTCCGCCAAAAGTTCCAAGTCCTCGTCCAGACAATTGTGGAACAGCAGCTCCAAAAGATGCCACTAATGGACATAAAGGAAGAGATATCTTGTCTCCTACTCCACCGGTGGAATGTTTATCTACTGTTGGTTTTCCTACACTTGATAAATCTAAAACTTCACCACTTTTAATCATGGCATCTGTCCACACATTTAGTTCTTCTTTATTTAAACCTTGAAAGAAAACTGCCATAAGAAAAGAACCAGCTTGCTCATCAGGAATTTCATTCTTTGTGAAAGCGTTGATAAACCAACGAATTTGTTCTTCATTTAAAACGCCACCGTCGCGTTTAGCATAAATTAAATCACGAAAGTTCATGCCACACTCCAACCACCATCAACGCTAACAGAAATTCCTGTTATGCCTGATGCCTCATCAGTTAAAAGGAACGAAACGGTCTTTGCTACCTCACTAGCAGTAACTGGTCTTTTAATGGGAGATCTTTCATTCCATTTCTTTACACCTTCGGGCCAAGATTTATCTAAGCCATCTCGATTAACTAAACCTGGGGCAACAGCGTTACATCTCACACCCAGTGCTGCTAATTCAACAGCTGCTAATTCTGTGTATCTAGTTAACGCCGCTTTACTTGATGCATATAGCGAATGATTTGGAAAAGGATGTTCTGCTTCCACTGAAGTGATATTGACGATGGCTGACCCTGGTTTAAAAATATTCAAACAAGCTTTAACAATGGCTTGGGGTGCCAACACATTGGTAAACATTATGGAATTCATTACTTCTTCATCCATTTGATCTTCTGGATCAAGAGTTTGATCGGCTGCGTTATTTATTAAATAATCAATTGTAGAAACTTGTTTTAAGACTTCTGAAATCATTTTCTCGGCAACTTGATCTAGATTGCCCGTTGATAAATCACTTTGCACAAGAAATGCTGTGCCATATTGCTGCTTTATTTGAGAAACCACTTCTTCAGCGCCCTTTTTATTTTTGTTGTAATGAACCACAACTTGGGCACCATCATTTGCTAATTGCAAGGCAATTTCTTTTCCTAAACCAGAACTAGCACCTGTAACTAATGCAACTTTGTTGCTAAATTTATTGGTCATTTGGCACTATGGATTCTTGCTTCACTTATTACTTGGTTCATATCAACTTTTGTTGAAATTCGATCAACAATTACTGGATCTCCTGCAACTAACACGTGTACTACATCACTTCGTCCTGCTGCATAAACCAGTAATCCGTGGGGATCTCCAACTGGGACAAGATGGGGTTGATCAAGATATAACACAATTAAATCTGCCTCTTTACCAACTTCAACAGTTCCGATTCGATCTTGCATTCCAATTGCAACTGCACCACCATAGGTGGCAGCTCTTACAACGTCAGCAACTGGAATTGCGGCAGCATCTTCTGTGATTAATCGAGCTAAGTTTGCAGCTGATCTCATGACATTCCACATATCTAAATCATTACTGGATGAACAACCATCTGTGCCTAGTGAAACATTTATTCCTTTTTCTTTTGCTTTTACCCACTCAAAGGCTCCACTGGCAAGTTTTAGATTAGATCCTGGGCAATGAGAAAGACTTACATTATTTTCTTTAATTATTTTCCTATCATCATCGGTTAGTTTGACAGCATGTGCAAAAACTGCGTTATCTAAAGCTTTAGCATCATTTAATACTTTGGTAGGAGTTTTACCATGGCGCTTAATAACATCTTCATTTTCTGCTTGATTCTCAGAAATATGAGTATTAAAAATTGCACCTATTTCTTTAGCAACTTTTGCAACTTCTGCTAAATGCTCTGGTGAAACTGTGTAAGTTGAATGTGGTTGTGCAACAAGAGGTGCATAAGCGCCCCCGATTTCTTTAATAACATTAGGCCAATTTCTTAAGTGTTCAATTCTTTTATCCCATTCAAGTCCATCTGGACCTGCAAAATCAAAAAATACTGGACCAATTAAATGTCTTAAACCAACTTCCACAGCACCTTTATGTGCCATGTGCGGATGCAAATACATATCTAATGTGCAAGTTGTTCCACCAAGTAAAGCTTCTAATGCTCCAAGTTTGGCACCAATATAAGTTCCTTTTTCATCCATAATTCTTGCTTCTTCAGCCCAAACTTTTTCTAAGAAACCTTGCAAATCAACATCTTCGGCAACTCCTCGCAAGAGTGTCATAGGAGTATGGGTGTGAGTATTAATAAGTCCTGGCATTACTAAATGGTTTGAACAATCAATTACTTTGCTTGATTGCCATTGATTTTCTTGATCAATTGGCACTATGCCAAATATCTTCTCATCTTTTATAGCAATACTTACATTTTTTAAAACTGATGCTTTTGCATCCGCAACAACAACATATTGAGCGTTATGAAGAATTAAATCAACTTGGGTAGCCATAATTATTGTGCCAAAATCTTGGTGGCTTCATCAAGAACTTGCACAACTTGAGCAGCAGAGGTTTCTACCACTTTTTGCACATCTTCCATTGTTATTTCTTCGGTACTTAATCCTGCAGCAGGATTTGCCACTATACAAATTGCTGCATAACGCAAACCTTTTTCAACAGCTAAGACCACTTCAGGAACACCTGTCATTCCCACCATGGTCACACCCATTTGTTTAGCCATTTGAATTTCGGCTTTTGTTTCAAACCTTGGTCCTTCAAATCCACCATAGATTCCACTTTCAGAAACTGAAATGTTTAAATTCTTACAACTTTTGATTAGTACATTTCTTAATTCTTGGTTGTAAGGATTAGTCATATCAACATGATTTACTCCTTCATCGCCATCAAAGAATGTAGAAATTCTGTTTTTTGTAAAATCAATAAAGTCATCAACAACTTGCAATCCACCTACGGGAACATTTTTATCAATACCACCACAAACATTTACTGCTAAAACATCTTTGACCCCTAAATCAACCAAGGCTTGAATATTTGCTCGGTAGTTAACTTTGTGAGGTGGAACAGAATGTTTGGTTCCATGTCTTGTTAAAAAATAAGTGGTGCGATCATGCCAAGTTCCTTTGGTGACTTGAGCTTGACCATATTTGGTTTCAATCACTTTTACTTCAGGATTTTTCAAAGCTGCAATTGAATAAAAACCTGTTCCGGCGATAATTCCTAATGGATCTTTCATTTACTTTAAATGACTTCCATCAAAAGCATCTGGCAGTAATTCTTTTAATTTCTTTGGACCATCATTGTGATCAATTATTAATTCTGAGCCACCGTGTTCTTGTAATAATTGTCGACATCTGCCGCAAGGTAACAAAATTCCAGGTTCAGGTCCTACACAAGAAAAAGCGACTAATCTTCCACCACCAGTTAAAGCAAGTTGCGAAACTAATCCGCATTCTGCACAAAGAGTTAAACCATAAGATGCATTTTCAACATTGCATCCAGAAACTATTCGACCATCGTCAACAAGAGCAGCTGCTCCTACTGGAAATTTAGAGTAATTTGCATAAGCATTCTTTTGGGCTTTTTTGGCCTCAGCGCGAAGCAATTCCCAATCAATATTTTTATCAACCATAGTGCTCCCAAGAATACGCCGAAGCAGGATTAAGTACATAACAAGTCTATAAATTTGTGTTGCGCTGGTCTTAAAAGTTAAACACTCGTGAGGATAATTTTCTTGTTTTGCGAACCCCTTCTCGATATTTGAGACAACTAATTTACAAAGAGATATAGTGTAAATACGAGTTAAATCTTGGAGACAAATTGTTTAAGAAAACTTTTATAACTCTTTCAATGATCGCAACTTTGGCATTAACTGCCTGTGGGTCAACAAATACTTCCATGGGAATGTCTGACTCTTCAATTAGCTCGGTGCCTGCAACTGGCGACATGATGGTTGAAAATAAAGTTTCAATCGATCGATCAATTATTAAGACTTCTTCCTTGACAATAAGAGTAAAGAACGTAGAAAAATCAATTACTCAAGCTCAAGATCTAGCTACTCAATTTGAAGGTCGAGTTGATGACTCTTCTCAATATAAAAATCCCGGTAGTGAGGATTCTTTAAGTGCCAATTTAACAATTAGAGTTCCGTCTGCAAATCTTGAAAAAGCACTTGAGGCTTTCAAGGGCCTAGGCGATGTTGAATCTTCTTCTGTCTCTGCAACTGATGTGACTATGCAAAAAGTAGATTTAGATGCACGAATTGCTGCACTAACTACATCAATTGAAAGATTCAAAGAGTTAATTACTACTGCTACTAACACTTCTGATTTGATAGCTGCAGAAACTGCACTTGCTGAAAGACAAGCAGAATTAGATAGTTTGACAGCTCAATTGAAATACCTTTCAGAACAAGTAGATATGTCAGTTGTTTACTTAGCCCTTCTACCTAATGATTCTTTTAGTGCAATCAAACCAATTGGTTTCCTCGCCGGAATCGAAAAGGGATTTGTTGCCTTATTAAATGCAGCAGCCAATCTAACCTCAATTTTGGGATACTTCATACCTTGGATCATCACAATCTTGGTAGTAGTGGCGATTTTCAAACTAATTTCAAGAATTAGAAGAAATAGATAAATTACTTGGCATAATTGGTTAGACCATGCCAAGTGTCCTAGTTATAGGTGAAGCACTCGTTGATGTCGTGCATGGAATAAACGGGGAAATCAAAAATATTCCTGGTGGATCTCCAGCAAACACAGCCGTAGCTCTTGCACGGTTGGGAACAAAAACTTATATGAAAGCTAGAACTTCCCCTGATAAATTTGGGACACAGATTAGAAGTTATCTAACTAGTCAAAATGTTAATTTAGATTATTCTTTAGTTGTAGATAGTCCCTCTTCTGTTATTAAGGCGGTTATCCAAAAAGATGGATCAGCCAAATATGAAGCAAACCTAAAAGGTGCTGCAGATTACGGTTGGACATTTGAGGAACTAAATCAAGTAATTAATCCAGATATCCAAATAGTTCAATTGGGATCTTTAACTTCTTATGTAGAACCTGGTGCAACTAATGTTGAAAAGTGGTTTAGTCAATTACGACAATCAAATAAATATTTATTAACTTTTGATCCAAATATTCGACATCCCTTAGATGGAGAAAATGAAGTAGACGTCAGAAGCAGAGCTAAAAAATTGGCAAGTCTTTCTCATGTCGTTAAAGCAAGTGATGAGGATTTAAATTGGATTTTTTCAAATAGTAATCCTCAGGATTCTGCAATAAAAATAATTGAAAGTGGGGCATCTTTGGTGATTGTTACTTTGGGAAAAAAGGGTGCTTTTGCTGTAAATAAGAAACTTGAAATTGTTGAAGTTACGGCAAACAAAATTGCGGTAATCGACACCATTGGAGCCGGAGACACTTTTGCAGCAGCTTTAATTACTCAGTTACTTGAGAATTCTTGGATCAATAAAAATGCTTTGGAGAATTTAAGTAGTGATGATTTAACTGAAATTCTGACCAACTGCTCTGCGGCATCAGCCATAACCTGCTCAAGGCAAGGTGCTAATCCCCCACATCGTCATGAAGTGACTTGGTAACATCAGTAATCAATCTAGGGAGAGAAATTGACAACACTTAGCGCTTCACCATTTATCGTTGATTCAATTTGGCAAAGAACTCGCACCTCAGCTTTGGTGCAAATCACGAGTTTAACTGCCCTCACAGTTTTAAGTGCACAAATAGTTATTCCACTACCTTTCACTCCAATTCCATTAACCATGCAAACATTTGCAATCCTTTTTGGAGCAGCAGTTATCGGACCTGTTAGATCTTTAATTGCACAATTTGCTTACCTGTTATTAGCCGCAGTGGGATTTCCAGTGTTAGCTGGAAATAAAGCTGGCATTGAAGCAATATTTGGAGCAACTGCGGGATATTTATTTGCTTTCTTGGTAGCAAGTTATGTAGTGGGTCTTCTTGCTAAAAAGATCACCACAAAAAGATTCCAAGGCGTTCTGGTTGGTTATCTTGTGGGAAGTTTAATTATCTATTCAATGGGGGCAACCTGGTTAGCTTTTTATACCGGTAAAGGTTTTTATTATGCATTACTAAACGGAGTAGTTCCTTTCTTGATCGGTGATGCGATAAAAGCAGCTTTGGCTGCATCTTTGCTTCCCGTTTCATGGCGCTTAATTAAAAAGTAATTAATGGATTTATTCATTGCTCTACTTGCAGGTATGGCAAGTGGGTTTCTAAACGTTGTGGCGGGTGGAGGAACTTTAATTGTTTTTCCCACTCTTGTGGCTTTAGGTCTTTCCCCACTTGTAGCAAATGTAACTGCGGCTGTTGGAGTTTTTCCGGGATCTCTTGCTGGAAGTTGGACATATAGAAAAATACTAAAAGAGCAGAAAAAACTAGCTTGGTTATCTGTCATTTTGATGCCTTTGTTTTCAATCATCGGCGCTTCACTGCTGCTCTATTTACCTGAGAGAAACTTTGAATTAATTGTTCCATTTTTAATAGGAGCTGCTGGAATATTGATTGCTGTTCAGCCATTGGTTTATCAACTTTTTCCTAAACAAAGTCATAAATTGAACTTCAAACTAATAATCCCAGGATTTATTATTGCGGGAATTTATGTTGGCTATTTCGGAGCAGGAACTGGCGTTGTACTTTTGGCAATATTTGGCTTGGCTGGTCTTGCCAACATTCAGCAAGCAAATGGTTTAAAGAATCTTGGTTCAGGAACTGGAAATGCGATCGCAGCTTTGATATTTGTTTTTTCCGGATTAGTTGTCTGGCAAACAGCAATTTCAGTTGCAATTGGCTCAATTATTGGTGGCCTTTTAGGTGGACGCTTAGCTCAAAAACTTGATGCATCATATTTTAGAATTATTATCTTATTTGTGGCCATTGTGGCCTCAATTTATTTATTTATTAAAAACTTTTAATATTTCTTGCCACTCTCCAACCCATTTGCTCGTTTAAAATCATGGCATCAATTCTTAAATACCAGATCTGTTTAAAAGCCTTTATGCCATATTTGGCTCCGTGCTCAAATCCTGCAATCATCCCCATTAAATCTGGTCTCTTCGATTGATTTATTTTTTCACACATCTCACTTAATCCTTTGACTTTATTTTCTTTAGTCAAAGATTCAGTGTTACTAAATAGTGAGGAAAATAAATCAATATCTAATCCGATCTCAGTTGTACCTAAAGCTTTATTTAATTCAAGGGATACTTCTTGAACAGTCTTTAGATTGGCACACAAAAGTAAGGCAATTAACATAGGATTTATTTGATCAGAAATATTGGTTTTACTTGTTTTAATTCCTGGTCTTTTAAATCTCCATAAAGGGTAATTCTTCATAAAGTCTGTGCACACACTATTTCGATCAGCTAACTGATTAATTCCGTGAAAAAGATTTGGGTGATTAACAACTGTTTCCCATTCCTTAATGCATTTTATTAAGCATTCAGCTATTTCTTTTACTGAGAGTTTTTGTGATTTTTGAGTGCAATTTATTAAGGCATCAAGAGAAAATAGAGTTAGTTGAAAATTATGTGAGACTAAAGATTCATAAGGGGGTGAAGATATTCCCCACTCACCAAATTGTTCTTTGACTTCTTCTTGATTTAGACCAGTGATGGCATTTCCCATCACATCACCAATAGCAGCACCTAACAAAGCTCCCATTATTCGATCTTGTCTGGTGTTTGGAATTGGTTTAGATCTCAATATTGTTCTAGCGATAGGACGAGTGTCAGTGATAATCATATGCACCACCTTTGGTTGCATAAATTATAATTTCTTATTTCAAAATAATTAAAGTTTTAACTATGTTTTTCGTACCAGATTTGGGACGAAATTTGTTACTCTTTTTAAACGAGGGAAAGAATTCCTGCTGAAAAGAAAGCCATTCCAATACCAACAAATTGAATACCAGTTAGCTTTTCTTTCAAAAATGCGGTGGCTAAAATTACTGTTGCTGCAGGATAAAGAGAAGCAATCACAGCAGCAATAGACAGGTATCCATCAAAAGTAGCTAATACAAATACGGCATTTGCGGTGGCATCGAGTGCTCCAGAAATAATAACTAAAGCAAAAAGTTTTGAATCATAACCAGCATTAAACTTTTCGGATTTCCTGGAGATGAAATATCCCAACACTAAAATCGAAGACATCAATCTGGCAAAGACCAGTGGCCACATTCCATTATTAGTTGAGGCTAGGCCAACCAAACTTAGAAATGTTCCAATCAAAAGTCCTGATGCAATAGCAAGGGCTAAACCTTTTCCACTAATTACTAATCTTCCTCCCGTTGGAGAGGTTTCCATGCTTACCAAAATCACTGAAAGAATAGCGATCCCAATTCCAAACCAAGCTATCCAATTTAACTTTTCTCCAACTAGTAAGCCCATTGCAATAGGAACAAAGGTAGATGATGCTGCAGTAACCGGACTCATAACTCCCATTGGCCCAATTGCTAAAGCTAAATACAAACTTCCCATTGCCAAAATTCCAACTACACCTGCAATCGATCCTATAAATAATCCATTAAGGGTAATTTCTCCTGGAAGCATGAATGCATAGATAAGCAAGAAAAGTAATCCAACTGGATAAGACAGAACTAGAACTTTATTTGCAGGTATCTTTTTAGAAACAAATCCGCCAAAAAAATCTGCGGTGCCCCACATCAAACTAGATATGAATGCTAAAAATGCGGCCATGGGCCTAACTTATCTCATGGTCTGGCAAAATAAGGATATGGCTCTTAACTTAAAAGACACTTTTCAAAGCGAATATACGATCATTGAATTAGTCGATGCACTTAAAAATATAGAGTTCCACAAAAAACGAGCCGAATCAAAAAGTTTAAAGAAAATTGAGTTTAAAACATCAGAAACAAATGAACTTGAAATATCAAGACAGATTGATTTTGACATTCCAGCAGCTGCACAAAAAATAGTAAGTAACCCAATTTCTTTGAATGAAAACTGGAATTTTGGTTCGCAAGACTTAATCAAGATTCAGCTTTCTATCCCAAATATTCAAACCACAATATCTGCTCAGATGTATTTTGATATCGATAAATCAGGATCTTTAATTCGAGTTGAATCACTTGTTCAATCTAAGATTTTCTTGATGAGCTCATTTGCGGAAGAGTTTGTGTCTAAGTATTGGAAGAAAGCCTTACTTGAAGACTTTGAAATATTAAATCAGTGGCTAAAATCTATTCAAATTTCTGATTAAAAATTATCTCTAATTCTTGTCTCGTTGATTCATAATCAACGTGCAATACGCCAATCATTCCTAAATCTGCAGCAGCCTTAATGTTATGAGCTAAGTCATCAACAAAAACGGATTCTTCTGGTTTAACTTTTAATAGATTCAATGTGTGATGATAAATCTCTGCATCGGGCTTTCGCATCCCAACTTCACCTGAAATTACAACCTCATCAAACATGTCATCCCATCCGTGTCGAGGATAAGTATTTCCCCAAGAGTTAGATAAGAGTGCTGTTTTTATACCTTTCTTACGTGCTCGATGCACTAATCCATTCATGTCGGGTGCATGTTCAAAGAATTGAAACATTCTGTCTAATAAACCCTCAGATTTTACTTTTATATTTCCTAGAGTTAATAAAGCGTGAGCAAGTTCAACTTCGAAGTCAGGAACAGACATCTCCCCTGTTTCCAGGGCGTGAACCGGATTAATTCTTAATTCTTTTTCTAATTCTGGGCCTAACCATTGATTGAATACTTTGTAATAAACCTCTAAGTCAATATTTTCTTGTCCAGTCCAATTGGTGAGCATGTGATCTAATCCATTAGTGAGAACCCCGCCCCAATCAACTATTAAAGCTATGGGATTTTTCTCAGTTGCGGGCATGTAATTAGTTTAGTGCCTAGCTAACTCTCCTTAAGAAACGTTTAGATTTTGGTGGTTTTGAAACTTCATTTCTTACCAGATTTGAGATTTTGTTAAAGATTCCAACTATTTCCTCATCTCCCAAATTCAATACAGATTCAGCCTTCAACCAACTTCCTGCAAATAATTCTGGACGGTCAGGAATTCTCTGAATTTGTTCTGGGTTTGTCCATCTACCTAATATTGCTTCCACAGTTGATTCGTACTTTGCCCCTAGATTAAAACTATTAACTTTATTTAGAACTATCAATGGTTCTCGTTTGTAAATTTCACTAAGTGCTTCAAGAGATTCACTGGATCTTATTAAGCCCAATGGGTTTGCGTTCAGCACAAATATCAATTGTGACGATAATTCTAAAACTTTTGGAATGTGGTCAAAGCGTCTAAAGATATCAAGATTATTCAAATTTGGATCTAAGGTCTCTGGTAAAACAGCACTTAGGTCACAAACAATATTGGGATAAATTTGAGAAGCTTGTTTGAGTACCTGTATTAATCCTTCGGTCCTTAGCTCAGGCCACCTTTTAGGATTTGTTATTCCAGTTAATACATGCAACCCAGAATTGACTTCGATTCCATTCTTTTCAAAAGATTGAATATTAAGTTTTCCCTTTAAAGCATCATGAATTACTGAGGAAATTCCCGGTACTTCGCTAACAATTCCTAGGGATGCAGCAATGCTTGGCGCAACTGCATCCAAATCAATTAACAATGTTGGAGAATTTTTATTAGCCAAACTAAAAGCAAGATTGATTGCTGTTGTAGTTCTGCCAGGAGATCCGTTTATGCCCCAAACACTAATTAACCCCGGAATCTGTGTTAATTCCTCTAGTCCTGAGTTGAATTTATCTATTTCAGTGATATTTGATAATTGTGAAACTAGAGGCTTTAAGGACTTATTGTTGTCAGATGCGTTGATTGCAAAATTGGTCGAAACTCCAATGTTTTTAAGTTTCTCCGCGCTTTCCAAATCATCTTGTAGATAAATACCATAAATATCGCAACCTAATTTCTTCGCGTTGACAATAGTTTCAATATTTAAGTTTGGAAAATCTGCACTAACTACTATTTTATTTGCTAAACCCAGATGGATTGCAGACATCAGATCAACTGAATCAACACATCTTCTTTTAATCTTTAATTGATTTTGCTCATTGATATTTGACATCACTTCTAGTTGCCAAGTTTCATTTGATAGAGCCAGTAAAATATTAATTTTCACGTTGTACCAAATCGATTCCATCTGTCCTTGCTGAAGTGACTAGCTGCAGCACATTTGCTTCAGGGACAGCTACTACCACGGTTGTGACTCCTCCGAAGTTTGAGTTAATCTCATCTACCCACACAACCGATGTTTTTGGAATAATCAACGTTGAAATCATTTTTATTGGATCACTAAACCAGATATCTACCCAATCATTAGTTTTTAATGATGGTGGTAAATGACCATTCGAGATACTAAGAGCTACATTTCTTAGATTTGACTTAGTTCCTATATTTTCAGGTCTTAATAGATGTCCAGGTGCCAATGGCTCCAAAGCAGATTTACCAATAACTTCACTTTCCTTATTTAAGTAATTCCCTGCAACCTGCCCTAAATCAACTCTGATTAATTCAACATTTTGCTCATCAATAATTTGTCCAGCTGCAATTGAGGTTGAACTGACCCATACTTCTTGTCTTTTGCCTGCTTGCTCTGCATTTAAATAAAGTGCCAAACTAGCAATTAACGATGTGATCAAACCTGCAATCATATAAATCTTTTGAGAATTCTTTAGTTTTAACTGACTAGATTTATGTATTCTATTCTTCTTTAACTTAATCATTTATGTCTCTATCTTTACTGATGTATGCGACATTTTGATTAAAGAATGAAATTACTGAGTTATTGCAACTTAGATCAAAATGATCTAAGTACACTCCAAGTATTTTTCCTGAGATTACTTTTTTACTTTCTAGATGTACCGCAATCTGATTCTGTTCCATTTGATTAGACCTTAAAAGGGATTGGAAATTCCACTTGCTTTGAAGAATTGTGGGCGGAATAGATTTATTACCTAGATCTTTAATTGCTTGAATTGACCAATTAGGAATTGCTAGTTCTTTCTCTCCGACTTCCAAACAAATATGATCTGACGCAATTTCTAATAGAATTCCTGTGAAGTTGTCTCGAGATTTAACTTCTATTGTTATCTCACTGTTTACTTTTGTTCGTAATCGATCGAATAAATTTTGCTGAAAGTGCTCGGTTCTAATTTGGGACTGAAGTGAGAAACCATCTTTTTGCATCAGGAAACTGTTTGCCTGAAGTTCAAGATTTCTCTCTAGTTCAAAAAGATAATTATCATTCACTGAAGCATTGTTAAATACTTATACTTCCGCTTCAATCTAATTGGGGCAAATATGTCCTAGTAAACCGAAAGGATTACTTAGTTTGACCAATATCGATTTTTGTTTCATCTTTATCTCGCAATTTTCAAAATAATCATGGGGAGATTAATTGAAGATAACAAAGAGTGAAAAACAAACAATAGGTCAAGTTCTTTTGCACTTAAGTCCAGTTGCTATCAAGGGGAGCAAATGGATTCAAACAGAAATTGATTTACAAATGACAATTTCGCCCAATAGACCAAACTACTCATTCAAAACTGTAAATGGATTACCAGAACCAGAGGCTTGGACGAAACAATTAGCTACTGGAATTGCAGAAGTCTTGGTTGGTGAAAGACCAGTATTTCAATTAATGCGCTGGGTCTCTTTTGATGTTTACCGCGAAATTGACAGACAAATTCAACCTAAAAATGAATTGCATGCAAAACGATCAAGACCATTTGTGAGAAGTTTAAGAATTGAAACACCTAGTGAAAAAGTAGTAGAGGCAACAGCTGTCATACAAAAAGGTATTCGAGGACGAGGAATGGGTTTAAGACTAGAAGCAGAAAATGATCGTTGGCGTTGTACCCAACTTTTAGTTGCTTAGTTACTTGCTCCGTGACAACGTTTATATTTCTTTCCTGAACCACAAGGACAAAGTTCGTTTCTACCAACTTCAGCAACTCCACTTGCTTTAACTACTTGGGATGCTGGAGCAACTTCGCCATCAATGGAAGGTGCGCTATAGGAAAGATTTTGTTGTTTCTCAACTTTTGTGAAACCTTTTGCTTCAACTGATTCTTGATTTTCCTGAACTTGAACTTGGGCATTAAAAGTGAATCCGACTACTTGCTCTTTAATTGCTTCCATCATTGCAACAAATAAGTCGTAACCTTCTTTTTGGTATTCAACTAAAGGATCTCTTTGTCCCATAGCACGAAGTCCAATACCTTCTTGTAAGTAATCCATTTCATATAAATGTTCACGCCATTTTCTATCAAGCACACTCAGTACTACTTGACGTTCTAATTCACGCATAACTTTTGGAGTTAAAAGTGCTTCTCGTGTTCTATACGCTTGAGCAGCATCTTTTCTAAAGGAATCTAACAACACTTCTTGATCAATTGATCCACCATTTTGTTGTTTCAAAGTGTCCAGAGAAATAGCTATTGGATAAAGATTCTTAAGTGCCAGTGTTAATTGATCTAGATCCCATTGCTCTGGGTAACCTTCACTAGTTGCAGCTAGAACATAGGCTTGAATGGTTTCATCAATAAATTCAAGAATTTGATCAGATAAGTCTTGGCCTTCTAAAACTCTTGATCGTTCGGCATAGATTACTTGGCGTTGTCTGTTTAAAACTTCATCGTATTTAAGAACGTTTTTTCTAATTTCAAAGTTTTGTTGTTCAACTTGTGTTTGAGCATTTCTAATGGCAGTTGTAACCATTTTTGCTTCAATTGGAACATCATCTGGAACGTTAAATCTTCTTAAGAATGCATCAACTAATTCACCCTTAAATCTACGCATCAGTTCGTCTTGTAAAGATAGGTAAAATCTTGATTCACCAGGATCTCCTTGGCGACCAGATCTTCCTCTTAACTGATTATCAATTCGTCTTGATTCATGTCTTTCTGTTCCCAACACATAAAGTCCACCTAAAGCAGATACTTCGTTATGTTCTGCTTCAACTCTTTGCGCAGCAAGTTTCACTTCTTGAATGTATGCGTGGTTGTATGCATCTAAATCAACATCAGGATCTAAACCTTTTTGCATTAAAGCAGCATTTGCCAGGAATTCAGGATTTCCACCCAGCATGATGTCTGTTCCTCGACCCGCCATATTTGTAGCAACTGTTACTGAACCTTTGCGACCAGCTTGCGCAACAATTGCAGCTTCTCGTTCGTGGTTCTTAGCATTCAATACTTCGTGTGGAATGCCACGCTTTTTTAGTAAACCACTTAAATATTCTGATCTTTCAACAGAAGTTGTTCCCACCAAGACTGGTTGACCTTTTTCATGTCGAGCAAACAAATCTTCCACAACTGCAATAAATTTTGCTTCTTCGGTTCTATAAATTAAATCTGATTGATCTTTTCTAATCATTGATTTATTAGTTGGAATTTGGACAACCCCAAGTTTATAAATCTTGTCAAATTCTGCAGCCTCTGTCATCGCTGTTCCAGTCATACCGGAAAGCTTTGAATACATTCTGAAATAATTTTGTAGAGTAATTGTTGCTAAAGTTTGATTTTCTTGTTTGATTTCAACATTTTCTTTTGCTTCAATAGCTTGATGCATTCCTTCGTTATATCTGCGTCCTTGAAGCATTCTTCCTGTATGTTCATCAACTATTAATACTTCACCATTCATTACTACATAGTCTTTATCGCGTTTGAATAATTCTTTTGCTTTCAAAGCATTATTTAGATAACCGATTAACGGAGTATTTACAGATTCATAAAGGTTGTCTATTTTAAGAGATTTCTCAACTGTGGCAATACCCTCTTCTAAAACTCCTACAGTTCTTTTTCGAATATCTACTTCATAATCTTTACCAGGCTGCATTGTGCTAACAATTCGAGCAAAGTCTTTATAGTAAGCATTTGTGCCATCAACTGGTCCGCTGATAATTAATGGAGTTCTTGCTTCGTCAATCAAAATAGAGTCAACTTCGTCAACAATGGCGAAGTTATAACCACGTTGGACGCGATCTACTGGAGACCAGGCCATGTTATCTCTTAAATAATCAAAACCAAATTCATTATTTGTTCCATAAGTGATGTCACACAAATATGCATCTCTTCTATCTGCACTATCCATGTTGGGGCTAATTGTGCCAACGGTTAGTCCTAAGAAGCGATGAATTCTTCCCATCCATTCAGCATCTCGGTGAGCAAGATAATCATTAACCGTTACAACATGTACACCCTTGCCACTCAAAGCATTTAAATATGCTGGCAATGTTGATACTAAAGTTTTTCCTTCACCGGTTCTCATTTCAGAAATATTTCCAAGATGAAGAGCTGCTCCACCCATTAATTGCACGTCGTAATGTCTTTGACCAAGAGTTCGCAATGATGCTTCTCTTACGGTGGCAAAAGCTTCTGGCAATAAGTCATCAAGTGATTCACCATTTTGTACACGCTGTTTGTAAGAACTTGTTAAGGATTTAAGTTGTTCATCACTTAGTTTTTTGATATCGGCTTCAAGGGCATTTACTTGTTTGGCAAGACTTTCTAATTTGCGCAGGATTCGACCTTCTCCTGCACGCAATATCTTGTCCAGCACTAAAACCACGATTATTTTCCTCTAATTAGCAGTGTCTGAAGTAAGCCAAGTCCTATGTTACGCAATTGCACTTTCACCAAATCTAAAGACCTATATTCCCTTTAATTTGCTCACATCAGACGCAGACAAAACAGAATCATCCCGATGTCTATGGAATCGTCGTCGATCTGCGGTTTTTCGCAGTTGCTCCACCAATCTCTTCATTGCATGGTCCAAACAAGAATTCATATCAGATCCTTCTGATTGTGATCGAAGGTTAGTTCCAGCACCTTTAGCTGTTAAGTCAATTTGAAATTCAACTTTCTTTTGTCTCTTGTTTTCTCGATGAGTAACTTCAACATCTAATAGGGCAATGTTGATTCCAAATTTTTCTAATTTGGCGCTTTGTTTAATGACATATTCTTTAAAATCATCTTCTATATCTGCGTGTCTTCCGTGAATAACAATTTCCACAACACACCTCAATCTGATTCCTTTAGTCTAATGCATTTGCCTTTTCGACCTGTGGCCTGAGCAATTGAAGGCAGATTAGTCATTCGAGGCTAAAATAACGCAAGCTTTGATTTTAATCTTTTTTGCTCTTAATGCAAAAATACTCTGAGTAATTGAAGAGCCGGTAGTGATTAAATCATCAACAATAATCACTGGTTTTATTTCTGCAAAGTTTGCTTTAAAGGCATTTTCCGTGTTCAATTTTCGCTGTTGAAAGTTTAAACTTGCTTGATCTTTTCTATTTCTACAATTGATGAGCAATCGTTTTTCGTATATAAATCTCTTACCAGCCAATAAGCAAGCTGTCTCAGTCATCAGACTAATTGGATCAGATCCTCTTTTTTGAAGAGCTTTATTTGTACTAGGAATATTGACTACTTTTACTTGCTGATGCTTAGAAAAGAACCTTAGTCCAACTGAAATTACTTTTGAAAAAGGTTGTACGAGATTAGATACCCCCTCATCTTTATATGATGTTATTAACTTTGAAAAAGTTTTATCTTTCGTTGTCATTGTCAAAATTGGAACACTTTGAATGTATTGTACTTTTGCTAAATCTAAACTTGAGATTAAACATTCATGGCAAATTATCTCTTCAGCTTTTCCACAGAAATAGCAGTAATTCTGTGACAAAAGACTGGTTAGATCACGTATAAAAGAGTTGAGTTGCATTAATGAATCTTGAATTAATTAAAGATATTTACAAATTAACAATTATAAAATTGTGGAAAAACAAGCCTTGTGTATAACTATCCTGGGTAAGACGCGTTTATCAAATTACCTCTACTAATCCATTCCCCACTGATTCTTTCCAAAATGGATCCGTCTTCCAGAGTCAAATACGTTGGCTTCTTAATAACACTTGCTAGATTTCGTGAACCAATTTGAGAGTAAAGTGATTTAGAAAATCCCGTGAAGGTATCAATCGAATAGACATTTGCTGGTTCCGAGAAGTTGTCTAGATATAAAACAATTTCGGAATCCTGCCAGGTTGCTTGCGTAACTGAATATCCATCTCTGATTAATTTTCTGACGTTAATAATTTTTATGCTCTGATCGTCTCTAACAATCGTGCCAATTCGTAATTCAGTTCCATAAACAGTGTTAGTAAGAAGTAATGCTCTTACTCCATCGGGTGAAGGAATAACATCAATTACATTTTGTTTATCAATACCGTCAATAGATACATTAATCAGCCGATTTTTTTGAATGACAGAAATTTGGTTTACCCCTGTAACCCATATGGCGTCAAAAATGTCTGAGTGAGGAATTCTAAAGCCCTGGCCTTCAACTAATACACGTCTGGGAGTTGCAGTAGAACTATTTTGCACCACAAGTTTAGTTCTATCTTCTGTTACAGCGGCTAAAATATTTTCATCTCTATTTGCAGTTGCTGCAAACCATCTATTTGAGTTGAAATAATCGTCAGAAATTGCAGAAGTCAATTCGGTACTAATTCTGAAAATCTTTCCATCTTGAATTGCTAAAGCATCAGCTTCACGATTGGTATCAGGTGAGAACTTTTCCCAAAGTGTCATACTTTGTCTAATTGGAGTATTTGGAACAATTAATGATTGACTACCGACATTTATTCTGACTGTTTTGATCTCAGGGTTCCTTGAAAGTGTTTTAACAATTTGAGCAGATAAAACTTCTCTTAAGAATGGCTCGGCACTTAATACTGATTCATTCAAAGAGACTGTGGCTAAGCCATTAATTACTGGAACAGAATTAATTGCCAATCTCGTTCCAGCTGGGAATGCTGATCTAACTGCTCCAGTTAGATTTTCACCAGGTCCTGCCAGAAGTAACTGCATAAGTCTGGTTGCATTTCCTGTTATTGATCTAGGCAAAACCACTATGTCTGGAGTGAGAGTTTTAAGTGATGAATCAGGAAACCAAAGTGGAAATGTAGTGAAACTTCTATTTAAATCTGCTCGAGAAATCAATAAACCTTTAAGATCTAAATTGATTCTCCATTCATCGTCTACTTTTTTTAATTTAAATTCTTGCACTAATTGAGAATCTGGTTCACTCAATGTAATTCTTGAGCGATCATCAATAACAGAATTGAGTGGAGCCGTAAAAACTACGGAATTACTTTGAGTTAAGTTGAGGCGACCTTGTCCTTCATAAACTTGAATCTGTTGTGTTGGTTGCCAGGTTTCTCTTAGATCTGGAATGAGATATTCCCTGGCAATTTTAAAATCATTTTCACTTGATGCTGATGCGTTTAGAAAACCTGAAACTATTTCTTCTGGAGTCATCCCCTCTTGAGGAGTACTTGCAATTACTCGAACAATTGATCCTTCTGGAACTGAACCTAATATTGAACCTTCTTGAATTGAACTATTTTTAGGAATACTGCCACAAGCAACTAAAGCTAAAGACATCAAAACTATGAAATACTTTTTCATTGTTTAGCAATCTTTGTATCAGGATCAAGCATTTCTTGAAGCGCAGACATATCTAATTCATATTTTTCTTCGCGACCTATTCCCAGTGGTAGTGAAGAGCTACTGATTGCTTTATATGCAATTCTGGGCAAAGTTAATCGAAACATTGTTCCTTTACCAGGAGAGCCCCAAACATCAATCCAACCTGAATGCAGTCTTGCATCTTCTAAAGCAATCGCTAACCCTAAACCTGTTCCACCTGTTGTTCTGGCGCGTGCAGGATCTGCTCTCCAGAATCTATTAAATACAAGAGAGGATTCTCCTGGTTTTAAACCTGGACCTTTATCTTTAACAACTACTGCAATGGTGTCTTCGTCACTTCCAATTTCAACTTCAATTGGTTTTCCTTCACCATATTCTGATGCATTAGAAATTAGATTTCTTAATACTCGTTCAATTCTTCTTTGATCTAATTCAATCTCTGGAGCACTTCCCGTAATGACAACTGGAGTTTCTTGTATAGCTAACAAATTTGAAAGAGAGTCAGCAGTTTTTTCGATAACATCTTTTATATTGACCATATTTAAGCTTAAATCTGCAGCCCCTGCATCGAATCTACTTATTTCTAATAATTGTGAAAGCAAAATTTCGAATCTCTCAATTTGAGTGCTTAATAATTCCGCTGCTCTGGCAGTTTCTCCCGTGTATTGATCCCGTGACTCGTATAGAACATCTGCAGCCATTCGAACTGTTGTTAGTGGAGTTCTAAGTTCGTGGGAAACATCCGAAACGAATCTTTTTTGCATTCGAGACATGTGCTCTAATTGACCGATTTGTTGTTGAATAGATGCGGCCATTGAGTTGAAAGAACCCGCTAATTTAGCTAAATCATCTTCTCCACTAACAGGTACTCGTTCATTTAGTAAACCCATACGCAATCGCTCTGCTGCTTCAGCAGTTTTTCTAACAGGTGACAACACAGATCTAGTCAAATACCAAACTAAAATAAGAAGTCCAAAAATTAAGAAGATTCCAGTAGCTAGCACTGCAGAGCGAATAATTCCGATGGTTTCTTCTTCTTTATCAAGTGGAAAGAGTAAGAACAAGGAATAGTTTCCTACGTTATTAATTTTGATTGGTGCTGCTACAACAAGTCCTGGAATTTTTTGACCATCTAAGTAATTGATTTCGGTATATGCCCAAAGTAATTTTTCAGTCCTTTCAACTCGACTTCTTAAATCTTCACTCACACTATTCTCAGCTACTAGATTTGTTCCTCGCTCAGGCAAACCTTGTTTGGAGATGTCAGAAGAAGCTAAAAATAAAACATCGAAAAGTCCAGATTGACCTGCTCTAACGGCTAAAGCAGTAACAGCTGTGTCGACAACCGTTGAAATATTTGGCGCACCAGCTCCAGTGTCAGTTGCTGTTATGACTTTTTGAGCTTCATTTATTGCCGATGAGGCTTCTGTGATTGAAGTGGATTCTTTAGAAGTGAGAATTCCTGATGAAACTCGATTGATAAGGATAAGTCCAATAACTGTTACCAAAATAGTGGAAACGATAAAAGTTGTAGCAATAATTCTTAAACTTAAAGACTTATTCCACGCGTGTTTAAATTGATAAAAATACTTCACGGACCAGCCTTGTAGCCAACGCCTCTTACTGTCATGACGATTTCTGGATTCTCGGGATCATGTTCAACTTTAGCTCTAAGTCTTTGCACATGTACGTTAACTAATCTTGTATCGGCTGGATTTCGGTAATGCCAAACATCTGTCAACAGTTGTTCACGTGTATAAACTTGCCAAGGTTTTCTTGCCAAAGCAAGAAGTAAATCAAATTCTAATGGTGTTAATGAAATATCTTTACCATTTCTTTTAACGCTATGTCCTACAACATCTATTGTTAAATCAGCTAAGGTTAAGAACTCAGGCTTCACGTCATCATTTCGTAATCTTGCTTTGATTCTTGCCACGAGCTCTTTTGGTTTAAATGGTTTTACGATGTAATCATCTGCTCCAGATTCCAAACCTTTGACAATATCCAAAGTATCGCCTCGAGCGGTCAACATAACTATTGGCACACCTGATTCAGATCTAATTTTTTTACAAACTTCAATTCCATCAATTCCTGGCAACATCAAATCAAGTAACACAAGATCGGGTTTGGTTTCTTTAAATATCCCTTGGGCTTTGGAACCATCGTCACAAAACAAGGCTTCATAGCCTTCTGCCCTTAACACAATTCCCAACATTTCAGAAAGAGCTTGGTCATCATCGACTACTAATACGCGAGCCATAATGCAATGTTGTCACCCCTTCTATGAGAAAATCAAAGTGGAGGTAGATATGACTCAAGGTCCTGGCCCAAATTTGATTCCTTTAACGAAATTAACCCTCAGTGAAATTTTGAGTGGATCTTTGAACTCCCTAAGACGAATGCCTAAAACACTTTTAGGAATTGGCTTATTTTCCGGATTCATTATTGGTTTGAGCAATATCATCGCCACCGCATTAGTTGTGCGCAATGGTGAGACATTAACAATGCCAGAATTACCAAATCCATCTGATGTTATTACCCAACAACAAATTCAAGAACTAGTTGCAGCACTTGCTCCAACACTTCGAGTTGGAGTTATAACTGCAGTTGTCTTATTCATTGTGCAAACTGTCACTGCGGGAATGTTTACTCATATCATTGGAAACGCAATTATTGGCAAGAAAATTAATGTGACGGAATCTTGGCAAAAAACAAGACCACAATTAATGCGAGTTATTGGACTTTCAATTATTTCTTTCCTATTGCCCACATCTGCCATTTTTATAGGGCTATTTATTGGTGTGGCACTTGCAGGCATTAGTTCAATACTTGTTTTTGTTGGCTTAGGAATAGGACTTGCTGCTGCGATTTATTGTTGGATTGGGTTATACGTAAGTATTCCAACTTTGGTTTTGGAAGATTCTAAGTTTTTGGTTGCTTTTAAGCGATCTTTCTATTTGGCAAGAACAAATACATTCCGAGTTTTAGGAATTGGAATTATGGGAATAATTACCAGTCAAGCTATTTCAATTGTGGTTTCAACACCTTTTGCCTTATTTGCTCAATCAAATGCAACAGAAGATCCTACAACTTCTTCAATTTTTATGTCTTCAATGGGCTCAATTTTGGGCTACACCGTGATGTTGCCATTTATTGCAGCATTTACCACATTGTTATATACAGATTTAAGAATTAGAAAAGAAAATATTGCTACAGATTTAGATAAAGCTAAAAATCAGTAACGATAATGATCGGACTTATATGGTCCGTTCTTATCCAGTCCCATGTAAGTAGCTTGATCAGTTGTTAATTCGGTTAATTTGGCACCAAGAGCATCCAAATGCAATCTGGCAACTTTTTCATCCAGATTTTTTGGAAGTGTGTAAACGCCAACTGGATATTGCTCAGTCTTGGTGAACAATTCAATTTGAGCTAAAACTTGGTTTGTAAAAGAAGTACTCATAACAAATGAAGGATGCCCTGTAGCATTTCCCAGGTTTAACAATCTTCCTTCACTCAAGATAATGATTGATTTCTTTTCATCAAACACCCATTCATCAACCTGAGGTTTGATATTTACTCTTCTAGTTCTTTTATCGTTAGCAAGTCCTGCCATATCGATTTCGTTATCAAAGTGTCCAATATTTCCGACGATGGCTTTATCTTTCATTTTTGACATTTGATCAACAGTGATTACGTTTTTGCAACCTGTTGCAGTGATAATCATGTCTGCGTAAGAAAGAGTGTTTTCTAAAGTATTAACTTCGTATCCATCCATTGCAGCTTGTAGTGCACAAATTGGATCGATTTCAGTGATAATTACCCGAGCACCTTGTCCACGTAATGATTCAGCGGTTCCTTTACCAACATCGCCATAACCACACACCACGGCAACTTTTCCACCGATCAAAACATCAGTAGCGCGGTTGATTCCGTCAATTAAAGAGTGACGAGTTCCATATTTGTTATCAAACTTACTTTTTGTTACAGCATCATTAACGTTGATTGCTGGGAAAAGTAATTGGTTTGACTTAAACATTTCGTACAAACGATGAACACCTGTGGTGGTTTCTTCAGTTACACCTTTGATGTTGTTTGCAATGTCAGTCCAAAGTCTTGAATTTTCTTTCAATGTTTTTTGAATTAATTTTAAGATAACTGCAAATTCTTCATTGTCTGCTTTTTCAGGTTCTGGTTGGTCACCAGTCTTTTCAAATTCCACACCTTTGTGCACAAGTAAAGTTGCATCTCCACCGTCATCAAGAATCATGTTTGGACCTTCACCGTCAGTCCATTTCAAAATCTGTTCGGTACACCACCAATATTCTTCTAGTGATTCACCCTTCCAAGCAAAAACCGGAACACCATTTGGTTTATCTACAGTTCCATTTGGTCCCACAACAACTGCTGCTGCTGCATGATCTTGGGTAGAAAAAATATTGCAAGATGCCCAACGAACTTCGGCACCCAATTCAACAAGAGTTTCAATTAAAACTGCAGTTTGAATTGTCATGTGTAAAGAACCTGTGATGCGGGCACCTTTAAGTGGCTTTGAGGTGCTAAATTCTTTTCTCATTGCCATTAAACCTGGCATTTCGTGTTCAGCTAATTGCATTTCTTTACGGCCAAAATCAGCTAAAGAAAGGTCAGCTACTTTGTAATCAAGATTTCCGGAACGATCAACAGTCATTGAAAAGTCAGACACTTTTTATTTACCCCTGGGATTTAGTATGAATGTAACTAACATAATTCTGCCAGACTAAAAACTTCTGGCAACTACGGTATGACCTTTAACCACAACTTTTACATCAATATTGCTAATAAGTGCTACTTCTCCCTTGCCCAGAGAAATCTCAACGGCACCATCACTTATTTTTGTCTCACCTTCCAGGTTGAGCACTCCTGCAAAATTAGTCTCTCGTGATTGATATGTCGCATTGTCAATAGCAACTAATTCAAAATCAGCTTCTGGCTTGTAAATGTGAACTCCATCAGTTGTTTCTAATGAAAGCACTTGTACTTGTTTTTCTTCCACAATACTTAAAGCCGCATCAATATTTATATGTTTATTTGTTAATCCCATGCGCAAAACATTATCTGAGGTCGTCATGATTTCAACTGCTAAACCGTGCACATAAGAATGAGGTGTGCCAGGAGAAACATGTATCGCATGACCTTTTTCTAAAACATGAAATTGCATCAATAAACAAACTAAAACACCTGGATCATTTGGATATTTGTTTACTATTTTTTCAAAAGCTGTAATTGCTTTAGGTGAGTATTTAGCTTCTTTTACACAATCAACAACTAATTTATTTATTGCAGAAACTTTAGTCTTTTCGATTTCAAAAATAATATCTGCAGCATCAAAGAAAGTGTTTGTCTCTATTACTTCTTTTATTTCTTTAATTTTTGACTTTTCATAAAGTAATTTGAATACTTCATCTCTTTTACTCTTGCTTTCTACTCCGGCAAAAGCATGAAACTCTTCTAAAGCAAAAAGCATTTCATCTTTACCATTATCATCTGAAAGTAATTTTTCATTATCTTCAAAATCTGGCAGACCTGATTCTGCGGTTAATTTATCTGGATGAACTTGAATAGATAAAGGTCCATTGGCGCAAAGTAATTTAATTAATAATGGAAAGCTTGAATTTGTTTTTAGTTCTTTATTTGTTTTTTTATCTATTGATTTACCAGAGGGATGATCGCCAAACCATAATTCTGCTTGTGGTGAATCAGTTTTATCAACCCAGTTTTGCAGTCCGTTAACTTTTCCCCAGGCGTATTCTTTTAGCGAACCTTTAACAACAAGTATCGAGTTGTTACTCATTTAAAAAGATTAGCCGCCAATGCCACGTGGACCAGGTGTTGCTTCATCTAGCAACATAACTGGAATTCCATCTTTGATTGGAAAAGTTGTGGCACAACTGGAACAAACAATTTTTGTATCATCACTTGAAACTGAAACGTCTGCATGCTTATCGCAAGGACAAGCCAGTATTTCTAATAATTCTGGTTTGATCACAGAACTCATTGTGCATCCTTTCGAATGATTGCTAGCACTTCATCTCTGACTTTTTCCATTGTTGCATGCTCTTGTGCTTCTGCGTTTAGTCGAAGCAATGGTTCGGTGTTGCTGGGGCGAACATTGACCCACCAAGTGTCTCCTGAAAAAGTTAGGCCATCTAATTCATCAATTTGGACATCTTTTGACCCTGCAAAATGTTCTTTTACCTTCTTGCTAGTTACAGACACATCTTTAACACGTGTATTTATTTCGCCACTTGCAACGTATCTATCAAATTCTTTAATTAGTGATGAAAAAGTTGTGCCATCTTTTGTTTCTCCTAATGCAGCTAAAACGTGTAGCGCGGCTAACATTCCACTATCTGCAAACCAAAAATCTCTGAAATAAAAATGTCCAGAATGCTCTCCCCCAAATATTGCATTGGTGTCTTTCATGACTTGCTTAATAAATGAATGGCCAACTCTGGTTTTACGAGCTGTGCCGCCGTTTTCTTTAACTACTTCAGCCACACTTCTTGAGGTAATTAAGTTATGAATAATTGTTGATCCGGGCTCTCTTTTTAATTCTCTTTTTGCAATAAGGGCCGTAATTGCACTAGGAGTAATACTTTGACCTTTTTCGTCAATGAAGAAGGCGCGGTCAGCATCTCCATCAAAAGCTATTCCTAAATCTGCTTTTTCAGCTAAAACTCTTTTTTGTAAATCAACTAAATTTGCAGGTTCAATTGGATTTGCTTCATGGTTGGGAAATGTTCCATCAAGTTCAAAATACATTGGCACTACTTCAAAATTTGAATTCTCAAACACCTTGGGCACGCTAAAGCCTCCCATGCCGTTTCCTGCATCGATTACTACTTTAAGTTTTCGAGCAGCTTTTAAATCAACTAGTGAATGTAAATACTTCACATACTCTGAATTCAAATCTTTTGAACTCTCAGATCCAATAGGTCCTGAATATTTTGCAATGCCAGTAAGTACAAGTTGAGTAATTTCTTTTAACCCTGAATCTTGGCCCACAGGTGCTGCCCCTGCATTTGCTAATTTGATGCCGTTATATTCAGCAGGATTATGACTTGCGGTAAACATCGCTCCTGCAATATTTAGAAATCCTGTTGCAAAATACAAACCATCAGTTGAGGCAAGACCCATGTGTAAAACATCCACACCTTGCTCTGTGACTCCCTTGGCAAAACTTTTAACTAAATCTGGTCCACTTGGTCTCATGTCATGGGCGATCACAACTTGACCACAACCGCCATCTGCTTTTCGAAGTCTTAAGGCAACAACAAAAGCTTGGCCAATCAAGTAACAAATATTTTCATCAAGATCAGTTGGCACAACGCCACGAACGTCATAGGCCTTAATCAGGTTTTGTAAACGTTGCAGGGTGATTTCAGAACTCATAAGACTTCAAAGACTAGTAGAGAAAGAGTAGTTAATTAGTTTTCATCACGAACTATGCGCAAATGACTTCGATTGGCATAGTCGTTGGCAAAGGCTGGTTCAGACCAAACATCAGGTTGAGGCTTGGCTGCTTCTCGCACTGCATTGGCCAGAGCTAATAAGTCATCTTGGGAAGGAACAAATTGAGTTGGTTCACTTTCTAATCTCACAATTTCCCAACCACGAGGAGCAGTGAGTTTGCGAGCATGGGATTCACAAAGGTCATAACAATGAGGTTCAGCAATTGTGGCCAAGGGGCCAAGTACTGCTGTGGAATCGGCATACACGTATGTCAGGGTTGCTACAGCTAATTTGCCGCAGGAAAGCCTGGTGCATTTTCTTAAATATGCCATGCTCAATACGGTAGTGAATTTGTTACGAAAGTGACGAGTAGACTCGCCTGGTACTTATATATACAACAGTTAATCCTTGATACTGATGTTAAAAAGTTTGAACCTAGATAACTTGTGAGCGTCTCATCCGGCGACGTTCGCGCTCAGACAATCCACCCCAGATACCAAAACGTTCATCATTTTCTAACGCGTATTCAAGACATTCTGATCTAACTTCACACGAAGAACAAACTCTCTTAGCTTCGCGTGTGGATCCGCCCTTCTCAGGGAAAAAGGCTTCAGGATCTGTTTGAGCACATAGTGCTTTTTCTTGCCAGCCTGCTGGCTCACTATCGCTTGGAACAAGACTTAAGCCCGTGAAGTCGGACAATTAAAAACCCCCAAAATCGTTTGCCGAGAACTCATCTCGACATAGGTAGAAAACTACCTGAACGAATTACACGCTTGTAACTAGGGGTAGGTCAAGTGTTTAAGCCACCTTTTTTGATTTATTTTGGCATTTAAGCCATAAAAGTCCGTTTTTACTCGTTTTTTCGAACTTTTCTTAAAAAATAACTTAGATTCCCCAGTCAGGATTTGTTGGCACTGTTTGATTATTTAATTCAATTTTTGCCACTTTTTGATCGGGCCAGATCCTTGAATCATTGATTAAGACCGATCCTGCAGCTAATTCCACAAAATCTGCCACCACAGAATTTTCTATTACGCACCCTGCACCAATTTTGGCACCCTGAGCGATGATGCTGGAATCAATTACACATTTTTCTGAGATTAAAACTTCATTAGCAATCACTGAATGATTTATTTCGCAATCTTTTCCAACAATTGAATTTATGCCGACAACAGATCCATTAGTAATTTTGGAAGAACTATCAATTTCTGCACCACTTAAAACTAATTTGTCAGCAAAAGAATGAATTAAACCTGTTTTAATTTTTCCGGTTACTAAATCACTTGATCCTTTTACAAATGCAGTTGGAGTTCCTAGATCTAACCAGTAGCCTTCATCAACTACACCAATTACTTTTAAACCTGCTTTTAATAAATTAGGGAAAACTTCTCGCTCAACTGAGACAACACGACCAGTTGCGATTGTGTCGATAACTTTTCTTTTGAATATATACATTCCAGCATTGATTTGATCTGTGACAATATCTTCTTTTCTTTCAGGTTTTTCTAAAAATGCTAAAACGTTTCCTTCAGTATCTGTTGGAACAGAGCCATAAGCTGTAGGATTATCAACTTTAGTTAAATAAAGTGCAACATCAGCTTTCTTTTCTTTCCAAATATTAAGAACTCTATTTATGTCAACACCTGTTAAAACATCACCATTGAACACAACGACTGGATCTTCTGGGCCGCAAGTCAATAACTCAGCAGCGTTTCTTATCCCACCACCTGTGCCCAGTTGTTCTGGTTCATAGGCATAACTGATTTTTACCCCCAGCTTTGAGCCATCGCCCAAGCCTTCACGAAATACTTCTGCTTTAAATGCAGTGCCTAAAACAATGTGGTCTATTCCTGCAGCTTTGGCTTTTGAGATTTGATGAGAGGTAACAGGAAATCCTGCGACTTCCAACATTGGTTTGGGAGTGTGAATTGTTAATGGTTTTAGCCGGGTGCCATAGCCCCCGACTAACAGAATTGCTTCAGTCACAAAACCTCACACTTTTATTTATTTGTTAACAAATAAAACTAGTTATGAACCAGGTGTTGGGGAAGTTTCAGGATCAAAAGTCACAGGATAAGTCTTAGGAATAAATAGCACCCAAGTTTGTCCGGGAGCAAATACATAATTGGTCGCACCAACTGTGTACGTAGTTGGATTTGCTGCCATTGGTCTAGACCATGTAGCTTCAAATCTTTGACCATCTCTCATGATCACAGCTGTTCCTGAACCAACAGTTTGAACTAACGGAGTCTTATTTCCATTCTTATCTTGAAAACCAGAATCAGCTAATTGGTCAACGTATTGAACAATTATGTTTTTGGCAAACAATGGTTGATTAGTCACAGCATCAGATGCAGGTTCCCCATCAAGTGCAATTACCCAAGCGTTATTGGTGCCATCCCATTCAGCACCAACTCGAGAAGCTGGCCATTTAGCTGAAAAAGAATTAGTGGATGTGCCACCAGTTGCAGCAATATCTGAAAATGTCCAACCCGTATCTTTAGCGCCACTGATTCCTGTTAAGGAAGCAACGATTCCACCAAGATCAACAGTTAAATTGTGTGGTGCATTCTTATCTGTTTGACGAGTGTAGAACTTTCCATTTAAACCATGGCTGGCATTAATTAGGTTTGCTTGGTCAATTAATGGTAAGAATTTTGTTTGTGCCCCACTGTATGCAAATGCAGGTGTTCCAAACTGTTCCATGATTTCTAAATCAGAAATACGAGCTGATCTAACTGGACCTACTTTGTTAGGCATTGAAGAGTTATAAACCGCTGCAATTCTGGTTAAGCCAGCTTCTACTTCTTCCACAAAAATCATGTCTGCAGCAGAGAGTCCCCATTGAGGTCTTGCTGGATTTACGTTGTCAATTTTTACAACTGCAATTGGTCCACCGCTGCCACCTGGTAATCCAGAGATTGGACTAAAGCCAACTTTGGCAGTTTCGCTTACTTCTGGTGCTGCTGTTTCAGTTGTAGTTGAAGAACCACAGGCTGAAAGTGCGAATGTTGCTACTGAGGCTAAAGCGATGAGTTTAAATGTTTTTGTCATACTTCAAACGATAGGCGTAAACGCTCAAGTCCAACACCCCTGACTCACCTATCAATAGGTAGTGTTCATGAGGAATACATCTGGGAAAACTGGTTTTCCTCACTATTCTCTAAGTGGAGATATGACAAATAGCCCGAAAGCACAATTACCCACCAACCGTTTGAGGTTATTGGTGGCCATTGCTTCTGGGGTAATCCTGATCGTTGCCACAGTGGCTGGAATCTTTGGATTTGCTGCCAGAAATTTAGCTGGAAACATTAAAGCTTTAGAAGTTATTGCTTCGCCTAAACCTGTTGCTGAAACTGGTCCTTTAAATATTTTGTTAATGGGAACCGACACAAGAACTGATCAAGGTGGTGGTTTTGGAAGTGAAACTGAATACGGCGGAACTGGTCGAAGTGACACCACAATTCTTGTTCATTTATCAAACGATAGAAAAAGTGCTATTGCGGTAAGTATTCCTAGAGATTCAGTTGTAAACATTCCAGCTTGTACTAAAGAAGATGGCACCACAGTAACTGAGAGAACTGATTTATTTAATTCAGCGTTCTCTTCCGCTGGTCCTGGCTGCACAGTTAAAACTATTGAGACTTTAACTGGAATAACTATCAATCACGCCGTGATTGTTGATTTTGTTGGTTTTTCAAATGTGGTGGATGCATTAGGTGGCATCAAAGTTTGTTTGACCGAAGCAATTGATGAACCTGTGGAAAATGGTGCAGGTATTCAATTGCCAGCTGGAGTACAAACCTTGGATGGTAAAAATGCTCTAGGTTTAATGCGTGCTCGTTATTCATTAGCAGATGGCAGCGATTTAAAAAGAATTGAAAGACAACAAGAGCTTTTATCAATAACTATTGATCAAGTTACAAAAATGAATTTAATAACTGATCTTCCTGCACTTTATAAAGTTTTGAATGCGGCTACTTCTTCACTACGAATGGATGCAGGCCTTTCAGATCTTGATTCATTAGTAACTCTTTCAACAAGTCTTTCCAGTATGGGTTCAAAAAATGTTTCATTTGTAACAGTTCCTTATGAAGGTACCCCTGATGGAAATCATGTGCAATGGACTGCATCTGCAAATGATTTATGGAGTGCAATTATTAATGACACAGGTTGGCCACCAAGTGAAGTTGTGGCCACTCCAAGTGAAACTCCAACTACTGAAGCTGAAGCCATTGTGGTTAAACCAAGTGATGTCAGCGTTGTGGTTTTGAATGGAACTACTCGAGCAGGATTTGCAGCATTAACTGGGGAATATTTAAAAACTCAAGGGGTGATAGTTGCTGAAGTAGGTAATGCGCCAAAAAAAGACACAGCTGAATCCTTAATTGTTCATACGCCAGGGAATGCATTAAAAGCACAATTAGTGGGGCAGTTATTAGGAATTACTAATATTGCCGAAGATCCAGAATTAGCAGGCGGAGATGTGGCAATCGTTTTGGGTAACAACGCTCCAACAACTTGGACTGCTCCTGCCAATCCTGTTGTAGTGGAAACTCCAGTCAATGAAACCCCAGCACCAGCACCTTCACCAAGTGCAATTGCTGCACCTGAAAGTGGTTTGTTTTGTCCGCTGCCTTAAATAATTGGTGGGCGTAAAAAGATAGTCATTTTAATAACTGTTAACCAAGACATTTTTTTATGTGCTAATAAGTCAACTAGTTTTCCATCTTCCCAGCCAAGTTTAAACTCATTTAAAGCTTCTCTATTTCCTCTAAGTCGAATTAATGAAACTATCTTCCAATTCAATAAATACCAAAATGAAATAAATCCAGGTAAATTTCTTCTTGCTAGTAAAACTCGGTTTCTAGCTTGATACTGGTAATAGATTTTGTGTCTGGTTTCTGGTTCAACTGCAGGATGAGTCACAACAACATCTCCTGCATACCAGCATTTAAATCCTTCATCCCAAATTCTCCATACCAAATCAATACCTTCATGTCCGTAAAAAAATTCATAAGGCCACAATCCAACCTTTTGAAAAACATCTCGTCTAACAGTTGTGGCACCTTCCCACAACGAAAACATGTGTGATGATCTATCAGGATTTTTTGTATTTAATCTAGGGATCCAGCGTCTAGGAGTTGGCAAACCATTGGGATCTTTTGGTTGCGGTTGAATCAGGGCAACTTTAGGTTTGGCTATGAATTTCTTATAAATATTTGCCAAGGTATCAATATCTTCTAGCACTACATCATCATCTAGAAAGAAAAGAAAATCTCCAGCAACACTATTTACTCCAGCATTTCTGCCCGCTGGTATTCCTAAATTTTCTTTAATGAAAACACTTTTAACTCCCTCGGGCAGAGATTTTGGTTGCCAGCCATTTCCCACCACAACAACATCGGTTGTGACACCAACTTGTCCCAGGATTGATGAAATTGCAGCTTTTAGTTGAGCAGGTCTATTTCCTTGCGTTAAAACAATGCAACCAAAAGTTGGTGACAATTCGTTCATCTTTTTAGGCACGTAAGCGTGAGGAAGTAAGTATTGCAACTAAGTGTCCAACCACAGTTATGAAGGCAGCCAGAGTCAATAGCATCAAAACTTGTGCGGAAACTTCAAATATTACAGATATTAAAATAATAATGCTTAATTCCACTGAATGATAAATCTTATGTATTGGGAAAAATCTAAATAGTGATCGCAATCCTGCTAATAAGCTATTTCGAGGTACTGCAACATTTTTATCCTCAGAAAGTTTGCCTAAGTTAGCAAAACTTCTAGCAACGTGAACCATATCATTAAATACTTTATTGAAGGTTACTAAAAGTGCTAATGCCAATCCATAAATAATCGCAACTATTAATTCTTCTTGTTCTAGAAAAACTCTGATTCCAAAAGCAATAGCAATTAAAGCCTCTGTTGAATAGTGCCCAAATCGATCAATAAATATTCCTGCTGGATTAAACCTTTGAGAAACACGTGCCATTTCCCCATCTGAGCAATCAAAAAGCATTTGTAATTGTGCAAAAAACACCGAAAGAATTGCACCAACTAATCCTGTTTTGATAACACTTGCAGCAGCTAACCAGCCTGACAAGACCATTAACCAAGTAACAACAGTTGGACTAAATCCAAGTGAGAGTAATACTTTAGACAAATAAGGTGAAATTTTTCGCATATATAAAGGCCCAGACCAATGTTCAGCCACTCTTCTATTTAATACTTCTGGAGGCTGACCAAGAGACTTAATTTGCGCAATCGTGTAATTAGTCATGAAGTCCTCCTGAATCTTTTTGATACGCATTCAAAGCTTCTGTCAAAGTTCCATTGACAGCAAGTGATCCATCTTTCAAATACAAACCTCTGGTGCAAAATTCTTTTAAATCTCTTTCTTTATGGGAAACCAAAAAGAGTGTTTTTCCTTGATTCAAAAGATCTTTCATCCTGATGTAACACTTTTCCTTGAAAGCTGCGTCTCCAACTGCTAGAGCTTCGTCCACCAAAATTATGGGCTCATCAATTGAAGTAACGATGGAAAATCCGAGTCTTACTTTCATTCCACTTGAGAAATGTCTTACTGGGGTGTCAAGGAAATCTCCCACTTCTGCGAATTCAACAATGCTGTCAAATCTTTTCTTTAATTCACTTCTACTTACTCCATGAAGTCCAGCTACTAGTCCAATGTTGTCTCGAGCAGTTAGGTCACTTTTTAATCCACCAGTTAATTCAATTAATGGAGCAACACCACCATTTACTGTCACACTTCCCTCATCTGGAAGGAGCACTCCGGCAATTATGCGAAGCAAAGTACTTTTTCCTTGACCATTTGCGCCCATTAAGCCAACTGCTTCACCGGCATTTACTTGAAAGTTAATATTTCTTAATGCCCAGAAATCACCCTTAGGTGAAGTATTTTTCTGTTGCAACAACATTTCACGAATCGAAAAGTTTCTTTTTCTGTTTCGTCTAAAACTTACACCGATATCTTTAACATCAATTACGATACTCATTTTATACTTCCTTCAAAACTGAACGTTCAACTTTTTTAAAGAATATGACACCTGTTATAAAAATGATTAATGAAATAATAACTGAGAAAACTATTGGTGTGACAAGGTTTGGATCGTTCCAAAATCCTGCTCGATACATTGAAATGATTCCTGTCATTGGATTTAGGTAGGCAATAGTTTGGAATCTTTCAGGAATGTCTGAGACTCCATAAATAATGGGAGTTAAATAAAACATCATTCTTAACAGAATTCTTAAAATATTTGTCGTATCTCTTGCTAGCACTGTTAATGGGGCCAGAATTAGACCAATTCCTGAAAGTAATAAGAATTGAACCACGAATGCAAGTGGGATAAATAACAAGGCAGCAGACACTTCAGCGCTAGCAAATATTGAAATCACAACTAAAATCGGTAAAGCAAAAATAAATTCAACACCTTTAGCACCGATGCTTTTAATTACCCATAAATACCTAGGAATGGCAATGGATCGAACCATTTTGCTTTCCATTACTAAAGACCTAGCTGAATCTGTTACTGCGCCGTTAAACCAAGTCCAAGAAAGAAATCCAGTCAACAAAAACAAAATATAAGGTTGCTCACCTAATGATTTTGCTCCAACGATGTATGAAAAAACAAACCAATAAATTGCAGACATTGCCAATGGATCTAACAGAGTCCAGAAATAACCCAACCAGGTTCCGGCATATCTAATTTGTAAATCTCGATAAACCAAAATGCGAAAGGCGCCAAACTTACCCAAAGGGTTCGTTCTCCTCCACGCTCATCAGATGCGATCGCGTTGTCTACAAGGTTACAGGCGCTTGCTTCCTTTTAAGAAACCAACGCCCCAAGATAAATGCATTGTTGGAAGAACCAGCAGTAAATACATGCGACTTAGTAGACCTATTTTGGAACCAATGGTTAAAAACGCTAAGAAGATAACAGTCAGATAAACAATTGGTGCAAGCCATCCAATTTGTAACCAACCAATTTCCAAGATCTTAGAAAACAAAACCATAATAAATCCTGCAATTAATCCACTAACAGTAATTGGAGGAGCAAGATATCTCATTGAAACAGTTTCTGGATAAGTTTTTGTAACTTGTTTTCTCCATTGCCCATATTCAAAATATTGTTTAGCTAATTGCAAAAGGTTTTTTCTAGGTCTGTATGAAACAACAAGATCGGGATTAAACCAAATCTTTCCACCTGTTTTTCTAATTCGATAATTCATTTCCCAATCTTGGGCTCTGATAAATGATTCATCAAAATATCCAACTCTTTCCAATGCAGATTTTCTAAATGTTCCTAGATAAACGGTGTCAACTTCACCAGATTTTCCACCAACATGAAATGGCGCATTTCCCACACCAAACTTTGAAGTCATAGCAGCTGCCACACTTTTCTCAAAAGCATTTGTTCCTTCTGCTTTCATTAAGCCACCAACATTGTCAGCACCTGATTCAACAAGAGTTTTAACTGCATTTTTTATGTAGTTACTATCAACAATTGCATGTCCATCAAGTCTGACAATAATGTCAAAATTTGAATTTTTGATTGCGTTGTTTAAAGCAGCTGCAGTTCTGCCAGATGGATTTTCAACGAGTTTTATTCTCTGGTCTTTGGCTAAATCTTGAGCAATAACATTGGTCTGATCTTTAGATGGGCCTAGGGCCAAAATAATCTCTAGTTGGCCAGAATAATTCTGATTCAATATTGCTTGAACAGATTGTTTTAAAAAACGTTCTTCATTTAAAACTGGGATGATCACAGAAACTGCTGGTTCTGACATTAATTCACCCACTTTTTCTATTCTTTAATAGCAACGCTAGTCGAATAAAGAGATAAATCCTTGAATAAATCATACGATTGTCCGTGTGGAGAAGAAAAACGGTTTACCAAACGAATGGTTTAGAGACTCAAAGTCGACTAATCCAAAAGCACCTGGTGCTAAGCCTCGAAAATCAAAGAGTCTGAACAAAAGACAAATTGCCTGGGTATTTCTAGGAGCATTTTCTTACTGGTTCGTTTTCCTACTAATAATTGCTTTATTGCAATTAAACAAATTACCTATTGAAAGAGTTGAATCAGAAATTCCTAAATCACCTGGTCAAACTTGGCTGCTAATTGGAAGTGATTCAAGAGATGACATTGATAATCCTGTTTTGAAAGGTGCGCCTTTAGGAAAATTTGAAGGTCAACGAAGTGACACAATAATTATTATGAGTGTTCCAAAGATTGGCACTCCTCTACAACTTACAAGTATTCCAAGAGATCTTGTGGTGACAATTCCTGCACGTGGTGACACGGGTGAAAAGAAAAATAAAATTAATGCAGCTTATGCGTTTGGTGGTCCAAGTCTTTCACTGAATACTGTGGAAAAACTTGCAGGCGTACAGATGGATAATTACGCTGAAATTGGGTTTGTCGGATTAGTAAATGTTGTAAATAGTTTTGGTGGCATAAAAGTTTGTCCAAGCCAGGATTTTTCTGATAAGAAATCTGGCTTAGAAATAAAAGAGGGTTGTCAAACAGTTGATGGTTTAACCGCATTGGCATATTCGCGCATGCGTTATGCAGACCCAAAAGGTGATATTGGTAGAGGGGAAAGACAACAAGAAGTAGTAAAGCAAATCATGAAGAAATCCTTATCCCCATTTACTTTGCTTAATCCATTAAGAGCTCCGCGCACAGTATCTGCTCTTGCAAATGCAGTGACTGTAAATAAAGGTGTTGGACCTCTTGATCTAGTTCCGCTAGCTATTGCCTTAAGAAGTGGAGGCATTGATTCTGCAACTTTGCCAAATAAAGCTGGAGGAAATGTCGGAGACTTAGGTTCTACTAGAAAATTAACAAGTGATGCTGAAGAAGTGTTTAAAGCTTTGCAAGAAGGAACAAAAATTCCTTCCTTTGAAAGCAAGGAATAATTACTCGGTAATTTTGCCTGTTAAATAATCAGCAGCATGGTGAGCTCTTTCTAATAAATCACTTAAATTATTGCCACTGATATTCACATGCCCTACTTTTCGTCCTTCTTTAACTTCTTTGCCATAAAGATGTATTCGTAAATCAGGGTCGTGTGCCATGCAATGTAAGAAAGGTTTATACATATCTAAATATTGACCACCCAAAACATTAACCATGACAGTTATGGGAGCTAATAATTTTGGACTTCCTAGTGGCAAATTAAGTATTGCTCGTAAATGGTTTTCAAATTGAGAAGTTGTTGCGCCATCAATAGTCCATAGGCCTGAGTTTGTTGGACCTAGCTTTATCTGACTAATCAAGAATTTATTGTTTCCTAAGTCAAAGAAATCAACTGTGAATACACCATGAATATCAAATAGTTCTGAAATCTTTAGAGTTATTAATTGAAGCTCACTTGCATGCGCATCACTTAAATTCGGGGCTGGGGCAATTACTTCATCCAAAATCTCATCTATTTTTTTAGATTGAACAACTGAATAAACAACAGTTTGTCCATGTTCAGATTTTGCTGCTTGAACTGATAACAGTCTTTCAAAATTAGCAACATTGTCTTGGAAGGGCAGGTTTGCATCAATTAATGTTTGCTTAATAAACTCAGAATTTTCTAATTGCTCAATTGCTGAAATTTGTGGTCTAAATACTTGCCCCTCTTTTTCTAATCTTTTCAAGTTTTCATATGAAAATTCATGCAAATCAAATGTAATTACATCTGTATCTATTGCGAAAACTGATAAATCTGAATAGTTGTTTACATCTCCAACAGTGACATTATTTGCAATCAAGGCAGCACTTTCGTCTGAACTTTTGCTTAGTAATTTAATTTCAATATTTAGTCTCGTCGCAGCCTCGATCAACATTCGAGCCATTTGCCCTGCGCCAAGAATTCCTACCGTTGGAAAATGTGAGCGACTGGTCATGAAAAAATCTTAACTAATTAAATGAATATCGGCAGAACTTAGAGATCTAGTTCCATCATCGGTCTTAACCAAAAGTTCGCCAGTTTGTGAAATATCTACTACTTGAGCATTTATTACTTCCCCGCCTGGCAATTGGGCTGCAATTTTTTTATTTAAAGTTATGCAATTTGTTTTGTAGTCTCTGACCAATGAAGGTGTTGGCCAATTACTGGCATTATTTTCTTCAAGCCATCTAGCGCTTAATTCTGTTAGAAAAGCTGCTATCACAGATTCTTTTGTCATAGATGACTGCAATATTTGCTTTAACGAAGAGGCATTGCTTACAGGTAATTCTTCTTTTTCTTGATCAAAATTTATTCCAACCCCGGCAATCACATATTCATTTGTTTTTTCTATCAAAATTCCTGCATATTTAAATTCTTGACTGTTTTCTACTAAAACTAAATCGTTTGGCCACTTAATTTTTATATCTTTTCTTGTTTCTGATTCAAGTGTTTTATGTAAGGCTAAACCAACTAATAGCGGGATCCAACCTAAATTCTTTTCGCTATTTGGTTTTAGCACTATTGAAACAAATATTGATGAATTTTTAGGAGCTTCCCAATTTCTATTTTGTCTGCCTCTGCCATTTGTTTGAAAATTTGCTAAAACATAAGTTCCTTCTTCAATATTGCTAGAGATTAATTCGCGTGCAATATCGTTGGTCGATGTAACTTCATCTTTGATAATGGTGTTTTGCCATAAGCACTGGCGAAGAAGCAGTTCCTGCTCCAATAATTGAGCATCAAGAGGCGCTCGATTCTTGAAAATTTCGGTCACACTGTTACCGTACGACAAGAGCCTTTTTCTTAGAGAGGACCACGTGGGTAAAAAGTCGAGTGACGGTGCAACTCCTCGCACTACCGCGTCAAAATTAGCGCACCTTGCTGAAGTTAAAAAAGAAATCCATGTTGACCAAGCCAAGACTGCTTTGGAAAAACAACATGCCAAAGGCAAACAAAGTGCCCGGGAGAGATTATCTTCCCTACTTGATCCTGAATCATTTCAAGAGATAGATGAACTTGTAAGACATCAGAAAAATAATTTTGGAATGGATAAAAATCGTCCTGCAGGAGACGGTGTCATTACTGGTTTTGGAACTATTGATGGTAGACCTGTTTATGTTTATTCCCAAGACTTCACAGCTATGGGTGGATCTTTAGGTGAAGCAATGGGTGGAAAAATAGTTAAGTTAATGGATTTGGCAATTAAATCTGGTGCACCAATTATTGGTATTAATGATTCAGGTGGAGCAAGAATTCAAGAAGGTGTTGCATCACTTGCAATGTATGGAGAAATCTTTTTAAGAAATACCAGAGCATCAGGTGTTATCCCGCAAATTTCTATCATCATGGGACCTTGTGCTGGAGGAGCAGTTTATTCACCAGCCTTAACTGATTTTGTTGTCATGGTTGATAAAACCTCACACATGTTTATTACCGGTCCAGATGTAATTAAAACAGTAACTGGCGAAGAAGTTTCTTTTGAAGATTTAGGTGGAGCAAGAGCTCATGCCACAAAATCAGGTGTAGCTCACTACATGGCAAGTGATGAAGATGATGCTTTGGATTATGTAAGAACTCTTCTTAGTTTCTTACCTTCTAATAATGCTGAACCTTCACAACATTTTGAATCAAAAGTTGATTTGCAAATCAACCAACATGATTTGGAAATGGATACTTTGGTTCCAGATTCGCCAAATCAACCTTATGACATGCACGTGTTAGTTAAACATGTTTTAGATGATGATGAATTTTTTGAAATCCATGGCGGTTGGGCACCAAACATTATGGTTGGCTTTGGTCGCATTGAAGGACAAAGTGTGGGAATTGTGGCCAATCAACCAATGCAATTTGCAGGAACTTTAGACATTGAAGCATCAGAAAAAGCTGCTCGATTTGTTCGAACTTGTGATGCTTTTAATATTCCAATTATTACCTTCGTTGATGTTCCAGGATTCTTACCTGGTGTTGACCAAGAATACGGTGGAATTATTAGACGCGGTGCTAAATTAATTTATGCTTACGCTGAAGCAACAGTTCCTTTAATAACTGTTATCACCAGAAAAGCTTATGGTGGTGCTTACATTGTTATGGGATCAAAGCATTTAGGTGCAGATTTAAATCTTGCTTGGCCAACTGCTCAAGTTGCGGTAATGGGTGCACAGGGTGCGGTAAATATTCTCTTTAGAAAAGAAATCACTGGAGCAAAAGATCCAGTAAGTGAGCGTGCTGACAAAATTAGTGAATACGAAGAAGCTTTTGATAATCCATACGTTGCAGCAGAACGTGGCTGGATTGATGCAGTCATTGCGCCAAGTGAAACCAGAATCAGAATTATTAGAGGACTTCGCCAACTAATTACTAAGCGTGAATCAATGCCTCCTAAGAAGCATGGAAATATCCCACTGTGACCAAGCCACTTGAATTTCAAATTATTAGAGGAAATCCAACAGCAGATGAAATTGCTGCCATCCATGTGGCACTGCAGGTTGCTAAGAATTCTTCAGAAGAATTAGGAAAGCAAAAGAAAAGAATTAGTAACTGGAATAGTCCTCAATTTAGATTCAGAAATACACCCCAACTAAACAGTGGTTGGCAATATTCATACCTTCCAGGAGCGTGAGCTTTCCAGTAATCCTGGCTTCTGCCTCCCCTGCCAGATTGATGCTTCTTCGAAGCCAAAACATTCAGCCAATTGTTATTGCTTCTGAAATTAATGAAAAAGAAATAGAACAACAATACAAAGATTCTTCAACAGAAATTGTTGTTAAAGAACTTTCTATTGCTAAAGCAAATTATGTTTTAACAAACAATGTTTCTCTCAACTCTGGAATTCTGATTGCAGCAGACTCAATGCTTGAATTTGAATCTCAAAGTTTAGGTAAACCTCTTAATGCAGAAAATGCCATTGCTAGATGGCAAAAAATGCGTGGAAAATCAGGAATTTTGCACACTGGTCACACGGTAATTCGCTTAGATAATAAACAAACAATTACAAGAGTTGTCTCAACTAAAGTTGAATTTGCAAATGTTGATGATAAAGAAATTATTGATTATGTTGCAACAAAAGAACCATTAAATGTTGCTGGTGCTTTCACAATCGATTCTTTAGGCGCTGCATTTGTGAAAGAGGTCCAGGGTGATCACAGTAATGTAATCGGCTTATCTTTACCGGCACTTAGAGAAATTGTTCGTGAACTTGGACTCTCATGGACTTCCTTGTGGGAAATGGCATAAAGTAACAAATCATGGCTAAATCTGGCTCACAAAAACTTTCAATTACAAAAATACTGATTGCCAATCGTGGTGAAATTGCTGTTCGTATAGCAAGAGCTTGTAAAGATTCTGGAATTTCAAGTGTGGCTATATATGCAGATCCAGATAGAGATGCACTCCATGTATTGCATGCCGATGAAGCATATTCTTTAAATGGAACTATTGCTTCCGAAACTTATCTTTCTATTCCAAAAATCTTAGAAATTGCTAAACGCTCAGGTGCTGATGCAATTCATCCTGGTTATGGTTTTCTTTCTGAGAACGCAGATTTTGCACAAAGTGTTATTGATGCAGGATTGATTTGGATTGGTCCTCCCCCTGCAGCAATTAAATCTCTAGGTGACAAAGTTCAAGCACGCCACATTGCAGCAAAAGTTGGCGCACCTTTAGTTCCAGGAACAAAAGATCCAGTCAATGATGCAAGTGAAGTTGTGGACTTTGCAAATAAATACGGTTTACCAATTGCCATCAAAGCAGCATTTGGTGGTGGTGGTCGAGGATTAAAAGTAGCCCGCAACCAAGAAGAAATAGTAGAACTTTATGAATCAGCTGTTAGAGAAGCAACCGCCGCTTTTGGTCGAGGTGAATGTTTTGTTGAAAGATATCTAGATCGTCCTCGACATGTGGAAACACAATGTCTAGCTGACAAATTTGGCAATGTGGTGGTGGTTTCAACCAGAGATTGTTCATTACAACGTCGACACCAAAAACTTGTAGAAGAAGCTCCTGCTCCATTTTTAACAGATGATCAAAGAAGACAACTTTATGATTCATCAAAAGCAATTTTAAAGGAAGCAAATTACGAAGGTGCTGGAACTTGTGAATTCCTTATTGGCCAAGACGGAACAATTTCGTTTCTGGAAGTAAATACTCGACTTCAAGTTGAACATCCGGTAAGCGAAGAAGTAACTGGAATTGATTTGGTGCGTGAACAAATCCGTATCGCAAGTGGTGAAAAACTGGGTTATCACGATCCAATAATTAGTGGACACAGTATTGAATTTCGTATTAACGGCGAAGATCCTGGTAGAAACTTTCTTCCTGCTCCAGGTCAATTAAAAGTTTGGAAAGAACCAAGCGGAACAGGTGTCAGAGTTGACGCTGGCTTTAAACAAGGAGATGTCATAGGTGGAAACTTTGATTCTCTACTTGCAAAACTAATTGTCACAGGGGCTACTAGAAAAGAAGCAATAGAAAGAGCAAAAAGAGCTTTAAGTGAATTTGAAGCTGAAGGAATTGCTACAGCACTTCCTTTCCATCGAGCAGTGTTAAACGATGTAGCTTTTGCACCAGTTGATGAATTACAGAAATTTAGCATTTACACAAGTTGGATTGAAAATGAATTTAAAAATGAAATTCCGCAATATAAAGATTCTTCGACTTCCACTTCTGAAGAAGAAAGATCATCATTAGTTCTTGAACTAAATGGTAAGCGAATTGAAATCACCATGCCAAATGGTTTAACCTCTGGTGGAGTTAAACAAAAGAAACCTCCAGTGGCAAGACACCAAAGAACAACTTTGGGCGCCCTTGATTCTGATGCTGTTCAAAGTCCTATGCAAGGAGCTGTTGTCAAGATTGCGGTTAAGAATGGTCAAACAGTAACTGAGGGCGAACTACTCTTTGTTATTGAAGCCATGAAAATGGAGCAGCCGATTTCTGCTCACAAAGCAGGGGTTGTTGGCGAACTTTCTGTTGAAGTTGGTGCATCTGTTGCTAACGGTGCTGTATTGCTGGAAATTAGGGATCCTTCCTAAACAATTCTTGTGTGACATTTCACATCAGATTGAACAACTTTTGAGTATGCACCACCACCCACTCCAGCAGTAAACTCAAAGCATGGCAATTAGCTCAATGGACCGCGGAGTTGGATCAGATACTCGCGCAAAGATTGGTCTACGTCATTTAAGAGTAGACAAGTGGTGGGTTCAACCAGCAATTTCAGTTTTTGTTTTAGTTTCTTTCATTATTTATTCCACAATCAGAGCTTTTGAAAATAAGTATTATTTTGCAGAACCTTTAATCTCACCTTTCTATTCCCCATGTCTTGCCACAAGTTGTGTTGAAGGCGCATCTCACTTAGGCCAACCATTTGGCAGCTGGTGGATCTTTTCTCCCGCACTACTTATATTGATTTTTCCTTTAGGTTTTAGAATGACTTGTTACTACTACCGAAAAACCTATTACCGTGCATTCTGGTTATCTCCTCCAGCTTGTGCTGTGGCAGAACCTCACCAGTCTTACTCAGGAGAAACAAAGTCTCCTTTAATTTTACAAAACTCACACCGTTACTTTTTTATTGCAGGATTAGCGTTCAACGTTTTACTTACCTATGACGCAATTATTTCTTTCAAGAATGCTGAAGGCCAATGGGGACACATGAGTGTGGGAACACTAGTTTTGTTGGCTAACGCAACTTTTCTTTGGCTATATTCACTATCTTGTCATTCCTGTCGCCACATACTTGGTGGAAGATTAAAGCATTTCAGTAAACATCCATTGCGTTATAAAACTTGGACAATTATTTCTAAACTAAATGCGCACCATCCAAAATACGCTTGGATTTCATTAATCGGTGTTGCACTATGTGATTTCTATGTACGACTTGTCGCAAGTGGTTCAATTACAAATTTATATTTCTTCTAAAGGGGCATAATGACAGAAATTGAACGTCACGACTTTGATGTTGTGATTGTTGGAGCAGGTGGCGCAGGGTTGCGTGCTGCAATTGAATCTCGTGCCAGTGGTTTAAAAACGGCAATTATTTGTAAATCTCTTTTTGGAAAAGCTCACACTGTTATGGCTGAAGGTGGCATTGCCGCTTCCATGGGAAATGTGAACTCCAATGACAATTGGCAAGTTCATTTCCGTGACACCATGCGTGGTGGAAAGTTTCAAAATCATTGGAGAATGGCAGAACTTCATGCCAAAGAATCTCCCGATCGCGTTTGGGAATTAGAAACTTATGGTGCGCTATTTGATAGAACTCCAGATGGAAAGATCAGCCAAAGAAACTTTGGTGGACACGAATACCCTCGCCTAGCTCACGTGGGAGATCGCACCGGTTTGGAATTGATTAGAACTTTGCAACAAAAGATTGTTTCCTTGCAACAAGAAGACTTCAAAGAATCAGGTGACTACGAGTCAAGAATTAAAGTTTTTGCTGAATTAACAGTTACAGAAATCCTAAAAACTGATGACAAGGTTTCAGGTGTTCTAGGTTACTGGCGCGAAAATGGAAAATTTGTATTGTTCCAAGCACCAGCAGTTGTATTAGCAACTGGTGGAATTGGTAAATCTTTCAAAGTTACTTCCAATTCATGGGAAGGAACTGGCGATGGACATGCTTTGGCATTAAAAGCTGGTGGAAATTTAATGCACATGGAATTTGTGCAGTTTCATCCAACTGGCATGGTTTGGCCGCCCAGTGTTAAAGGAATTTTAGTTACCGAATCTGTTCGTGGAGACGGTGGAGTTTTAAAGAACTCTGATGGTAAAAGATTTATGTTTAATTACATTCCTGCAGTCTTTAAAGACAAATATGCAGAAACAGAAGAAGAAGCAGACGGTTGGTATGAAAACCCTGATTCCAATAGAAGACCACCAGAATTATTACCTCGTGATGAAGTAGCTCGCGCTATTAACTCTGAAGTAAAAGCTGGCAGAGGATCTCCTCATGGAGGGGTTTTCCTTGATGTTTCAACAAGATTAAAACCTGAAGTAATTAAGAAAAGATTGCCTTCAATGTGGCACCAATTTAAAGAATTAGCAGATGTTGACATCACCAAGCAAGCAATGGAAGTTGGACCAACTTGTCACTATGTAATGGGTGGAATTCAAGTCGATCCAGATACAGGTGCTGCAACTGGTGTTACTGGTTTATTTGCAGCAGGTGAAGTTGCAGGTGGCATGCATGGTTCAAATCGTTTAGGTGGAAATTCACTTTCAGATCTTTTAGTGTTTGGTCGTCGTGCCGGAGTTGGCGCCAGTGCTTATGTTAAATCACTTTCAGCAAAACCAAAGGTGAGTGAACAAGTTATTGAAAAAGCTCTTAACTCAGCCCTTGCACCATTTAATGGCAATAGTGGTGAAAATCCATACACCGTTCACCAAGAACTACAACAAGTAATGAATGATCTTGTGGGAATTATTCGTGATGGCAGCGAAATGCGTGATGCGATAACCAAACTTGAAGGTTTAAAGAAACGTGCCAAGAATGTAACGGTTCAAGGTGAAAGACAATTTAACCCAGGTTGGCATTTGTCCCTTGATCTAGAAAATATGTTGCTAGTCAGTGAATCAATTGCCAAGAGTGCATTAGTTAGAGAAGAATCTCGCGGTGGCCACACCAGAAATGACTTCCCGACCATGGATAAAAACTGGAGACCAAAACACGTTATTAATTCCTGGAATGGAAGCAGTGTTGAGACCAAAATTGAATCAATTCCTCCAATGCCAAAAGAATTAGCGGGATTGTTTGACAAAGACGAGTTAAGCAAGTACTTGTTGCCAGAAGAATTAGCACAACTCGGAATGGGAGCATAACTAATGGGTTATCTAGCGAAATTACGAGTTTGGCGCGGTAATAAAGAAAAAGGCGAATTAGTAAATTACAACGTTGAAGTAAGCGAGGGCGAAGTTCTACTTGATGTAATTCATCGTTTACAAGCAACTGATAGCCCAGATTTAGCTGTGCGTTGGAATTGCAAAGCAGGAAAATGTGGATCTTGCAGCGCTGAAATTAACGGTAAACCAAGTTTGATGTGTATGACTCGTATGAATACTTTTAACGAAGAAGACGAAGTAACAGTCACTCCATTAAGAGCTTTCCCTGTAATTAAAGATTTAGTAACCGATGTTTCCTTTAACTACATAAAAGCTCGCCAAGTTCCAGCATTTAAAGGCCCTGAAAACCTAAAACCAGGTGAGTACCGCATGCAACAAGTTGATGTGGAAAGAAGTCAAGAATTTAGAAAATGTATTGAATGCTTCCTCTGCCAAGACGTTTGTCACGTGGTTCGTGACCATGAAGAAAACAAAGAAAGCTTTGCAGGTCCAAGATTCTTTATTCGCCTGGCAGAATTAGATATGCATCCATTAGATGAATTAGATAGAAAAAAAGAAGCGCAAGAAAAACATGGTTTGGGAATGTGTAACATCACCAAGTGCTGTACCGAAGTTTGTCCAGAACACATCAAAATCACTGACAATGCAATTATTCCGATGAAAGAACGTGTTGTTGATACTAAATATGATCCATTGGTTTGGTTGGGTAAAACAATTACCCGCCGCAAATAATTAAAGCTTAAAAACCAACTTTTTCATAAACACTCTTCAAAGTTGCTGAAGCTACTTTTTCAGCCTTTTGAGCACCTTCACTCATTAGTGAGTTCAGTTGTTTTTCGTCCCCAAGTAGAGCCAAAGTTTTTTCTCTAAATGGTTTAACAATCTTTTCTACGACTAATTCGCCTGTAAATATCTTTAAATCCCCATAACCTTTATTGGCAAATTGTGCTTCAATAGCTGACATTTCTCCATTGGTTACAGCCTTAATTATGTTTAAGAGATTTGAAACACCTGGTTTGTTTGCTGGATCATATTTAATTTCTTTACCACTGTCTGTCATGGCAGTTTTAAACTTCTTCATCACGGCATCTGGTTCATCCATGATAAATACGCAACCCTGAGGAGAAGATTTACTCATTTTGGCAGTTGGGTCTTGTAAATCAAGAATCTTGGCTGATTCCTTAACAATGAATGCTTCAGGAACAACAAATGTTTGGCCAAATTGATTATTAAATCTAACTGCTAAATCTCTAGTTAATTCCAAATGTTGTCTTTGATCTTCGCCAACAGGAACACTTTGTGCTTGGTAAAGCAAAATATCTGCTGCTTGCAAAATTGGATAGGTAAACAAACCAACTGATGATCTTTCTTGACCACCCTTTTGGGTTTTATCTTTAAATTGAGTCATTCTTCCTGCTTCACCAAAACCAGTAAAACAACTCAATACCCAAGCAAGTTGGGGATGTTGTGGAACTTGGCTTTGAACAAAAACAGTACTTTTCTTAGTATCAATTCCAACAGCTAACAGTTGAGCAAAAGACGAAAGTGTTCTTTTCTTTAAAACTTTAGGATCGAATTCTGCTGTGATCGCATGTAAATCTACAACGGTATAAAAACATTCATGGGTGTCTTGCATTTGAACCCATTGTCGAAGTGCCCCAAAATAATTACCAATATGAAATGAATCAGCAGTGGGTTGAATTCCCGATAAAACACTCGACTTAGCCATAGAACTTATTGTCCACCATGATTGCTTGATTCAGGCTCAATTCGACTTACCTTCATGATTTTCTGACATTTATAAGTCTTTGACCTGCGTAAATGGAATGAACTTGGGGTTGACTGCCCTTTTTTCACAAGTATTGTCACCATTTTGTCACCACTCTATATTTATGCAGTCTCAGACTGAATTGTCTCAGTGTTTACTCTAATCAATTCCTGGGCAATCTTCTTCTCAACATCACCCATACTCTTAGCCAATTCACCCTTATATAAATGTGAATAAACAGTCAGGGTAATAGCAGGATTTGAGTGTCCAAGAAGTTCAGCAACCATGGCAGGAGACATTCCATAATTGATATACATAGAAGCAGCAGTATGGCGAAGATCGTGAACACGAATATCACTTGCTAAATTGGCTGTCTTTAAGGCTTTCTTCCACAAATGACTACCAAATCGTGAGGTATTTATTGGGAGTCCTAAGAAGGAATGGAACACCAGATCTTCTGGATCTTTGCCTTCAACTGCAAGTTTCAGGTCCTCAAAAATAAAATGCGAAATAGGAAGCACCCTTGTTTTACCATTTTTGGTTGTGCTTGAAATCATTTTACCTTTATAAAAAACTAAAGTGTGTTCAATAGTCATTCGTTTATCATCAAAGTTAAGATCTTTAATTCTCAAGCCTGCTGCTTCTCCAACTCTTAGACCCATCAAACCCATCAATAAAACAAACAGGCGATAGTTATCTTGTCCCCCCTTTGGAAAGGTTTCTTGACAAGTGTTTGCAACTTTAAATAGTTGCTCCACTGATAAGGATTGTCCAATTCTATGTGCCTTTACTTTTGGCAACAAATTCTTATTAGATCCCTTTTTAATTTTGTCAACTGGATTTACAAGAATTGCGTCTGCTTCAACTGCCCAATTAAGAATCATAGAAAATATTGACAAGACTCTATTTGCAGTGGAACCACTTGCTTTCTTACCATTTGCAAGTTGCAAAGAAGTGATCCATTTCAAAATATCCATATTAGTTATCTTGCTTACTGGAACTTGCCCAAAGGTAGATTTGATGTAAACATCCCAAGAATTCTCATATTGTAAAAGTGATTTTGGTCTGACATTGTCCATTTTTGAATTAATCCATTCTGAGTAAAAATCTTGTAAGGGTCTTTTTCCTTGGCTAACATTTACCTGTATACCCTTATTTTTTTGAATTAGAATTTGTCTTTCAAACTCTTTTGCTTCATTTTGGGTTTTGAAAGTTTTTTGTCTTTGAATACTTTGAATATCTCTCCATTTAACTGACCAGTTTTTTCTATTTTTTCTTTTCTTTACTGACATTTTATTTTTCCTTTTTCATATATGATGTTCTGATTCCAACTCCTGGTTTTTTAATCCATTCCATTTTTCTTGCGTATGCAAGCCTGTCCCTCACCGTATGTAATTTAACTCCATCTTCATTTGAAATATAAAGTGCAAAATCTTTTAATGTTCTAGATGGAGAAACAAGGGATCAAAAGGGTAGCGGGAAAATATCTTTTGAAAAAGGAAAACCACTTGTAAAATTAACCTCTTCTAATGATGATTTTATAGACAAATACATAAACGAAAATGGATCTATTTTTGATGAAAAACTTTGGATACTAAATAGAAGTTAAGCCTTATCCCATTTTTGGGGTAAACAATAATCCCTCTTTAAATAAATAGTTAAGTCAAATAAGGGACATATATTCTAAAAGTTGAAATAGGACATTTTCTTTATACCCCAGTCTGGAGGGTAGAGATAAATTCTCTCAAATCAACCTTTTTATCCATATCTAATAAGAGCATGAATAAAGAGATAAAGAAAGATTTTTATACCAGAAAAGGGACAGGATTAATTAAAAGATTTACTTAGTGTAGTTAATTTGCACCCAATATTTATATTTTGCACCTTTAGGAGTTGTTCTAGTTGCGTATAAGTCACAGGATCCTGTTTTCTTTAAAGCCATAACATAGTTTCCACGCATTAAACAACTCTTTTTACTAGTGCCAAAAATTGAATATTTGTAGAGATCTTTTGGGTTTCTTTTAAAGGATTTGGTTTTACTTAACTTTGTTTTCATTGCATTTTTTGATAAATACTTTTTATTCTTTAGATTGAATACAACATCAGCAGTTTTAACAATTGTTGGTGTGGTTACTGAAGCCGTTGTTGAACCTGAATCACTTGATGGAGCATTCCCATATGCAACGCTTAATCGCTTCCAGATAGAACCGTTTGCTGGAAATCCTGTGGCGTTGTAAGCAACGTTAGCCGTTGCTGGTGGGTCGGCATTGGGGAAAGCAGAATCGTTAACACTTGCGGGAGCATTGCCTAAAAAAGTGACAGTCCCAATATTTCTGCTGTTAAACGCATCTCTCTCAATAGTTGTCACAGAATTACCAATAGTGACAGAAGAAAGAGTGGAGATTCCTGTGAAAGCATTTTCTGAAATCGTTGTCACTGAATTGGGAATATTTAGGGTGGTAAGACTAGTGCTTTCAAATGCATTTTCACCAATGGTTGTTACTGAATTACCAAGAGTGAGAGAAGTAAGTGTAGTAATCCCTGCAAAAGAATCCTGACCAATTGTGGTTACAGAATCTGGAATTATCAAACTTGTAATGCGGCTGCCGCCAAATGCCCCAAGTCCAATTGTGGTTAATTGATTACCAAGTGTCAAACTTGTTAACAAAGTTGTACCGCTGAAAGCGCTGTTACCGATTGTGGTTACAGAATTTGGAATATTCAAACTGGTTATTTTATTTACTCCATTGAAAGCGAGGTTCCCTATAGTTGTTACTCCGTTACCGATTGTCAGACTTGTTATTCCGTTAGCACCCCAAAAAGCACCATTAGAAATTGTAAGAACAGTGTTAGGAATCACAACGCTAGTTATAGAAAGATTATCTTTAAAAGCATCTGTTGCAAAACTTGTTACACCACTTGGAATATTCACAGAACCAACGCACGAAGTATTTCCTGTTACAACATCAGAAGCAATTGTGAAAAAATTTGAACTTAAAGCGTTGTCCAATAAGCCAGTATTACAGTCGTATTTTCCATTCGTGACAGCATTTGCTGGAACAATATTTAAACTAAATAAAATTAAAGTTGTGATCAATGTTGCATAAAGTCTCTTCGGCATAACAGGTTTCAAGTTCCTAATCCCCCTAACTAATCTTTTGTATTAAGCCACAAGTTGAAAAGCAAAATCACCTTTTTTAATATAACTGATGAACTCTTCTCAGTCCAACAAAAAGGTAGTGATTTGTGATGAGAGCCAAGAGTTTTTAACTGAATTCTGTGTTAAAAAGTAAGAATATGGTCAATATTGGACATATTTAAGCCATTTTCCTTCTGTCACCAAAATGTCACCAAGCACACTGATTTGTCTAGTTTTTGATTCAATTGGATTACAGGTTATTTGGAGGGATATTAACTAGATTGAACTGAATTGAAGTAGATAAAACCTATTTTATAGAAGGCTCAATTCGACTAACTCTTACTCGTGAAATTCGTCGCACATCCATGCTCAATATTTCAAACACGCATTGTTCGGCAATTACAGATTTGCCAACAGCAGGAAGTGTTCCAAGTTTGGAAATAACAAAACCAGCCACGGTTTCATACGGTCCTTGAGGAAGATGAATATGAGTTGAGTCAGCAAAATCATCAAGGTTCAATAATCCGTCTACTTCAACTTCGCCATGAAAATCTAGTTGGCTTACTTCACTTTCTGGCTCATCATCTTCATGTCGAATATCACCAATTAGTTCTTCAACCAAATCATCCAAAGTAACAATTCCAGCTGTTCCGCCATATTCATCAGCGACGATCAATAAATGTTGATTACCATTTCGCATCTGAGCAAGGGCACTTAATACTGATGTAGTTCCGGGAATTGATTCCACAGCAATTGCAATGTCGCTCAACTTTTTACTTGATTTACGAGCTTCTAAAGAAAGCAATTGTCTGACGTGCACAAATCCCACTATTTCGTCTGCTGTTTTATTGATCACTGGATATTTTGTATGGGGAAGTTTTTCAACGACAAGGGCCGCATCAGGAATTGTCGATTCAGCATCAAGAAATTCAACTTCAGTACGAGGTGTCATTACTTCTTTAATTTCGCGATCATCTGCTTCAAATACATCGTCAATTAGTGCGCGTTCGTTATCACTAAGTTCTTCATGTCCAGCTACTAAATCTCTTAAGTCTTCGCCACTTAATTCTTGACGACTAGCACTTGGATCTCCCCCAAGTAATCTCACAATTAGATTTGTGGAACGACTCAATAACCAGATAAACGGTCTAGTAATTCTTGCTAGAAAATCAATTGGGTAGGCAGCAAAAAGTGCCCAACTCTCAGAATTTTGTAACGCTAATCTCTTAGGAACAAGCTCACCTAAGACAAGAGAGAAATACGCAATAAATAGAGTTATCAAAATAAAGGCAATTACAGAAACTAAAGATTCAGGAAAAACTAGATCTAAAATAGGTGATAACACTGGAGTTAAACTAGAAGCTCCAAAACCTGCGCCAATAAAGCCTGCAACAGTTACACCGACTTGAACAGAAGCTAAAAATCTATTTGGGTGATCATGTAATTCTTTTAAGAGTTTTCCACGTCGACCTTTTGTTTCAGCAATTCTTTTAACTTGTGATTCACGAAGTGATACAAGTGCAATTTCTGCAGCAGCAAAGAATCCACCGACAAGGATGAAAGCTAGGACAATAAGGGCACTAACCCAAGTACTCATATGTTAAAGATGCTACTCAATCAGTTGATTTTGATTAAAGGCTTGAGTCTAATTGGCGCTTAATTCCAGCCAAATAATCCTCAGTTGTTGCCCAAGCGTGATCTCTACTGATCAAGCGAGCTAAGTCCTTGGTCATTAATCCTGATTCAACAGTCTTGATACATGCATCTTCTAGCTTTCGAGCAAAAGCAGTTAATTCTTTATTGTTATCCAATTTACCTCTGTGAACTAAACCACCCGTCCAAGCAAAAATTGATGCAATTGGATTTGTTGAAGTTGGTTCACCTTTTTGGTGTTGACGATAATGGCGTGTAACAGTTCCATGTGCTGCTTCTGATTCAACAGTTTTGCCATCTGGAGTCATTAACACACTTGTCATAAGTCCAAGGGAACCAAAACCTTGAGCAACGGTGTCACTTTGAACATCGCCGTCATAATTCTTACAAGCCCAGACGTAGCCGCCTTCCCACTTTAAGGCAGTTGCAACCATGTCATCGATTAATCTATGTTCGTAAGTTAAACCTTTTGATTCAAATTCAGTTTTAAACTCTTTTTCATATATTTCTTGGAAGATATCTTTGAATCGACCATCATAAGCTTTCAAAATGGTGTTCTTAGTTGACAAATAAACTGGATAATTTCTAATTAATCCATAATTTAATGACGCTCTAGCAAAGTCTTTGATGCTGTCATCAAAGTTATACATTCCCATAGCCACACCGGAACCATTAAAATCTGCTACTTGAAATTCCATTGGTTTAGAACCATCTGCAGGTTGGAAGGTCATTGTTACTTTTCCAGGACCTGGAACTACAAAATCTGTTGCTTTGTATTGATCTCCATGAGCATGACGACCAATAACTATGGGCTTTGTCCATGAAGGAACTAATCGAGGGATATTGCTAATGATGATTGGTTCACGAAAAATTACGCCACCTAAAATGTTTCGAATTGTTCCATTAGGTGATTTCCACATCTTCTTTAAACCAAATTCTTTTACTCTTGCTTCATCTGGAGTGATAGTGGCGCACTTAACGCCTACTCCATGTTTCTTGATTGCATTTGCTGAGTCAATTGTTACTTGATCATCGGTTTTATCACGATTTTCAATACTCAAGTCGTAATATTCAAGGTTGACATCTAAGTAAGGCAAAATTAATTCTTCTTTGATGAATTGCCAAATGATGCGAGTCATTTCATCGCCATCAAGTTCAACTACAGGATTTGCTACTTTAATTTTTGCCATTTTAACCTTTTTCTTTACAGATCTTTGACGTCAGCTTGTTTTGCTCTAACTGCTTCAGCAGCAGTTTTTAATGCAGTTGTTTCTTCTGGAGTTAATTTAGTTTCCACAACTTTATTGATTCCTTTTGAACCAATTTCTGCTTCTACACCTAAATAGACTCCACTAATTCCATATTCTCCATCAACCCATGCACACACTGGCATTACTTGACCTGAGTTTGTTGCAACTGCTTTTGCCATTTGTGCTGCAGCAGCTGAAGGTGCATAGTATGCGGAACCAGTTTTTAACAGTGCTACAACTTCTGCGCCGCCATTTCTAGTTCTATCTACTAATGCATCAATATCTTCTTTAGACAAAACTTCACTTAAAGCTTTGCCTTTCACACTTGATTGGCTTGGCACTGGAACCATAGTTTCACCATGAGATCCAAGAGTTAAAGTTTTAACATCACTAACGTTTGATCCTGTTTTTTCTGCAACAAAGTTTGTAAATCTTGCAGTATCAAGCATTCCGGCTTGTCCCATTACTCGGTTTTTTGGAAAACCAGTAGCAAGTTGTGCAAGAGCTGTCATTTCATCTAGTGGATTTGAAACCACAATTACTACTGAATCTGGTGCATGCTTAGCAATATTTTCTGAAACTTGTCGCACAATTTTTGCGTTTGTTTCAATTAAATCCATACGGCTCATGCCTGGTTTTCTTGGTAAACCTGCAGTAATCACAACAATGCTGCAACCTTTGATTGCGTCGTAACCTGAACCATCTAATCCGGTAGTTTGGCCAACGATTTTTGTTTCAAAGTTTTGAATTGGTCTGGATTGATTCATATCTAAAGCAAGACCTTCAGCTTTGCCTTCAAGAACATCAGTTAGAACGACTGTGTCAAAAATGTCATATTCTGCTAAACGCATGGCAGTGGTTGAACCGTAAAAACCGGCTCCGATTACTGCAACTTTGCCTGATCTGGCCATTTAGATTTCAGATCCTTTCAAATGAAAATTAAGGTAAATATCTATTTCTTCAGTTCAAATTCTAGTCAAATACCAAAACTTGGGGCTAAGAGGGCACAACTATCGAAAGAATTAAAAGGAAAACAGAAAAACTGCCTAAAACCAAAACGTCCACCCATTTAGTTCTTACATACAGCCAACCTAAAGTGAATCTAGGAAGTGACGCACGTAACACTGCTGCCACTGATACGCCCAGAGAAAAAACTAGAGCACCGACTCGAAAATTTATTTGAGTTGCTAAAACAATTCCAACCATAGTTATAACTAATGGAATTAGAGTTGGCCATTGTCGACGAATTAATTTTTGCCAACGTCCTGATTGTTTAGGATTTTCGTTTGTTGAAACTGCGCGTAAACCTCTAGATTCAGAATTTGATTGAGGAGTAGTTGCGCTCATAAATGTAAGTTTACCTTAAATCACTTGCAAGATAGACAGCCAAGAGCATAAGACCTGCACCACTTATGAGCGCCCAGCCCACATTTATGTTCGCATTTGGCAATATCACGTCAAGTGCAATTGATGTGATCAGTTGCCCAGCAACACTTGCTAAACCAAAAAGTAAAACACCTAAAGTTCTAATTGTTGCTGCAGCTAAAAACACAACAACTGCTCCTAGAAAACCTGCAGTATAAAGCCACCATTGATTAGGCCAGGTATTCCAACTTTTACCAAATAAATTCATAACAAAAAGTGTGATGCAAACAGTAATCATTGACATGGGAAAGTTAATGAAAGCTGATACTTGAGAATTAGCCGCTTTGGTAACGCGACCATTTAAAGCAAATTGAACAGTTACTGCCACACCCGCCATAACTACTGCAACTATTGGAATCCATAGAATTTTTCCTTGAAAATCTGTCACAGACAGTAAAACTGCTGCTATTCCTATAACTGCTGCGATAGATCTTTTAGGAGTTATCTTTTTTCTAGATCCTGAACTTAATCCAAATCTATCTACAACAATTCCGCTCATATTTTGTGAAGCAACTAGAACAACGGTAAATAGCCCTGTACCGATTATGCTGACAGTGCTTGAAGCTGTTGAAATGTAAATTGCTCCGGCGACTCCGCCCAACAATTGCCATTTGGCAAACTTTCCTGAAACAACATCTTGAAATAGCTTCTGACATTTTCTTCTTACTTCTGGATTTAGGAGAAAAAGTCCAGTAAAGATTGTGCCACCAATATTTGAAATTAACGCTGCCATGATTCCATCGTTTAATTCATGAGCTAACTGGCCACTAATTCCTGCTTGCAAAGTTGCGGCAACCCCTGCAACGAAAGCAAGAGTAATGGAAATAGGAACGCTTGCTTTTTCAATGAGAAAAATGTCTAACCCCTGTTAGATACATTGTGATGCCAGCTTTTTGGGCCACAGCAATTACTTCGGCATCATTTTTGGAACCACCTGGATGAACAACTGCCTTAATTCCAGCATTAATTAAAATTTCTAAAGCATCAGCAAATGGGAAGTAAGCATCAGATGCTGCCACACTTGATTTAGCTCTTTCAATTCCTGCTCTATTAACTGCAAGTTGTGCTGCATCAACTCTGTTTACTTGTCCCATACCAACACCGACCATGCCACCATTTTTTGCTAAGACAATTGCATTTGATTTAGGAGCACGTACACAGCGCCAAGCAAATTCTAAATCTGCTAATACATCATCACTTGGTTTAGTTCCTGAAACTAATTTCCATTCATCAGGATCATCACCTTTTGCTTCAACATCATCAACTGTTTGCATTAAAACTCCACCAGAAATGGTACGCCATTCAACTCTGTGCCCCATGTGTGGACCAGCTAATTGCAAGATTCTCAAGTTTGGTTTTGTCTTCAAAACTGCTAAAGCATCTTCGTCATAAGAAGGTGCAACGATTACTTCTGTAAATACTTCGTTAATCAATAATGCAGATTGTTTGTCAACTTTTCGATTAGTGGCAACCACTCCGCCATAAGCAGAAACTTTGTCTGCATCTAATGCTTTCTGGTAAGCAGTTGCTATGTCTTCGCCAATTGCTATTCCGCAAGGATTTGCGTGTTTAATTATCACTACACAAGGTTCAACGTGATCAAAAACTGCAGCTCTGGCACTATCTGCATCCACGTAATTGTTGTAAGACATTTCTTTTCCGGCTAATTGTTTTGCATGTGCAATGCCTTTTTCAGAACTAATTCCTCTATAAATAGCAGCAGATTGATGTGGGTTTTCTCCGTAACGAAGAATTTCAGATCTAGTAAAGGAAGCACCCACCCAAGTAGGTGAATCTTGTTCCGGGGTTGTTTTTCTAGACATCCACCGTGCAATTAATGTGTCATAAGTTGCAGTATGTGCAAATGCTGCAGCTGACCACTTGATTCTTAAATCACGCGATATTCCATGTTTCAAATTACTAATCAATTCTGAGTATTCATTTGGGGAAACAACCACTGCGACATTTTCAAAGTTTTTGGCTGCAGCTCTAATTAAGGCAGTTCCGCCTATATCAATTTGCTCAATACATTGATCAAAATCTGCTCCAGATGAAACAGTGTCACCGAATGGATAAAGATTTACTACCACTAAATCAAAAGGCTTAATTTGTAGATCGTCCAAAGATTTCTTGTGTTCAGATTTTCTAGTATCTGCCAAGATTCCAGCGTGGATTAATGGGTGAAGAGTTTTAACTCTGCCATCTAAAATTTCAGTAAAATTAGTTACCTCAGATACTTTTGTGACAGGAATATTTAATTCACTTATTAATTTTGCGGTAGCACCTGTAGAAACAATTTCTACTCCAGCATTATTAAGTTCTTTGGCTAACTCGGCTAAACCCTCTTTATTAGAAACACTAATTAGTGCTCTCTTGATAGTTGTTTTACTCATTTGAAGAGGGTGTGCCTTTCCATGGAATTTCTAACTCAGAGCCTAGTCAGTTGAAATATCCGACCGAAAACCTCTGGCTTTACTTTCTATTCTTCTTCTGTTTCAGACATTTCTTGAGGCTGTTGTTTGACTTGGCGATTCTTTCGCCAAGCAAACACAACTCCAATTATCAGAACTTGGCCGATTAAGAACCAGGTCATATTTCTCTGAAAAATCTCTTTAGGGGAAACTCCAAAATTTAATAATAAATTACTACCCAATGATCCTGAACTAAGAAATCCAAGCAAACTCAAAGTTGCTGAAACCCCTAGAGAAACAAAAAATGAACTAACAATCCAAATTGAAATTTTGTTATTCCTGGTAGCTAAAGCCATTAAAGCTCCCAGAAGAATAGGTATTGCCATTAAGAATTTTGTCCAACTTGGTAAAGCCGTAGGAATTAATCCAAACCATGGCCATGCTGGTAATTGAGAAATTGTCACGCTATTTAGCGAAATACTTGAACCTTGACCAAGAGTAACTGTGGAACTAGTAATCCAAGCCCAAGACCACAAAACAAAATTTGGTAGCCAGCCAATTCCAGAAATTACCACTGCAATTACTGCAACAATTCCACCTAATAGAGATGATTGCACTAAAAGCATATTTTCATAATTAAGACCAATAGCTATTGCAACAATCAAGAATCCAACAGTTAACGTAACTAAAGTAAATCTAAATACTAGTTTGAGAATTCTTTTTATCATGTCATCTAGATCATCAAATATTAGTGACCAAGTACCACCCACTGTGCCAACGGCAAATATCGACATTGACACAACCATCACAGTTGGTTTAATCATTACTTCTAGCCAATTAATATTTTGAGAATCAACAAAGAGTCTTAATAGTGCGATAACACCGCAATAAGAAACAGAGGCAACTGATACAACTAGTAATGAGATAAGTGTTGGTCGATTCATTTCTTCGTGGAGTGCAGATCTAATTGCCCATCTAGAAGATCGATATAGCGACAAAAGCGTTAATAGTAAGAAACCTAAGAATGGTAAAGACAAAACTGTTGAATTGATGACTATGGGAACTCCTTGCATCGCAAGGTAACCCCAAATTACAACTTTGAAAGCATCAGTAATTGAAGTTGTTCGATCCCCTGCCAATATCCAAGTTGTAAAAACAAGAATTACAGATGATCCAAATGTGATTAAAAATGTCCAAAGAGTTACTAAAAGTCCAGCGGCAACAACGCTATGGCGTTGAACTGGAGTATCGATCACAAATTTATTTTATTGCGGCGCGTAACAAAAGTGCTGTTTCACTTGGAGTTTTACCAACTTTTACTCCGGCTTTTTCTAAAGCTTCTTTCTTTGCTTCAGCTGTTCCACTTGATCCTGAAACTATTGCTCCTGCATGTCCCATTGTTTTGCCTTCAGGTGCGGTAAATCCTGCAACGTAAGCAACTACTGGTTTCTTGATATTGGCTTTAATGAATTCTGCAGCTTTTTCTTCTGCGTCTCCACCAATTTCACCAATCATCACAATTGCTTTTGTATCTGGATCATTTTCAAATTCTCTTAATGCATCAATATGTGTTGTTCCAATAATTGGATCTCCACCAATTCCAATGGCGGTGGTAAATCCAAGATCTCTTAATTCATACATCATTTGGTAGGTAAGGGTTCCTGATTTTGAAACCAAACCAATAGATCCTTTTGTTGTGATATCAGCAGGGATAATTCCTGCGTTACTTAATCCTGGAGAGATAATTCCTGGACAGTTTGGTCCAATAATTCTGGTCTTGCCAGATTTTTGTGCGTAGGTAAAGAAATGCGCGGTGTCATGAACAGGAATTCCTTCAGTAATAACTACAACTAATGGCATTGCTGCATCTACTGCTTCCACAACTGCACCTTTGGCAAATTTCGGTGGGACGAAAACCACTGAAACATTTGCACCAGTTGCGGCTATTGCTTCTTGCACAGAGTTGAATACTGGAACATTTTGTCCCGCTACTTCTAAACTTTGTCCACCTTTGCCTGGAGTTACTCCACCAACAATTTTAGTTCCAGACTTAATCATTCTTTCGGTATGTTTTTTACCTTCAGAACCAGTCATTCCTTGAACTATTACTTTGCTGTTTTCGTTTAATAAAATCGCCATTATTTAACACCTGCTGCTAATTGCGCTGCTCTTGCTGCAGCATCATCCATAGTGTCAACAATTTCAACGTTATCTGGTTTTGCTTCTCTGAGAATTCTTAAACCCTCTTGTGCATTATTGCCATCAAGACGAACCACGATTGGTCTTTGTACATAGTTTGAACTTGATTTCAAAATTTCAATTGCTTGCACAATTCCATTTGCAACAGCATCACAAGCTGTAATGCCACCAAAAACATTCACAAATACTGACTTAACTGAAGGATCAGACAGAATGATTCCTAAACCATCAGCCATAACTTGAGCAGATGCTCCTCCACCAATATCTAGAAAGTTTGCAGGTTTTACTCCACCAAATTTTTCACCGGCATATGCCACAACATCAAGGGTGCTCATAACTAGTCCTGCACCATTTCCAATGATGCCCACACTTCCTTCAAGTTTTACGTAGTTTAAATCTTTTGCTTTAGCTGCTGTTTCTAGTGGATCAACGTTTGCAGTATCTACAAAGTTTTCATTTTCTGAATGTCTAAAGTTTGCATTTTCATCCAAAGTTACTTTGCCATCAAGAGCGACTATGCGATCATCATTGGTTCTAACTAATGGATTTACTTCAACCAATGTCGCATCTGTAGCTACAAAAAGTTTCCACATTTTCTCAATTAACACTGCTACATCTTTTTGAACTTCCTGAGGAATTCCTGCTGCAACTGAAATTTCTAAAGCCTTATTGCTATCAACGCCAGTTAGTGGATCAATTTTGATCATTGCTAATTTTTCAGGTGTCTTTGCTGCTACTTCTTCAATATCCATTCCTCCGGCCACACTTGCCATAGAAAGAAAAGTTCTATTGGTTCTATCTAGCAAAAATGAAACGTAATATTCTTCCTTGATATCTTCTGCAGGGGTTATCAAAACCTTTTTAACGATATGGCCCTTAATATCTAAACCTAAAATGTTGGTTGCTTTTTCTAAAGCTTCACTTGGATTATTGGCTAATTTAACGCCGCCAGCTTTTCCGCGACCACCAGTTTTTACTTGTGCTTTAACAACTACAGCGCAATTAAATTCAGCTGCTGCTTTTTGTGCATCTTCAGGAGTGCTAACCACTTTTCCAACTTGAGTGGTTACTCCATGGGTAGCAAAAAGTTCTTTTGCTTGGTATTCATAGAGATCCACTTTTTGACTTGACTCCTTATATACTTAAAACAAATATTGAACAATTCCTCCTAAGCCTATTGTCCCCATAATTGAGTTCTGAATTTGAGTCAAATGACATTAGTCACTAACCCACCTCAGTGTTACTGGAGTGACATCGGGCAAGGTTGAGCACAAGATGATGAAACTAAAGGCACCCAATAATCGTTGGATCTCAGGTTCAGTCCTGCTGGTTGCAATTGGTTTAACAATTGCTTTGGCATTGCCTTCCAATTTTTCTGGTTCATCTGAACCTGTTGTGGTGGCAGATGCTCCCGCAGAACTTTCTGTAGCAAATGAAGATGTGGCAGCAGCTGATCTTCCGATTGTGCAAACGCCCGTTGTTGCAAAATTAGGAGCTCCAGGAACTGAAGAAAAAATTCTAAAATTTAGGGCACAAGCTGCAGATATTGCAGCCCGTGAATTAGCAAGAATTGCTGTTGAGAAAGAAAAGAAAGCTGCAGAACGAAGAGCATTAAGAGCTAAGTACACAGTTAATCCTGCTCGAGCAAGAATTTCTGTTGGTTATGGCAGAAAGGGAAGAATTTGGGATTTAGGTTGGCACACTGGAATTGATTTCAATGGCAACTTTGGTGATTCAGTTTATGCCGCAAGAGTTGGAACAGTAATTTTCACAGGATGGCGTCCTGCTTATGGAAGAACTATTGAAATAAGACATTTAGATGGAGTGGTAACTAGATATGCACATCTTTCTCGAATCAGAGTTGAAGCAGGTCAAGAAGTTGATGTAGGGCAAAGAATTGGAAACATTGGAGCATCAGGAAAAGCATTTGGTGCACATTTGCATTTTGAAACTTTAGTAAATGGCAATTATAAGAATCCAGGAATCTGGCTATGGGGTTCTGACTAGTTAAAGTTTTTCAACAGGTGCGTATCTAAGTAGTAAACGTTTTACTCCGTGTGAACCAAAATCTATTGTGGCTTCTGCGCTATCTCCACTTCCACCAGTTTCAGTAACGGTTCCTAAACCAAATCTTTCATGCAAAACTTTGTCTGCCACATTAAGAATTAAATATTGCTTAGGTTCTTTTGGTTTACTTGCCCGAGACATAGCAGGAGCTGCCCCAAATCCACCAGATGAAACTGGTTGATTCATTGGTTCAAGTCTTTGCCAACTAATCAAAGATGCAGGAATTTCATCTAAGAATCTAGAACTTGGGTTATAGGAAGGTGCTCCCCACACAGATCTTGTGACAGATCTTGTGACATAAAGTCTTTCTCGAGCCCTAGTAATTCCAACGTAAGCAAGTCTTCGTTCTTCCGATAATTCTTTTTCATTAGTTTGAGATCTGGCATGAGGAAAAATTCCTTCTTCCATACCGGTAAGAAATGTAACAGGAAATTCCAAACCTTTTGCGGTATGCAAAGTCATCAACGTAATTAGTCCTTCGTCATTTCCTGGAACATCATCTGAATCTGCAACTAAAGAAACGTGTTCTAAGAATTGAGCTAAACCGTTTTCTCCAGCACTATGACTTGCTTCAAATTCTCGTGCTACTGATTCAAGTTCGGTTAAATTCTCAACTCTTCCTTGATCTTGGGCATCATCTGAATTAAACAAAATTTCTAAGTAGCCAGTTTTTTCTAAAACTGAATGGACAATTTCAGAAGGCTTGGTATCTGCTAAAAACATATC
>Ga0247832_1000307_pt1 | contig 101996 bp, 91 predicted proteins | sample LaCruzMarch2015__10_FD_192407 | JGI IMG/M metagenome (GOLD analysis project Ga0247832, IMG submission 192407) | Freshwater microbial communities from meromictic Lake La Cruz, Castile-La Mancha, Spain - LaCruzMarch2015_4m | ecosystem: Environmental > Aquatic > Freshwater > Lake | place: Spain... | reverse complement strand
CTGAGCGAACTGCACACCACGGCACGCAACAAACTCAAAAGTGCCCAAAAGCGACCCTCGATCATCGCCGCCTGCTGGATGCAGGCTACGCTGTGGTGATGTCATGAATTATGAAAGTCTCAATAATCGGGCCAGGTGGAGTTCCCGTACGAAGCCGTGAAAGTTGAGTTCCTGCTCCAGGCTGCCTGAGGCGCGCAGTGACAGCGCGATGTGCACAAGAGCTCTCAGGAATCACCACAACGACCGATGACGCTGATGTTGCCTCTGCACAGCATCAAGCTTGGATGGCCCCTGCCGACAGTTGTTCTGTTTCGCCGGCAGGCGGTGGCAAGCGCAGTTCCGTGTGCCAGCAGCGGCTGACGCAGCGCAATGTGCGTGGCCTCAGGGCTGGCTGCCCTTGCCAGCCGCCACCGGCGACCCTTCTGTCGCGTACCGTTGCAGCGTCGCAACCAAGGCATCGTCGACCGCCACACCGGACGCATGGCGGGCGCGCGCCTCCAGCCGCCGGTCTCCGGGCAGCCGCACGCCGGGGCCCTCCTGCATGGCTTCGAGCATCTTTTCCAGATCCTCGGCAAAGCCGGGCCCGCGCAGACGATCCGGGTCGAAAGCCACCACCAGCTGCCCACTGCAGGGCGGGCCGCCGGTCGTGTCGCCAAAGGACGAGACTTCATGCGAATAGTGCGCGCCCGTCAGCCCGGCCGCCAGCACGTCGACCATCAGCGCCAGGCCGGCCCCCTTGTAGCCGCCCAGCGGCATCATGCTGCCCTGCATCCCGGCCTGCGGGTCGTTGGTCGGGCGGCCTTCGGCGTCGAGCGCCCAGCCGTCGGGCAGCGGCACGCCGCGGCGGTGGGCGTCGAACACCGCCACCCGCGCCACGGTGCTGGAGGACTGGTCGATGACCAGCGGCGAGCGGCCCGCGCGCGGCACGCTGAAGGCCAGCGGGTTGGTGCCGAAGAAGGGCCGCTTGCCGCCCCAGGGCGCGATGGAGGGCGACGCATTGGCCGCCATCAGCGCCACCAGCCCCTGCGCCGCCAGGTCTTCGACGAAGTAACCCAGCGAGCCGCAGGCGTAGGAGTTGCTCACGGCCAGCACCGCCACGCCCTGCGCATGCGCCGCGTCGGCCAGTGGCGCGAGGCCCAGGGCCAGCGCCGGGTGCGCGAAGCCGGCCGCAGCGTCCACATGCAGGGCCACGGCCGAGCGCCGGTTCAGGGTGGGCTGCGCATGGCCGTCGACCTTGCCGCAGGCCGCATGGTCGCAGTAGGTCGGCAGGTAGGACAGCCCGACGATGGCCTGGCCGTCGCGCTCCGCGCAGGCGATCGAACGGGCCACCGAGGCGGCATTGCCGGTGCTGACGCCGCAGCCACGCAGCGCGCCCTCGGCCAGGGTCAGGATCTGTTCAAACTGCAGCAGGGTCGTGGGCATGGAGGGATCCTCAGTTCAGCGGCAGCCGCCGGTAGGTGCCCGGCTGCGCCGGGTCGTGGTACTTGTTCATCGGCCCCTGGTCCAGGAAATCCTGGTGCAGGCGCTGCAGCATGGCGCGGTCCAGCGTGACGCCCAGCCCGTGGCCTTCCGGCACCCGCACCGTGTTGTTGCGCGGCCGGAACGGCCCCTCGTGCACGATGTCGACCGGTTGCATGCGGAACAGCGACTGGTTGGGCTCGCGGATCCAGCCCAATGCCGCGCACAGGTGCAGGTAGGCCGCGCTGCCGATGCCGGAGTCACCGCTGTAGCACCAGAAGTCGATGCGGGCATGCTCGCAGGCGCCGACGAAGCGCATCAGCCGGCCGATCCCGCCCACCAGCGTCGGGTTGCCCACGATCGCATCGGGCACGCGCAGCTCCATCGCGCGCGCGATGTCCAGGTTGTGGGTCGAGAACGGAATGCTGCAATGCTGGCGCAGTTCGCGCATTTCCTCGATGGTGCCCACCGGGTCCTCCCAGTTGCGCACGCCCAGTTCCTCCAGCGGGCGCACGAGGCGGCGCGCAGTGGCCAGCGAGTAGGCATGGTTGGAGTCGATGCGCAGCATCACGCCGTCGCCCAGCCGCTTGCGGATCAGCGTGAGCATGCGCAGCGACTCGGCCGGGTCAGGCGTGGAGAATTTGCCCTCGAAGAAGGTGGTGCCCTGGGTCTCGTGCAGCATGGCGCAGTAGTCGGCCACCTCTTCGGGGGTTTTTTCACCGCGCACCGCCGGCAGGCCCGCCAGGATCGGCCCGTCGCCGCGCAGCGAGAAGTAGTCGGTGAACGGGATGTCCTTGCGCACCGCGCCGCCGAGCAGCTGGTACAGCGGCTGCTGCCAGGCTTTGCCGCGGATGTCCCACAGCGCCATCTCGATCGCTCCGAAGGCGGCCACGCGGCCGATGTCGTTGATGCTCTGCACGCCGACCCAGAACGGCAGGCATTTGAATTCCGCCCCCGCGATGTCGAAGGGGTCGTGGCCCACCAGGCGCGGCCCGAGCACGTCGTTGATGAGGCCGGCAGCCCCGGCGCCCGAAGCCTCTCCCAGGCCGGTGATGCCCTCGTCGGTCTCGACCTCGATGATGGTCTGCGAGAAGCCGGGAAGCTCCCCGAACACCCAGCCGTAGGGCGCCTCCAGCGGGAAGTTGATCGGGGTGGCGGTGATGCGTCGGATTTTCATGGGGCTACCAGGTAAGAAACACTTTGCGCACGGTCTGGCGGATGTCCCAGGTGAGCGTGTCGCCGCGTCGGGTGATCAGGATGCCACCGGGCCCGAGCAATTGGCTGCGGCCCTGCGGGTCGGTGAGCAGCACCTCGCCGGAGACGATCTTGCACAGCTCATGGTCGGGGAAGGTGTAGTCGAACACCCCGGGAGTGCATTCCCAGATGCCGGCCTGGGTGGGACTGTCCGCGTCGCCCATCAGGTGCAGGCCGGCATGCCGCGGCGAGCCGGCACGCACCTGCACGAAATCCAGTGTTTCCAGTGCGGGCCAGGCTTCGAGCGTTGCTGCCTGGACCTGAGGGTCTTCGATCGTGAGCATGGGGTCTCCTGCGGGGCACGCCGGTAGGGCGTGCGGGTTTCAACAATCCTTGAGCACGCGCAGCGCATCCAGCATCGCGGCGTGGACATCGCGCGAGGCCACCGCGTCGCCGATGCGAAACAGTGCAAAACCATCCGTGGTGTCCGCGAAGGCCGGCTGTGCGGTACCCGCCTTGAGCGCGTCCACGTCCGTCACGCCCCGGTTGCGCGCAGCGGGCTTGAGTGCGTGGAAGAGTTCGTCCACCGGATCGGTCCCCAGTTCGGCGATGACACGCTCCGCCTGCAGTTCCTCGTTCCCTCGGCCGTACTCATGCTGCAGCCGGACACGCAGCGTTGCGCCATCGCGGGTGATGCCGGCCAGCCGGCGGTCGGTCAGGATCCGGACACCGGCGTCGGCCAGCGCGCCCAGGTAGACCGGATAACTCGAGCCGCCCAGACTGCGACCCAGCACGCGGTCCTGGGTCGCCACGGTGACGCGGCATCCTTGCGCCGCCAGATGCTGCGCGAGCGAGACCGCAGCGTGGCCGCCGTCCTCGTCGTAGACCAGGGCGGATGCCGGCGCCGGACCCGGGCGCGTCGCTGCGTCCCAGCTTGACTCGGCGAGTTCGGCGCCGGGAATCGCGGGTACCCTGGGCAGGCCGCCGGTGGCGACGATCACCAGGTCGGGCCGCTCGGCCTGGACCATGTCGGCATCGGCCCAGGCATGGAAGCGCACGTCCACGCCCAGGCGATGCACTTCGGCGGCCAGCCAGTCGGCGATGCCCACCAGATCGCGCCGCCAGGCCAGACGGCTGGCCAGACGCAGTTGACCGCCGAGCGCGCCGCCGGCCTCGAAAAGCACCACCCGGTGGCCGCGCAAGGCTGCGATCCTGGCTGCTTCCAGCCCTGCCGGGCCGCCCCCGGCCACGACTACCTTGCGCGGCGGCCCGGCGCCGGGCACCACGGTCTGCGGCAGCCAGGTCTCGCGCCCGGTAGCCGGGTTGTGCAGGCAGAAGGCATCCCGCCCGGCATAGATCCGGTCGATGCAGTACGACGCCCCCACGCAAGGCCGGATCTGCTCCGCCCGGCCATCGCGCAGCTTGTGCACGATGTGCGGATCGGCCATGTGGGCCCGCGTCATGCCCACCAGGTCGACGGCGCCGGAGGCGATCGCGTGGGCGGCGGTGGCCAGATCGGCAATACGCCCGGCGTGGATCACCGGCGCGCCCACGGCTGCGCGGAACGCGCCCACCGATGCCAGATCGACCCCCTGCGGGACCGACATGCCGCCGATGACGCGGGCAATGCCCCAGGTGGTGGACGCGGCGATGCCGTTGAGGTTGAGCACGTCGTACAGGCCCTGGGCGAACAGGCTGCGCGCCACATGCAGGCACTCCGCATGGTCCGGCCCGCCTTCGAGCGACTCGTCCACCGCCATGCGCAGCGACAGCAGGAAGCGCTCCGGTGTGCGCCGCCGGATTTCCTGCAGCACCCGCTGCAGCAAACGCATGCGGTTCTCCAGCGAGCCACCATAGGCATCGGTGCGCTGGTTGGCCTCTGGCGACAGGAACTGACCCGGCAGGTGCGACGGCACCATGACCTCGACGCCGTCCAGCCCGCCCTCGGCGCACCGTGCGGCCGCCGCACCATAGGCCGCGATCACGCGTTCGATGTCCTCGATCTCCATCGCGCGTGGCACAGCATGGTGGGCCGGGTCGCGCACCGGCGACGGGCCGATCGGCACGATCCAGTCGCCCGCATCGGCTGCGGTACGCCGGCCCATGTGCGAGATCTGGCACATCAGCCGTGTGTCATGCGCGTGGATTCGGCGTGCGAAGGCCTGCAGATGCGGAATCACTGCATCGGTGCTGACATCGATCTGGTTGTAGATCGGGCTCACCTCGGCCGTGATGCTCGACGAGCCGCCGAACATGGTCAGCGCGATGCCGCCGCGCGCCTTCTCTTCGTGGTAGCGCTGGTAACGCTCCAGCGGGAGTCCGCCTTCCGCATAACCCGGTGCGTGGCTGGTGCTGACGATGCGGTTGCGCAGCTCCAAGCCGCCGAGCGTGAATGGCCGCAGCAGGGCTTCAAGACTCATGCACGCCCCCTTCTTCCTTGCGACGGGCGACGAAGGCATCCAGTGCCTCGGACACCGCGGGATCAAGCGTCTGCGGCCGGTGCGTGTCGATCAGGTGCCGTGCGATCGAGCCGGCGCGAGCGAGTGCGTCCCGGCTACCGCCCGCGACCCAGGCGCCGTGGTTCTGCCAGTCCGAGACCAGCGGTTGGTAGAAGGCGTCCTGGTAGCGCGCCAGCGTATGTCCCGTGCCGAAGAAGTGCCCGCCGGGCCCGACATCCCGGATCGCGTCCAGCGCAAGTTCGCTGTCGTTGACCTCGATCGGCCGGAAACACTCGCCCAGGCCCTGCAGCACCTCGGCATCGATCACCAGCTTCTCGAACGAGGCACACAGTCCGCCCTCCAGCCAGCCGGCGGCATGCATGACCAGGTTGGCCTGCCCGAGCACGGCGCCCCACAGCGCGAACGTGGTCTCGTAGACACTCTGCGCGTCGGGCGAGGTGGATGCGTTGCCGCCCGAGGACCGGTACGGCAGGCGGTAGCGCCGTGCCAGCTGGCCGCTGGCCAGCACGCAGCGGAAGTACTCCGGCGTGCCCATCGCAGGCGCGCCTGTCTTCATGTCGACGTTGGATGTGTAGGCGCCGTACAGCACCGGCGCGCCGGGTTCGATCATCTGCACCAGCACGATGCCGGCCAGGGCCTCGGCATTCTGCTGTGCCAGCGCGCCGGCCAGGGTGACCGGTGCCATGGCGCCTGCCAGCGTGAATGGCGTGATGCAGATCGGCTGGCGATGCCGGGCCATCTGGATCATGCCCTCGAGCATGGCGCCCTCGATGCGCAGCGGAGAGCTGGTGTTGACCACCGTGTACATGCAGGCATGGGTGCGCAGCTGTTCGCGGCTCAGGCCCGTGGCGATGCAGGCGATGTCCAGCGCATCCTCGATGCGTTCGCGGCCCAGGCAGTAGGGGTGGAACACCTTGTCGGTCAGGTGCACGAACGCACGAAGGCAGTCCAGGTGGCGCGTCGGTGCCGGCAGATCCAGGGGTTCCACCGGATAACCGCCGAAGAAGTGGATGGCATTGAGCGCATGGCCCAGGCGCACGAAGTCGCGGAAGTCGTCGAAGGTTCCGCTGTGCCGCTCCCGCCCGAGTCCTGAGCAGTTCGGAGCGCTCGAAACGCAACCGAACACTGCGGCATCGCCACCGATGTCCAGATCGCGCCCGGGGCCGCGACCGTGGATCGTGAACCTGGCAGGTGCCTGGCGCAGGTGGTGTTCGACCACCTCGCGCGGGAATCGCACCCGCTCGGAGTCGTTGCGCACGTCCGCCCCCTGCGCAGCAGCGATGGAACGCATGGCTGGCGAGAGCAGGTCGAGCCCGATCTCCTGCAGTATCGCCAGCGATGCCTCGTGGATGTGCGAGAGCGCGTCCTCGGACAATGGTTGGAGCGGCGGCAGCGTGTAGTGCCCCAGGGTCCAGGCCCTTTGCACAGGGCCCTTGGCGGCAGCGCGTGCGGCCCGGTCGATGCCGCGGATGCGTGATTGGATGGCCATGGGGACCCTCAGGTTCCGCCCAGACGTGGGTCCAGGGGGTAGGTGGACAACTGCTCCACATGCGTGTCATGCACGAGGAACTGGTTTTCGAGCTTGACGCCCTGGCCGTGGCGCGGCGAACCGACATAGCTCTCCAGGCAGATCACCATGCCGGGTTCGAGCCGTCCCGTGATCGGGTAGGCGGTGTGGGGGTCGAAGTGCGGGATGTTCGGGAACTCGCCCGCCAGCCCCAGGCCATGCCCGATCAGGCCGTAGCGCCAGGGGCGGTATTCGTCCGGGCAGGGCCATGCGCGCTCGGCGAGCTCGCGGAATTCGCGGCCGGACGCCAGCAGCGCGGCGTTGTGCGCCAGCTGGTCCTGGGCCAGCTGGTAGAGCTCGCGCTGCGCGGCCGTGGGCGCCGCATCGCCGCACAGGAAGGTGCGGGACAGGTCGGCGCAATAGCCCTCGTAACCCACCGCGTCGGTGTCCAGCGCCAGCAGCTCGCCGGCCTGCACCGTGCGGTGGCTGCACTCCTGGAAATAGGGGAAGGTCCGCGGCCCCGCCTGGCATAACCGGGTGCTGACGTACTGGCCATCGCGGGCCATCAGTTCGAACCACAGGTGCGACCAGACCTCGGCCTCCGAGCGGCCTGGCTGCAGCGCTGCCTCGAGCCGGCCCACGCCCGCCTCGACATGGCGCATGGCCTCGCGCACATAGGGCACCTCGATCGGCAGCTTCACCGCGCGGGCCGGGACGAAGGCGTCGTCGGCATCGCGCAGGTGAAAGCCCTCGGCGCGCAGCGCATCGAGGGCGGCGACATGGAAGCGGTCCACGCCCAGGCAGTCGATGGAGGGGTCGATGCCCCGCACCGTGTCGGCAATCTCCCGCGCGAAGCGCCGTGCTGCATCCTGCACCTGGCCGGCCGAGCCGAGCCACGACACCGCAGTGGCCGGCCGCACCTGGTCCACGGTGGGCAGGCCCTCGGCCAGGTGTTCCGAGCCCATGTACTCGAACAGCAGCGACGGGCCGTCGGCGAACAGCAGCAGGTAGCGGGTGGGCGCGCGCAGGCAGAAGACCATCATGTTGCGCGCGCCGGTGGCATAGAAGATGTTGTTCGGGTCCACGATCAGCACCGCCGGCAGGCCGGCGCGGCGCATGAACTGGCGCACCCGCTGCAGCCGGGCCGAGACCAGCGCCGGGCGGTGGGCCAGCAGGGTGTCGTTGTTCCAGACGGTGTCCCAGCCCACAGGCGGAAGGGGCAGCGGCGCAAGACTGTGCCAGGGGCCGGAGGCGTGCATGTCAGGCTTTCTTCAGGTCGAACAGGGGGGGGCCGAAGTCCGCAGGATCCACCTCCACCCCCAGGCCGGGCTTGCGCGGTGCATCCATGCGGCCCCCGTCGCAGCGCAGGGAAAAGCCGGCATTGGCGACCGTCACCCAGTGGTGGAAGTCGCAGGTGTGCGTGCGGTGGCTCTCCGGCACGCCGAGCGACAGATGCGCCATCGCCGCGGTGTCGATCTGCGCGCCGCCGGTGTCCTCGATGGTCACGCCCAGGCCGCAGTCCACCGCCACGTCGCGGATCTGGCGGGAGCGCGTCACGCCGCCGACACGGGCGATCTTGATCGTGATGCCGTCCATCAGCCGCGCCTGCTGCGCCCGCAACAGGGCCTGCAGGCTGTCGATGCTCTCGTCCAGCACCAGGGGCCGGTCGCAGGCGGAGCGCACATTGGCGTTCTCATCAAAGCCGGCACAGGGCTGCTCCAGCGTGTAGGCCAGATCGCGCGTGGCCCGCAGGAACTCGCGCGCCTGCGCCGGGCGCCAGGCGGCGTTGGCATCGGCGTAGACCACGGTGCCGGCCGGCAGCACGTCACAGACCTGGTGCATGCGTTCGATGTCCTCGGCCACGTCCAGCCCGACCTTGATCTGGATGCGGCGGTAGCCGGCTGCCACGTAGGCACGGGCCTTCGCGGCCATGGCCGCCGGGGCGGCCTGGGCGACCGAGCGGTACAGCGGCACGGTGTCGCCGAAGCGGCCGCCCAGCGCCTCGGCCAGCGGCAGTCCGGCGGCCTGGGCCGCGATGTCGTGGCAGGCCATGTCCAGCGCGGACTTGGCATAGGGGTGGCCGTTCAGGTGCAGGTCCATGTGCCGCACCAGGGCGCCGGTGGACTGCGGGTCCGCGCCCAGCAGCAGAGGGGCCAGCAGCCGCAGGCCCTCGCGTGCGCCACCTGCGAAGGCTGGGTCGTAGAAGCTGCCCAGCGGCGCGTACTCGCCCCAGCCCATCAGCCCGGCATCGGTCTGCACCCGCACCAGGGTGGAGTCGAATCCGGCGGCCGAACGCCCGCCGGAGCAGGTGTAGATGCCGTCGACGAAGGGCTGCCACTGGGCCCAGGCGGTGATGGCGGTGATCTGCATGGCGTTGTCCGGGTGGCGGGTGGTGGCTGTCGGAAGTCCCGGTGCCTGCCGTTCAGAGGCTGTGGCAGCCCAGGGCGAACGCGCCGTCGCGCATCGCCAGGTGCTTGTCGTAGGCGCCGTAGTCCAGCGGCTCAAAGCCCGCTAGCTGCAGGTCCTCGCAGGTGGCCGCGTTGTCCGGGTCGGCGATCGTGGCGGTCAGCGCCGCGCGCAGCAGGGCCAGGGTGGCGTCGTCGGTCTGCAGTGCGGTGATCAGTGGCAGGCCGACGAAGTCGTCGGTCTCGCCGAGCACGCGCAGCCCGTGCACCGAATCTGGCACGTAGCGGCGAAAACCCGCCAGGCTGACACAGTCGATGGCGGCGATGTCGGCCAGGCCGTCGCGCACCGCCTCGGCGGACTTGAGGTGGTAGCCGGTCTCGATGCTGCGGCCGAAAAAGCGCCCATCGACGGCCAGTGGCGCGACCAGCGCACGCAGCGCGTTGTAGCCGGACTGGGAGTCGCTGCCGTTGTAGGCCACGGTGCGCCCGCGGAACTGCGCGATCGACGAGGCAGGGTCATCGGCCCGCACCACCAGCTGGCTGCGGTTGCGCGCCCCCTGGCAGCCGGGGGCCCGGTGACACAGGCTGCCCACCACCCGCACCTGGCCGGTGAGTTCGGTCACCAGGGGGTAGCCGCAGGTCTGGCCCAGCAGCAGGGCCGGGTCGCGCCAGTGAGCGCGCAGGTCGGTGGGCCAGGTGAGGGCTTGCGGGAGGTCGTTCAGGCCCGCCATCGAAAGCCGCCTGCGCAGGGCGCCCCAGAAAGCCTCCAGCGCCGGCGGGTTGCTGTAGTAGTTGGGCAGTGCGGCAATGCGCTGCATGGCGGGCGGCCTATGCGCCCTTGCGCGCCGGGGTTTCGGGGTCGCCGAAACCGGGGTGCACCGGGGAGTCGACTGGGGTGAAGAGATGCCGCCACAACAGACGGCCATACCCCTGGTAGTGGAACTGGCCGTTGCCGCTGAGGAACTGCTCGCGCTGCGCCCGCCAGAGCGCCGGGATGCGGTACCAGGCCAGGGCCGGCTCGGCATGGTGCACCGCATGGTAATTGTTGTTGAGGTACAACAGGCGCCAGAATGCCCCGGCATCGTTGACGACGATCCGGTGGCCTGGCTCGGGCGCCGGGCGGTGCTCGTGGAACGAACGCATCATGGCCAGCCCGAGCGCGGGGTACGCGATGCCGAACAGGTAATGCAGCGCAGAGATGCCAGACTGCGCCTGCACCCACCACAGCAGCAGCACGAGCAGCACCAGATGCTGCGCCCAGGTGCGCACCGCGCGCCAGCCGCGCTGCCGGGGGCCGGTGAAGATGTCCGCCCATACCTCCAGGATCGTCAGTGCCGGCCCGAGCAGGAACCTGCCGGCCACCGTGCGCATGGCCGTGCGCAGGAAACGGCCCCGGGGCCCCAAGGCTTGCCAGGCGGCGGGGTCGACATAGTTGGATTCCGGGTCCATACCGGGCGTGGTCAGAAGCTCGTCGCGGTGGTGGGCGATATGGCTGTCACGGTAGATGTCATAGGGGTACCACGCGGCCAGTGGCGCCAACCCGAACAGGCGGTTGAGCCCCGCATGGCGGGTCGGGTGTCCATGCAGCAGTTCGTGCTGCAGGCTCATGAACCAGGCGCATACCACGATCAGCGCCAGGGTGGCAGGCACCTGCGGCAGGCGGGGGTACCAAAGTATCAGGGTCAGCCATGCGCCGTAGATCACGAGGATCAGCAGGCCGTTGGGCCATTCGAACGCCGGGCGACGGTCTTGAGGCGACAAATAACTCATGGTTGTGGGAAGGGCAGGCCGTTCGCGTGCCCAGATGAGGGCGACGGTCCGGCAGCAGTTCCTAGGGGTATTCCTGTTGAAATTCTAAGCTGCAGGGTACGGACTCCGGCACAGTATTTGTCATGGCAAGCATTCATGAAATGCATGGTGAGGCCGGTCCCTGCGGAAGTGTCCCGGCTCGGGGTTTCACGCCAGGATGCGCGGCAGGCGCCGGCCCGGCCGGAGCAGGGTCTGGCGCCCGAAATGCCAATTCACGCACACAATGCCATTGCGCATGCGACCATGTTTGGCGGTTTTGCGACCGAAAGCGCAGCATGGCCCGTCCGTTCAATTCAAGTAATTGATGCCCCGATAGTTCGCCCTGCCAGCGAATAAGGGATTGTCTGGATGCCTTGCGCTGTGCGGTTTGCGGTACCATGATTTTCGAGTGCAAAGCTGGTTGCCCTCGGGCACCCCGGGTTGTCCCACCGCGTCTGGTGGCACTTCGGGGCACTGTTTATAGAACTGTTTGGAGCGCGCATTAAATGGCAATGATCGAAACCCCCACGGACTCGGGCATCATCCTCGACCGCCGTCAACTGATCCTCGGCGCATCCGCGCTGGGTCTTTCCACGACCCTCGCCACGGCGCCCGCAATGGCCCAGGGCGCACCCAAGAAGGGCGGCACCCTGCGTCTGGGCATGGAAGGCGGTTCGCCCTCCGACAGCCTGGATCCGCGTACCTATGCCGACTCGATCCCGATCGCCATGAGCCTGATGCTCTGGAACGGCCTGGTCGAAGTGGCTGACAACGGCAACGCCACCGGCGAACTGTTCGAGAAGTGGAGCGTGAAGCCCGGCGCCACCGACTGGACCTTCGACATCCGCAAGGGCATCACCTTCACCTCGGGCAAGACGCTCGATGCCGATGACGTCATCTACTCGATCAACCTGCACCGCGGCGAGACCAAGTCGCCGGCGAAGGCCCTGCTGGCCGACATCACGGACGTCAAGAAGCTGTCCCCGACACAGATCCAGATCACCATGAGCAAGGGCAACGTCGACCTGCCCTACAACCTGAGCGACTACCACATCATCGTCGTGCCGAACGGCTACACCGACTTCGCCAAGCCGGACGGTACCGGCGCTTTCACGCTGGAAGAGTTCCAGCCGGGCGTGCGGGCCGTCTTCAAGCGCAAGTCCGGCAACTACTGGAAGCCCAACCGCGGCAACTTCGAGCGCGTCGAACTGCGCTACATCGGGGATGCAGCAGCGCGCACCCAGGCCCTGGTGACCGGTCAGGTCGATGCGATCAACCGCGTCGACCCCAAGACTGCCGCTCTGCTGGGCAAGAACAAGAACCTCAAGATCTCGCGCACGCCTGGCATGGGCAACCGGTTCGCTTTCGTCGCGCACACCGACAAGGACCCGTACGCCAACAAGGACCTGATGCTGGCCCTGAAGTACGGCATCGACCGCAAGAAGATCGTCCAGAACGTGTTCTCGGGTTACGCGTCGGTCGGCAACGACCACACCGTCGGCCCGAAGATGAAGTTCTTCGACACCAAGCAGAAGCAGGTCGCCTACGATCCCGACAAGGCCAAGTTCCACTTCAAGAAGGCGAACATCAGCGCGCCCCTGGAACTGCAGGTGTCCGAGGGCGCCTTCTCCGGCGCCACCGACTCCGGCCAGGTGTTCCAGGAGTCCCTGTCCAAGGCAGGCATCAAGCTCGACCTCAAGCGCGTCTCCGGAGACGGCTACTGGGACAACGTCTGGCTCAAGGTGCCCTTCTGCGCGGTGTACTGGGGCAACCGCCCGACCATCGACAACCAGCTCACCAGCACCTTTGGTGGCGGCCTGAAGAACACCTGGAACGACACCCGTTTCGTCAACGCCGAGTTCGACAAGCTGCTCGTCGACGCCCGTGTCGAACTCGACCAGGCCAAGCGCGCCGCGATGTACGCAAAGTGCCAGGAGATCATCAGCCAGAACTCGGGCATGGTCTGCTTTGCCATCCAGGACTACCTGGATGCGCACTCCACCAAGCTGCAGGGCCTGACCATTTCCGCCCGTTACGACCTGGGTGACCAGCGCATCGCTGAAAAAGGCTGGTTCGCCTGAGTGACCGCAACCCCGCGCGGGCCGGCTGACATGCCGGTTCGCGGCGGCGCCATAGCCTCTGGGCGCGCTTATTGCTTCGCTACTTGACGGGGCTGTAAAGCGCGCTTTTTGTTTGGAAGGTCCGGTGATGTTGCGACTGATAGTGAACCGGCTGCTGCTGGGCTTGCTGACACTGTTTGCGGTGTCGGTGCTGATTTTCGTGTGCACCGAGATCCTTCCCGGTGACGTGGCGTCCGCCGTGCTCGGGCAGGGCGCCACCCCGGAGGCACTGGTGATCTTCCGCAAGGAGCTCGGGCTCGACGTGCCCGCCTATCTCCGCTACTGGAACTGGTTCGTCGGGGCCCTCCAGGGCGACCTGGGCGTGGCCATGACCAACAAGCGGGTGATCGTCGACGAGGTGATGCCCCGGCTGGGCAACACGCTGTTCCTTGCCGCCTATGCGGCCCTGATCGCGATCCCGCTGGCGGTGGGCCTGGGAATCTTCTCCGCGATCAACGAGGGCAGGATCTCCGACCGCCTGTCCAACATCGTCACCCTGATCGCGATCTCGCTGCCCGAGTTTTTCATCGCCTATCTGCTGATCATCCTCATGGCGGTGAACGTGGACTGGTTCCCGTCGCTGTCCACCGTGTCCCCCGGCATGCCGATCGCCGAGCGCATCTACCAGTCGACCCTGCCGGCTATCACGCTCACGTTGCTGGTGGCCGCCCACATGCTGCGCATGACGCGCAGCTCGGTCCTTGCGGTGATGTCCACACCCTACGTCGAAATGGCGTTTCTCAAGGGCGCCAGGCGCCAGCGCGTGATCACGCGCCATGCATTGCCGAACGCGGCAGCACCGATCATCACGGTGGTGGCGCTGAACCTGGCCTACCTGGTCGTGGGCGTGGTCGTGATCGAGGCGGTGTTCGTCTATCCCGGCCTCGGCCAGCTGATGGTGGACGCGGTCTCCAAGCGCGATGTGCCCGTGATCCAGGCCTGCGGGCTGGTGTTCGCGATGGTGTTCGTGCTGCTCAACACGCTGGCCGATGTGCTGGTGATCCTGGTCAATCCGCGCCTGCGGCACAAGCGCTGATACGAAAAGGATGCACGCATGAAAGTGTTTGGACAAAAGCCCACCCCGTCGGCCTGGTTCGGCCTGGTGGTGGTGGCGATCTTCCTGATCGTGGCGGTGTTCACGCCCTGGCTGGCGCCGTACCCGGAATCGGCCAATGTCGGCGGCACCTGGGACGAGCCCTCGGCGGCGATGTGGCTAGGGGCTGACCAGATCGGCCGCGACATGCTCACCCGCATCATGTACGGCTCGCGCATGACCATCGGTGTGGCGCTGGCCATCACCGCGCTGTCCTTCGTCATCGGCATCGTGCTGGGCTTCATCAGCGCCGTGGTCGGCGGCTGGGTCGACATCTTCTTCACGCGCCTGGTCGACGTGATGCTGTCCATCCCCGGCCTGATCTTCGCGCTGATCATCCTGGGCGTGTTCGGCTCCAGCATCCCGGTGCTGATCCTCACCATCGCGGTGCTCGACTCCACCCGGGTGTTCCGCCTGGCGCGGGCGCTGGGCATGAACCTGTCGGTGATGGAGTATGTCGAGGCGGCGCGCCTGCGTGGCGAGGGCCTGTGGTGGGTGATCAGCCGCGAGATCCTGCCCAATGCCTGGGCGCCGCTGGTGTCGGAGTTCGGTCTGCGCTTCTGCTTCAACTTCCTGTTCATCGCCGGTCTGTCGTTCCTGGGCCTGGGCATCCAGCCACCCTATGCCGACCTGGGCGGCATGGTGCGCGAGAACGCCGCGGCCATCAACTTCGGCATGATGGCTCCGATCTACCCAGCCACGGCCATCGCGCTGCTGACGGTGTCGGTGAACCTGGTGGTCGACTGGATGTTGTCCATCGATGCGCGTCCCTCGGGCGCGCAGGCCGAACTCTAGACCCCCGATCGACCCACGAAAGCCAGGAACCATGGACGACCAGATCATCCTGCAGATCAAGGGCCTGCGCCTCGAGAGCATCGCCGGCAACGTGATCGTCGACAACGTCGACCTGATGCTCAAGAAAGGCGAAGTCCTCGGCCTGATCGGTGAAAGCGGCGCCGGCAAGTCGACCATCGGCCTGTCGGCCATGTGTTATGCGCGGGCCGGTGTGCATATCGCCGGTGGCGAGGTCTCCCTGGGGGGCACGAACATCCGGGCGCTGGATGCCGAAGGCCGGCGCAGCATGCGCGGCAAGCGCATCGCCTACATCGCGCAATCCGCCACCGCCGCCTTCAACCCGGCCCATACCCTGATGGACCAGGTCTGCGAGGCGCCGCTGATCCACCGGCTGATGAAACGCCCCGAAGCCGAGGCCTGGGCGCGCCAGCTGTTCCGTTCGCTGGACCTGCCCGACCCGGACAACTTCGGCGCGCGCTACCCGCACCAGGCCTCCGGTGGGCAATTGCAGCGGGCCATGGCGGCCATGGCGATGTCCTGCCGCCCGGACGTGCTGGTGCTCGACGAGCCCACCACCGCACTGGACGTCACGACGCAGATCGAGGTGCTGATCCTGCTCAAGTCGCTGATCCACCAGTACAAGACGGCGGCGCTCTACATCACGCATGACCTGGCCGTGGTCGCCCAGGTGGCGGACCGCATCAAGGTGTTGCGCCATGGCAAGGAGGTCGAGGAGGGCCTGACCGACCAGATCCTGCACAACGCCCGCCAGGATTACACGGCCCGCCTGGTGGCGGTTCGGGGCGCAGCCGCCAGCGAGCGCGCAGCCCAGGGCACGGTGCGACAGGACGAGACGGTGCTGGCCATCAAGGACTGCCAGGCGTTCTACGGCGACTTCCAGGTGGTCAAGGGCGTCTCGCTGGATGTGAGGCGGGGCGAGACGGTGGCGGTGGTGGGCGAGTCTGGTTCGGGCAAGTCGACGCTGGCGCGCGTGATCACCGGCCTGCTGCCGCCGCGCGGCGGCGAGATCGTGTTCCAGGGCAAGGCCCTGCCCCCCAGCCTCAAGGCGCGCAGCAAGGAGCTCAAGCGCCGCATCCAGCTGGTCTACCAGATCCCCGACGTCGCCATTAACCCGCGCCAGAGCCTGCTCGACATCGTGGGCCGGCCGGTGCAGTTCTATTTCGGCCTGGGCCGCTCGGAAACGCTGGCCCGCGCCAAGGAGCTGATGAAGCTTGTCGAGCTGCCCGAGGACTTCCTGCAACGCCTCCCGGGGCAGTTGTCCGGCGGGCAGAAGCAGCGGGTGTGCATTGCACGGGCGCTGGCAGCCAAGCCCGACATGATCATCCTGGACGAGCCCACCTCCGCGCTCGACCCGCTGGTGGCCGAGGAGATCCTGACGCTGCTGCGCAAGCTGCAGTCGGAGCTCGGCCTGTCCTACATCCTGATCACCCACGATCTGGATGTCGTGCACCGCATTGCCCACCGCACTGCGGTGATGCTGCAGGGCCAGTTCGTGGCCTTCGACCAGACCGGCAAGATCTTCGACCACCCCGAACACCCCTACACGCAGAAACTCATCACGGCGGTGCCGGAGATGCGGGTGGACTGGCTGGACGAGGTGCTGGCGCGGCGCAAGGCCGCCGCCGCTGCAGCCTGATCTGTTGCGTTTGCGCCCGCAGGGCGCTGTGTGGCCACCCTGGGCCGCGCGGTTGATCCACATCAATCAGGTCGGCCTATCGCGGGCGCACCATGGGCTCCGGACCACGATCTGGAGACCTCCCCATGGCACACTGCCGCAGCCCCTTCCTCGCATCCCTCGTTATTGCGGCGGGTGCGGCCCTGGGCATGTCGCCCGCGTTCGGGCAAGCGGTCGACGTCGCGGGCGCTGAGGCGCTGGTCCAGAAGAACAAGTGCACCAAGTGCCACTCGGTGGACAAGAAGAAGGACGGCCCCTCCTTCAAGGAGACGGCTGCCAGGTACAAGGGCAAGGCTGATGGCGAAGCCAAGCTGGCCAAACACCTCTCCAGCGGCCCCAGGATCAAGATCGACGGCGTCGAGGAGGAGCACCAGATCCTCAAGGCCACCGAGCCGGAAGCGAAGAACCTCGTCCGGTACATACTCTCGCGCTGACCGGCCCCTGCGCTGCTCCAAAACCAAAGACAGCCATGAGAGCCTTTCTGGGAACGCTGCGCCGCCGCTGGAAGCTGGTGCTCGGCCTGTCGGTGGGGGGCTTGCTGTTTTCAGCGCTGCTGATGACTGCGGGCGCAGCCGGTCTGGCGTGGACCAACACCGAGGAGTTCTGCATAGGCTGCCACGAGATGAAGAACAACGTGTATGCCGAGTACAAGGGCACGATCCACGACCAGAACCGCACCGGGGTGCGCGCCATCTGTCCCGACTGCCATGTGCCCCGCCAGCCCGGCCCGATGATCCTGCGCAAGATGCAGGCGAGCATGGAGCTCCATGGCCACTTCATCACCAAGTCGATCTCCACCAGGGAGAAGTTCGAGGCCAGGCGCTATGAACTCGCCACCCATGTGTGGAAGCGCATGAAGGAGACCGATTCCCTGGAATGCCGCAACTGCCACAACACCGACAAGATGAGCCATGAGCTGCAGTCGGCGAAAGCGCAGGCCCGCCACGCCAGGGCGGTGACGGAAAAACTGACCTGTATCGATTGCCACTTCGGCATCGCCCACAAGGAGCCGGAAGGTCCGGGCCCGCGGGAAATGAAGCTCGGCAAGGCGCCCTGACGGGGACACCCTGCCGAACCCCTGCCCCACCCCACCCAAGGAGCAACACCATGAAACCGAAGCTGACCCTCGCGCTGGCCTGTGCCGCCCTCGCCGTGCCCGCCCTGGCCCAGGAAGTGACCTACCGCACCCATGTGGCTCCGCTGCTCAAGGCGCAGTGCGCCGAGTGCCATGGCGCGGACTCACCCACGCTGGCCGAGTTCAAGCTCGACGAGGAAAAATACAAGAAGGCCAAGGCCGGCCCGCGCACCGACAACTACGCTGACCTGCTGCAGCTGATCGCCTATACCGATACCGGCGCACTCATGCGCAGGCTCGATGACGGCGCGAATACCGGCGACAAGAAACCCGGCAACATGTACAAGTACCTCGGCGAAACCGACGGCGAGCGTGCGAAGAACCTGGCCATGCTCAAGACCTGGATCGGCGAAGGCGGCTGGAACCTGAACCGCTGGACCCGGCGCGGCGATGTGCCGGGCGTCGCCAAGGAGCAGCTCGAGAAGTTGCAGCTCAAGTACTGAGTCCGCACAGTGGCCGTTGGCTCCGGCGGGCGCCGTACGTCTGCGCTGACTGCGGCGGGCCGGGGCGCGTCGGCAACCGGGTCGGATCAGACGTTCGAGTCGGGGAACGAGGCCTTGCGCCGGTTCACATAGTCCAGCAGCGCCTCGTCGGTGGCGACGTCCATCGCCGGCGCCTCGTACTCTGCCAGCTGCTTCTTCCAGCTGGCGTTGGCGCGCTGGGCCAGGTCGCGCGAACCCTCGGCTTCCCACTGCTCGAAGCTGTTGTTGTCGGTGATCGGCGAGCGGTAGAACGCGGTCTCGAAGTTGGCCTGGGTGTGGCCGCAACCCAGGAAGTGCTTGCCCGGGCCCACCTCACGGATGGCGTCCATGGCCTGGCCGTTCTCGGACATGTCCACACCGGCGAGCAGCGTGTGCATCATGCCGGCCTGGTCGACGTCCATCACGAACTTTTCGTAACCCATGGACAGGCCGCCCTCCAGCCAGCCGGCCGTGTGCAGCACGAAGTTGACGCCACCCAGGCAGGTGGGCAGCAGGGTGTTGGCGGACTCGGAGGCCGCCTGCGCGTCCGCGATCTTGGAGCCGCACAGGCCGCCACCGGAGCGGAATGGAACACCCATGCGGCGGGCCAGTGCCGCCATCACGTAAAGCACCAGGGCTGGCTCGGGGGTGCCGAAGGTCGGCGCGCCGGATTGCATCGAGATGCTGGACGCGAAGCTGCCCAGCACCACCGGCGCGCCGGGGTTGCACAACTGCACGAAGGCCATGCCAGCCAGCGCCTCGGCCAGCGTCTGCGCGCAGGTGCCGGCCACCGTGACTGGCGACATCGCGCCGGCCAGGATGAAGGGCGTGATGATGGTGGCCTGGTTGGCGCGTGCATACACCTTGGCCGCGCCGAGCATGGTCTCGTCGAAGGTCATCGGCGAGTTGGCGTTGATCAGGTTGATGATCACGGTGCGGGGCTTGGCCGTCAGCGGGTCGATGTAGTTGTCGCCGAACAGGATCTTGGCCATCTCGACCGTGTCGCGCGCGCGGTCGGGGTGGGTCACCGAGCCCATGAAGGGCTTGTCGGTGTACTTCATGTGCGCGTAGACCATGTCGAAATGGCGCTTGTTCACCGGCAGATCGACCGGCTCGCAGATGGTGCCGCCCGAGTGGTGCAGCGCGTTCGCCATGTAGGTCAGCTTGACGAAGTTCTGAAAGTCTTCGATGGTGGCGTAGCGGCGGCCTTTGTCCAGGTCGCGCACGAAGGGTGAGCCGTAGGCGGGCGCAAACACCGTGTTCTTGCCGCCGATCACCACATTGTGGGCCGGGTTGCGGGCGTACTGGATGAACTCGCGCGGCGCGCTGGCCTGCACGATCTTGCGGGCCAGGCCGCGCGGGAAATGCACGCGTTCGCCCTTGACGTCGCAGCCGGCGGCGCGGAACAGCTCCAGGGCCTCCGGGTCGTCGCGGAAGTCGATGCCGGTCTCTTCGAGGATGGTGTCTGCGTTGTGCTCGATGATGGCCAGGCCCTCGTCGTCGAGCACTTCGTAATAGGGGATCTTGCGGGTGATGTAGGGTGCCGACTGTCCGCTGCGGGCCGAGCGGGCCGCGCGTTTGGCTTCGCGCCCGCCGCCGGCGCGCCGGCCGCGGGGTGCCTGGGTGGTGTCGGCCTGGGCCACTGCGTCGTTCATTGTCGGTTCTCCACAAACAGGAATGCCCGGGCACGGCATGTACCCGCCTGCCAGGGAGCATAGGCAAGCCGCCTCGCAGCCAATGGTCCGCATGCGACGCCCTCTTGTGCGCTCACGCCAAGACCCTCGTCGCAATCAGGCTGATCGCGGTCGTTCCAGTGGGCTGCGGCGCGGACTGAACGCATGCTGTCGGACACGAGTCGCCAGTCGACCTCAATTCAGCGAACGACGCCTTTAGACTGTTAGGTGACGCTCAACTGTCCGAACTGTCCGCCCCAGACCTGCCGTTCAAGACCGCCTTGGAAGGTCAGCAATATGCCGCCAATCTCGGCAGTTTGAGCACCCGCCATCGGCCAGGAGCGGCATTGACGAACGACCGCTTGCCTGCGCCGCGCACCTACGAGCAACAGGAAATCCGGCCGATCTCTGCGGCGCACGCGATTGCCGCAGACAGGAAAACTCAATCAGGCACGGCAGCAGAAGGTCTCGCTGTGAGACCTACGCCGCAGCCTTCAGCATGAAGTCAACGTGTACGCCGGTGTACGGAAACTCGATTCGGCCTTCATCATCCTTGCGCAGTACCCCGGCCCGCAGCAGCAAGTGCACGTCTGAGTGCACCGCGCGGACGTCGCGGCCGACGCGCCGCGCGGCCTCTCGCAACGTCACCGGCCCGGCGCCGGTCAGTGTCTGCACGAGCGCCATGCGATTGGGCGCGAGCACCTTCCAAAGCAACTCGAACGACTCGAACGAAATTCGCTGCTCCTGCCTTTTGCCCGAAAACGCAGCCTTCACGCGCTGCTTGAAGAATTCGGTCGAATCGACCGTGATCGTCACAGAATTCATCTCATTCCCCTTTCCATCCGGCGACGTCGGCCAGGAAGTCGTCGAGCAGTTGGTCGACGGAAACGAACACGTAGGCCGTCTCCTTGCCGCCCGTGTGCCTGTGGTCGCCTTTGCCGGACTCGTTGTCGTAGCGCAGCACACACTCGCCCTCCACGACGTAAGCGAGCCGATACTTGAAGCTATGGGCCGAGCCGTTCAGCGGCTCTGGCAACCCCCAGACAATCACCTCGATAAAGCCGACCTCCAACACGCGGCGTTCACGCATCAGAAGTTCAGCTTTCATGTTGTCCATGTTAGCAACATCTTCAAGATGTTGTCAATTTCAGCAACAAGGCGCGCCGGGCCGCTTTGCTGGGTGCAATTGCCCGGGTGTGTTTCGACTCAGACTTGCCGACACCCTCTTCCTGGCGGCTGCAATCGGACTGCCGTATTGCGGGCATTGGTGGGCGAATCCTTGCGCTGCATTGCAGTCACCCAATTCGACACGGCAACCGTGTCCAATGGGTCAGCAAGAGGCGGTCAGCCTGACAGCCCATGGCAGACACCCAGGAGCTCCATCCCCCGAGATTCAAACCGCTCGACAAGTACCGACTTCACGGGACCTGCACCTGATCCTGCCCCGGGGCGGGCAGCGTTGCGCTTGTCGCGTTTGGCGTCATGGATGTCGTTCGATGGACATCCGCCCACCCCAGCAATCTGACAATCCTTCCAGCATGCCCCTTGCTGCAGTGACCTGGAGCCCCTCTTGAATCTCGCCACCTTCGACCCCGAACTCGCCGCCGCCATGGCCGCGGAAGCCCAGCGCCAGCAGGACCACCTGGAGCTGATTGCGTCCGAGAACTACACCAGCGTGCTGGTGATGCAGGCCCAGGGCAGCGTGCTGACCAACAAGTATGCGGAAGGCTACCCCGGCAAGCGGTATTACGGCGGTTGCGAACATGTGGACGTGGCCGAGACGCTGGCGATCGAGCGCGCCAAGACGCTGTTCGGCGCGGCCTGGGCCAATGTGCAGCCGCACAGCGGCTCCAGCGCCAATATCGCGGTGTACATGGCGCTGCTGCAGCCGGGCGACACCATCCTGGGCATGAGCCTGGCCCATGGCGGCCACCTCACCCACGGTGCCAAGGTCAGTTTTTCCGGCAAGTTCTACCGTGCCGAGCAATACGGCATCGACACCGCCACCGGCCTGATCGACTACGACGCGCTGGAGGCGCAGGCCGTTGCGGTGCGCCCGAAGATGGTGATTGCCGGGTTCTCGGCCTATAGCCGGCACCTGGATTTCGCGCGCTTTCGCGCGATATGCGACAAGGTGGGCGCGCTGCTGTTCGTGGACATGGCGCATGTGGCCGGGCTGGTGGCCGCCGGCCTGTACCCCAACCCGATACCGTATGCCGACGTGGTTGCCACCACCACGCACAAGACACTGCGCGGCCCGCGCGGCGGCCTGATCCTGTGCCGCGCCAACCCGGATATCGAGAAGAAGCTCAACTCCATGGTCTTCCCCGGCACCCAGGGCGGCCCGCTGATGCATGTGATCGCCGCCAAGGCGGTGGCCTTTCTGGAGGCCCTGCAGCCGGAGTTCAAGGTCTACCAGCAGCAGGTGATCGACAACGCCCGCACCATGGCGGCGGTCTTCATCGCACGCGGGTACGACATCGTGTCCGGCGGCACCGACAACCACCTGATGCTGGTGAGCCTGATCGCCAAGGGCCTGACCGGAAAGGATGCCGACGCCGCCCTGGGCCGCGCCCACATCACGGTGAACAAGAATTCTGTGCCCAACGACCCGCAGTCGCCGTTTGTCACCAGCGGCATCCGCGTCGGCACACCGGCCATCACCACGCGTGGCTTCGGCGTGGCCGAGTGCCGGCAGGTGGCTACGCTGGTGTGTGATGTGCTCGACAGCCTCGGTGATGCAGCAGTGGAGCAGCGTGTGGCCGCAGACGTGGTGGCGCTGTGCCGCCGCTTCCCGGTGCCCGCGTGACCAAGCCACCACCGAAAGGAGAGCCACCATGGCACTGAGCGTCTTCGATCTGTTCAAGATCGGCATCGGCCCCTCGTCATCGCACACGGTGGGCCCGATGAAGGCGGCTGCCATGTTCGCCCGCCGCCTGGACAAACACGAGCTGCTGGAGCGCACCACCCGCATCGAGGCCAAGCTGTACGGCTCGCTGGGCGCCACCGGCAAGGGCCACGGCACCGACACCGCGATCCTGCTGGGTCTGGAGGGCTCCATGCCCGACACCATCGACCCGGACACCATCGATGCGCGGCTGGCGCGCATCCGTGCCGATGGCCATGTGCGGGTGGAGGGCAGGCACCCGGTGAGCTTCAAGGAACGCACCGACATGTTGTTCCTGCGCCGCGAGACGCTGCCGTTTCACACGAACGGTGTACGCCTGACAGCGTTCGCCGCAGATGGTGCGGTGCTGGAAGAGCGGCGCTACTTCTCGGTGGGCGGTGGTTTCGTGGTCTCGCAGGAAGAGGCCGACGCCGCTGCCGACCACCCGCGTATGGTCGTGGACCCGACCCCTCTCGAACACCCGTTCACCACCGGCGACGGGTTGCTGGTCATCACCCGCGCCACCGGCCTGTCGATTGCACAGGTGATGCGCCGCAATGAACACGCCTGGCGCACCGACGCCGAACTGGACGCCGGCCTGGACGCCATCTGGGACACCATGCAGGCCTGTGTCGCACGCGGCTGCCGTACCGAGGGCCACCTGCCCGGCATGATGAAGGTGAAGCGCCGCGCCGCAGAGATGCAGCGCATGCTGAGCAGCCGGCCCGAGCAGGCCTTGAAGGACCAGCTCACCACGCTGGACTATGTGAATCTGTACGCGATGGCGGTCAACGAAGAAAACGCCGCCGGCGGGCGCGTCGTCACTGCCCCCACCAATGGGGCAGCAGGCATCGTGCCGGCGGTCATGCACTACTACGACCGTTTCGTTCCCGGTGCCAACCGCCAGGGCATCCACGACTTCCTGCTCACCGCCGGCGCCATCGGACTGCTCTACAAGGAAAACGCGTCCATCAGCGGCGCCGAAGTCGGTTGCCAGGGGGAGGTTGGCGTGGCCTGCTCCATGGCCGCCGGCGGCCTGGCCGCCGTGATGGGCGGCACGCCCGAGCAGGTCGAGAACGCCGCCGAGATCGGCATGGAGCACAACCTGGGCCTGACCTGCGACCCGGTCGGCGGCCGGGTGCAGATCCCCTGCATCGAACGCAACGCCATGGGCTCCGTCAAGGCCCTCAATGCCGCGCGCATGGCGCTGCGGGGCGACGGCACGCACTACGTGTCGCTCGACAAGGTCATCAAGACCATGCGCGACACCGGCCGCGACATGATGACCAAATACAAGGAGACCAGCCGCGGGGGGCTGGCAGTCAATGTCATCGAGTGTTAGCAAGCCCCCCCTGAGTCGCTTCGCGCCTTCCCCCCGGAGGGGGGACGAGACTAGCGGCCTGGCGGAGCCAGTTCCGCGGTCTCCTGGCCTTTTTGTTTCGCGTCGGCCCAGGCCTGTGGGGGCCGAGCTTTTGGTGGGGGTGGCGGGTTTCGCGCGGTGGGCTTTTGCGGTTGGGGGGTGCTGGTCTGTCTGCGTGCCGAAGGTGTTGCTCCACTTTCGCTGCTCCCGGGCACTGCCTGCCGCGACGCGCGCCAACGCCAAGGTAGTTCTGGCAACGCACACCGCGACAAACGGCAAGGTAGTTCCGACCGAGGCAACAGCAGTGCCAGCCAGGGCAAAGACCTTCCCCGGCACCAGCCGCTGAACCGCGTCAGGAACACCGCGAAAATGCCAACCGCAGCCCCTGTAGCCTCCGGCAGGATGGCCAACGACACGCAACAGGATCCAACGTGAACCGATTTTCAATCTTCTCCATCGCCCGCAACGCGATGTCCTACCACGAGAACTGGCAGAAGCAGTGGCGCAGCCCTGCGCCCAAGGCCTCGTACGACGCGATCGTGGTGGGCGGCGGCGGGCATGGCCTGGCCACGGCGTATTACCTGGCCAAGGAACACGGGATGCGCAACATCGCGGTGGTCGAGCGGGGCTGGCTGGGCGGCGGCAACACGGCCCGCAATACCACCATCGTGCGCTCCAACTACCTGTGGGACGATGCCACGCACCTGTACGAGAAGGCGCTGCAACTGTGGGAAGGCCTCTCGCAGGACCTCAACTACAACACCATGTTCAGCCAGCGCGGCGTGATGAACGTCGGCCACTCGCTGCAGGACATGCGCGACATCCACCGCCGCGTCAACGCCAACCGCCTGAACGGCGTCGATGGCGTGGTGCTCAGCCCGCAGCAGATCAAGGAGATGGTGCCGATCATGAACACCTCGGCCTCGCTGCGCTATCCGGTGATGGGCGCCTCGTTCCAGCCACGCGCCGGCGTGGCCCGGCATGACGCGATCGCCTGGGGCTTCGCGCGCGCGGCCGACGCGCTGGGCGTGGACATCCTGCAGAACTGCGAAGTCATCGGCATCCGGCGCGACGGCGACCAGGTGGTCGGCATCGAGACCACCCGCGGGCATATCGCCAGCAGGAAGATCGGCATCGTGTCTGCCGGGCACAGCAGCGTGCTCGCCGACATGGCCGGCATCCGTCTGCCGCTGGAGAGCCACCCGCTGCAGGCGCTGGTGTCCGAGCCGCTCAAGCCCATCCTGCACACCGTCGTGATGTCCAACGCGATCCATGCCTACGTGAGCCAGTCCGACAAGGGCGACCTGGTGATCGGCGCGGGCATCGACAGTTACCTGGGCTACGGCCAGCGCGGCAGTTTCCCGGTGATCGAGCACACGCTGCAGGCCATCTGCGAGCTGTTCCCGATCTTCCGCCGGGTGCGCATGAACCGGCAGTGGGGCGGCATCGTGGACGTGGCGCCCGACGCCTGCCCGATCATCTCCAAGACCCATGTCAAGGGCCTGTACTTCAACTGCGGCTGGGGCACCGGCGGCTTCAAGGCCACGCCGGGCTCGGGCTGGGTCATGGCGCACACCATGGCGCAGGACCGACCGCACGCGCTCAACGCCGCTTTCGCGCTGGACCGCTTCAACACCGGGCACCTGATCGACGAACACGGTGCCGCCGGCGTCGCGCACTGACGCACGGAACCGAGAGAAAAATAGAAAGCGACACAGAGAGATGCTGCAAATCACCTGTCCCTGGTGCGGTCCCCGTGCCGAAAGCGAATTCAGCTGCGGCGGCGAGGCCCACATCGCCCGCCCGCTGGACACCGACGCGCTGACCGACGAACAATGGGGCGACTACCTCTTCATGCGCAAGAACCCCAAGGGCCTGCACCGCGAGCAGTGGCTGCACAGCCAGGGCTGCCGGCGCTGGTTCAATGCCGAGCGGCACACGGTCACCTACCAGTTCACGAAGTTCTACAAGCCCGGTGAGAACCCGGACGCACCGGCTGGCACCGGTGGCGGGGGTGCGGCATGACCGGCGCCCGTCTGGCCAGCGGTGGCATCCGCATCGACCGCGCACGCACTTTGCGTTTCCGCTTCAACGGCCGCAGCTACCAGGGTTTTGCGGGCGACACGCTGGCCTCGGCCGTGCTGGCCGCCGGCGAGACCGTGCTGTCGCGCTCCTGGAAGTACCACCGGCCGCGCGGCATCGTCAGCAGCGGCATCGAGGAGCCCTCTGCCCTGGTGCAGATGGAGACCGGCCCCTGGGTGATCCCGAATGCGAAGATGCCCGAGGTCGAGCTGTACGAAAACCTGCAGGCTGACAGCGTCAACCCCTGGCCCAGCCCCTTCAAGCACCTGTTCAGCATCAACCGCTGGTTCACCCCGCTGTTCCCTGCTGGCTTCTATTACAAGACATTCATGTGGCCGGCCAAGGCCTGGATGTGGTACGAGCGCATCATCCGCCAGGCCGGTGGCCTGGGCGCCTCGCCGCTGGAGGAAGACAAGGACCGTTATGTGCACCAGAACATCCACTGCGATGTGCTGGTCGCCGGCGGCGGTGTGGCCGGCCTTGCGGCAGCGCTGGCGGCCGGGCGCAGCGGCGCGCGCGTGATCCTGGCCGAGCTGGGCGCCCATCTGGGTGGCAGTGCCCACCGCCTCCAGGGCACCATCGACGGGCAAGCGGTGCTCGACTGGGTGCGCGCCGCCGAACAGGAGCTGGCCACCATGCCCGAGGTGCGCATCATCCGCCGCGGCGTGGTGTTCGGTTACCACGACGGCAACTTCCTCACCATCCGCGAGTCGCTCACCGACCACCTGCCGCTGGCCGGGCGCAAGGGCTTCCGCGAGCGCCTGTGGCGGGTGCGCGCCGCGCAGGTGGTGCTGGCCACCGGTGCCCATGAACGGCCGATGGTGTTCGGCAATAACGACCTGCCGGGCGTGATGTTGTCCAGCGCCCTGGCTGACTATGCGGCGCTGTACGGCGTGCGCGTCGGCCAGCGCGTCGCGCTGCTGACCAACAACGACAGCGCCTACGCCGACGCGCTGGTGCTGCGCCAGGCCGGCGCCCAGGTGACCGTGGTCGATGTGCGCGTGGGCGCGCCGCCGGCCGGCACGCTGGCAGCGCGGGCGAAGGAGGCTGGTGCCGAGGTGCTGCGGGGTCTTGTGCCGCTGCATGCCACCGGCACCGCCGCTGTCAGCGGCATCGTGCTGCGCGCCCAGGTGGGCGGCAAGGCCACCGGCGAGCAACGCACGCTGGCCTGCGACGCCATCGGCATGGCCGGCGGCTGGAATCCCGCCATCCACCTGTATTCGCACTCCGGTGGCAAGGTGCGCTGGGATGCGGACGCCGCGTGTTTTGTCCCCGGCACGGCGGTGGCGGCACAGGCGATGGTGGGTGCCTGCCGCGCCACCTGGACGCTCGCCCGTGCGCTGGACGACGCCAGCCGCGCCGGTGCCGCTGCGGCCAACGCCGCCGGTTTTTCCGCCACGGCGAAGATCTGCACGGTCGAGGAGGCGGTGCAGGAGCCCATCACCGCGTTCTGGATCGCCGAGACCGGTGCGCCCGTCTCGCGCCGTGCCAAGGCCTTTGTCGACTACCAGAACGATGTGGCGGCCAGCGACATCGAACTGGCCATCCGCGAGGGTTTCGAGTCGATCGAGCACATCAAGCGCTACACGGCGCTGGGTTTCGGCACCGACCAGGGCAAGCTGGGCAACATCAATGGCATGGCGCTGGCCGCGCGGGCGATGGACAAGCCGATCGACCAGGTCGGCACCACCACCTTCCGGCCCAACTACCTGCCGATCAGTTTCGGCACCTTCGCGGGCCTGGAGCGAGGTGACCTGTTCGACCCGGCGCGCAAGACCAGCCCGCACCTGCACCACGTGGCGGCCGGCGCGCTGTTCGAGGACGTCGGCCAGTGGAAGCGGCCCTGGTACTTCCCCAAGCCAGGCGAAGACCTGCACCAGGCGGTGAACCGCGAATGCCTGGCCGTGCGCAACGGGGTGGGCATGCTGGATGCCTCGACGCTGGGCAAGATCGACATCCAGGGCCCGGATGCCGCAAAGCTGCTGAACTGGATGTACACCAATCCCTGGCTCAAGCTGGAGGTGGGCAAGTGCCGCTACGGCCTGATGCTCGACGAGAACGGCATGGTGTTCGACGACGGCGTCACCGCCCGCCTGGCCGACAACCATTTCCTGATGACCACCACCACCGGCGGCGCTGCGCGTGTGCTGGGCTGGATGGAGCGCTGGGTGCAGACCGAATGGCCCGACATGCAGGTTTACATGACCAGCGTGACCGACCACTGGTCGACCTTTGCCGTCGCCGGGCCGAAGAGCCGCGATGTCGTGCGCAAGGTAGCCCAGGGCGTGGACCTGTCCAACGAGGCCTTCCCGTTCATGAGCTGGCGCGAGGCCACGGTGGCCGGCGTGCGTGCGCGCATCATGCGCATCAGTTTCTCCGGCGAGATGTGTTTCGAGGTCAACGTGCCCTCCAATACCGGCGCCCATGTCTGGCAGGCGCTGATGCAGGCCGGTGCCGAATTCGGCATCACGCCCTACGGCACCGAGGCCATGCACGTGCTGCGCGCCGAGAAGGGCTACATCATCGTCGGCCAGGATACCGACGGCTCGATCACGCCCCACGACCTGGGCATGGGCGGCATGGTGTCCAAGACTAAGGACTTCCTGGGCCGGCGCTCGCTCACGCGCAGCGACACCGCCCGGGCCGACCGCAAGCAGCTGGTCGGCCTGCTGACCGACGACCCGCAGTTGGTGCTGCCCGAGGGCACCCAGCTCACCGACAAGCTGGCCGGCACCCCGACACCGGTGCCGATGCTGGGCCATGTGACCTCCAGCTACCACAGCCCCACCCTGAAGCGTTCCATTGCGATGGCGGTGGTGCGTTCGGGACACCAGCGCATGGGCCAGAAGGTCAATGCCGCACTGGTGGATGGCCGGTACGTGGCTGCCACCGTGGTCAGCACGGTTTTCTACGATCCGGAAGGGAAGACTCTCCATGCCTGATGTTGTTCTGAACAGCCCGCTGGCCGAGGTGCTGGCCCAGGGCCCGCGCTCGCTGCAGGTCGACGGGCGCGCATGCGCGCTGGGCGAAGCCGCTTTCGTGGAGATATTCAACCTGCGCGGCGATCCTGCCGATGCGCGCTTCGTGCAGGCGGTGTTGCAGCACACCGGCATGCACCTGCCCGTGCGTGCCAATACCGCTTCCATCGATCCGCAGCGCCAGCTGCTGTGGCTGGGCCCGGACGAATGGCTGCTCAAGCTGTCTGACCGGCAAGGCGACGCGGTGGCATTGGCCCTGCGCAGCGCGCTGGCCGGCGTGCACAGCGCGGTGGTCGACGTGGGCCATGGCAGCACCACGCTCACGCTGCAGGGGCCCGGCGCGGCCGACCTTCTGGCCCGCGGCTGCCCGCTGGACCTGCACCCGCGTGCCTTCGCGGCGGGCGCCCTGGCCCAGACCCACGTCTCCAAGGCCAGCGCCACGCTGCTGTGCCTGGCGCCCGGCACCCACTACGAGCTGACGGTGCGCCGCAGCTTCGCGGACTACCTGGTCCGCTGGTTGTGTGTTGCGGGTGAATGAGCACCATTCGGGCGCCCGAAGGTATCGCGGATAGCCTCTCCCTGGGCATCGACACCGGCGGCACCTTCACCGATGCGGTGCTGCTCGGTGCCGGCCGGCAGGTGCTGGCCAGTGCCAAGAGCCTGACCACCCGGTTCGATCTGGCCATCGGCATCGGTGGCGCGCTCGACCAGTTGCCGGCTGCACTGCTGGCGCGGGTCGATCTGGTGTCGCTGTCGACCACGCTCACCACCAACTCGGTGGTCGAGGGCAAGGGTTCGCCGGTGTGCGTGCTGCTGGCCGGCTACGACGCCGCGCAGATCAAGTCCAGCGGGCTGGCGGAGCTGCTGGGGTCGGAGGCCATCGTGGCGCTTGCCGGCGGCCATGACGCCGGCGGCGCGGCACTGTTGCCGCTGGACGAGGCCGCTGCGCGCGCGGCCATCCTGCAGCATGCACCGCGGGTGTCGGCCTTTGCCATCTCGGCCAGCTTTGGCGTGCGCAACCCCGCGCATGAACTGCAACTGCGGGCCTGGGTCGAGGAACTGTGCGACAAGCCGGTCACCTGCGGGCATGAGCTGGCGTCCAGCCTGGGCGCACCGCGCCGCGCGCTGACGGTGGCGCTCAACGCGCGCATGGTCTCGCATGTGAAGCAGCTGATCGACTCTGTGCGCGCAACGCTGGCGGCGCGCCGAATCGATGCGCCGCTGATGATCGTCAAGGGCGATGGCAGCCTGATCAATGTCGAGAGCGCGCTGAGGCGGCCGGTGGGAACGGTGCTGTCCGGCCCCGCGGCCAGCGTGCTGGGGGCCTGCGCACTGAGCGGCCATGCCGACGCCATCGTGGCCGACATGGGCGGCACCACCACCGACATCGCGGTGGTGCGCGGCGGGCAGCCGGAGCTCAGCTTCGACGGCGCGATGGTGGGCCAGTGGCGCCCGATGGTCGAGGCCGTGAAGATCTATGCGATCGGACTGGGCGGCGACAGCGAGGTGCGTTTCGGCGGTGGCGAAGGTCTGGTGATCGGCCCGCGCCGGGTCGTGCCGCTGAGCCTGCTGGTGCATGAACATCCGGCGCTGCTGCAGGTGATCGAACGCCAGCAGAACGAATCACCCCATGCCAGCCAGATCCGTTTCGCGCTGCGCCTGCATGCCGACGCGGCGCTGCTGGCCCGCCTGGCCGATGACGAACGGACGGCCTGGGAGCGGCTTGCGCGGGGGCCGGTCGACCTGGAGCGCAGCAACATCGAGGAGCGCGGCCTGTCGCGCGCGCTGGCCCGGCTGGAGCGCAAGGGCCTGGCCATCTACACCGGCTTCACGCCGACCGATGCCGCGCATGTGCTGGGCTTGTCCAGCCACTGGAGCCGTGCTGCGGCCGTGGCCGGCGCACGGGTGTGGGCGCGGCAGATGCGCCACCTCTACGGGCTGGGCACCTGGGCCCAGGGCGATGCCGAAGGTCCGGCGCGCCAGATCGTCGACAAGGTGATCGACACCATCTGCCAGAAACTCGTCGAGGCCGGCCTCAACGATGCCGGCCAGATGAACGAAGGCAATGCCGGCAAGATGGCTGCGCTGCTGACCGGCATGGTGCTGCACGGCCAGCGCCAGGGCGGTCCGGCGCCGGTGTTCGCGCTGCGCTTCGCGCCCGAGGTGCCGCTGGTGGCCGTCGGTGCGCCGGTCGGCAGTTATTACCCACCGGTGGCGCAGGCCCTGGGCGTGCGGCTGGAGTTGCCACCGCATGCCGATGTGGCGAATGCGGTGGGTGCGGTGCTGGGGCTGGTGTCGCAGCGGGTGCACCTGACGGTGTCGCAGCCGGTGCGCGGCGTCTACCGGGTGTTCGCCCGCAGCGGGCCGCGCGACTTTGCCACCGTCGCCGAGGCCATTGCCCACGCCCAGGCGCTGGCCTCGGCCGAGGCGCTGGAGCACGCGCTGGAGGCGGGCGCCGCCCATGCAACGGTAGTGCTGAGCCAGGCCGACAACCAGGTGCACAACGACATCGACGGCGACATGTTCTTCGAGGCGCGTGTCACCGCGACCGCGTCGGGGCCGCCGCGCAGGCGCGCCGTGCAGGAAGCGGGGCAGGACGGCCATGGACGCGGCACGCAGCACGCTTGAACAGGCGCTTGCGCTGCAGGGGCTGCGGGTTCTGGGTGGTTTCGTGCCTTCCGCGCAGGATGCCTTGCCCCGGTTGCCGGGCGCTGCTGCTCCCGCCGTGGTGTGGCTCATCGGACAGGTTGGCTCCGCAGTCTGGCCGGCGTTCGCGGCATCCCGCTTTGCAGGCGATGGCCTGCCCGACCCGATGGATCGATGGAGCCAGTCCATCGGTGATGCGATGGCCGCAGCCGGCGAGGGGCTGGCCCTGTATCCGTCGGACGGGCCACCCTGGTGGCCGTTCCAGCAGTGGATGGCGCGCTGCCTGCCGGGCCAGACCAGCCCGCTGATGCTGCGGCTGCATCCGGAGTTCGGCCTGTGGCAGGCCTGCCGTTTCGCGCTGGCGCTGCCGCGCATCCATCCGCGCGACCTGGCCGCGCTGCAAGTCCCGCCCGCCGTCGATCTGTGCGCGGCATGCGCTGGACAACCCTGTCTGCAGGCATGCCCGGTGTCCGCGTTCGGGCCCACCGGCCTGGACGTGCAGGCCTGTTCGGGCCATCTGCTGGCTCCGGCTGATGAGGGCGCGGAATGCATGCAGCGGGGCTGCCTTGCGCGCCGGGCCTGCCCGGTCGGAGCGCAGCACCGCTATGCAGACGCGCACGCCGCCTTTCACATGGCGGCCTTTGCCGATCGGCGACGCGCACCGATCCCGGGATAGACCGCTTCGCAACTTACCGCCGCTGGGTCGCGGGCCTCAGGGCCCGTTGACCGGCGCCGGCAGATGCTCCAGCCGGCGTACGGGCGAGAGGGTGATGATGCAGGCCTGCACGACGAAGAGGGCCAGCACGCACCAGAGGCTGGCCGACTCGGACCATTGCGAGCCGACCCACCCACCCAGCGCAGCGCCCAGCGGGCGCACGCCCAGGCTGCCCACCATATTGATCGACGAGACACGCCCGATCAGGTGCTGCGGTGTGACGGTCTGGCGCAGCGTGATCGAGATCACCGTCCAGACCATCGGCCCGGCGCCGAACAGGAAGAACGCGGCCGCCGCCACGCTGCCCAGCGGCAGGAACTGGGTGGCGGCCATGACGGCGGCCGCCAGCACCGACACCGCGGGCCCTACCACGACAGCATGCCCGAAGCGCATGTGCGCCAGGACCCGGGACGCCACCAGGGCGCCCACCACCATGCCCACGCCATAGGCGCCCAGCGTCAGGCCGATGCCGCGTGCGTCCAGCCCCAGCACCCGGGCCGCGTACGGCACATAGGTGGCCTGCAGCATGAACCAGGCCAGATTCCAGAACACCGAGGTGAGCAGCACCGGGCGCAGCAGCCGATGGTGCCAGACCATGCGCGCACCCTCCTGCAGGTCCAGCAGCGGATGCCGCCGGGGCAGGGGCGCTCGGGCCGGCTCGCGCAGCCCCCACAGAAAGCCGACCGCGACCACCGACAGCATCGCGGACAGCACGAATGCGGAGATGGCACCGCTCCAGCCGATCAAGGCACCGGCCAGCGCCGGCCCGGCGGCAAAGGCGGTGCTGCGCGCCAGTTCCAGCCGGCCATTGGCACGGGCCAGGCCCGGCCCGGGGACCAGCGCCGGCACCAGTGCGGGCGCGGCGACACTGAAGGCAACGGTTCCCACGGCCGCGAGAAAGCCGGTCACCGCCAGCAGTGCCAGCGACAGCTGGCCGGCGAGCAGCAGGCCCACCAGCACCAGCAGCGTGCCCACGCGCAGGACTTCCGACCACAGCATCAGGGTGCGCCGGGAGATCCGGTCGGCCAGCAGGCCCAGCGGAATCGCCAGCAGCAGGAAGGGCAGCGACTGCACGCCGGCCAGCAGACCGATCTCGCCCGGGCCGGCCTGCAGCGCCAGCACCGCGACGATGGGCGCTGCGGCCAGGCTCAGCTGTTCGGCGAGCTGGGCCAGCAGGTTGGACCAGGACAGGCGCTGGAACGCCGCAGGCAGGCGGGTGGACATCGGTGGACAGGGAGGGTCAGATGCCGGATCGTAGACGCAGAACCTGGTCGCAACACGTCAGTTCCGGACACCGGATTGCGCGGGCAAGCGCAGGAACGCACCGCCTCAGGCTACGCCGGCTGGCTCGGACAAGGTGGCGCAGTGCAGCCCGCCACCGACCCAGTTCAGGCTGATCGCGTCCAGAAAGCGGATCTCGCGGCCCGGGAAGGCGGCCTGGTAGATGTCGCGGACCTGCTCCTGCCGCTGCGGTGGTGTGCCATGGGGCAGGTAGTCCGGCAGCAGGACCAGTCCGTTGGCCACCACATGGTTCAGATAGCTGGTGGTGGCGACCTGCTGGACCTTCTGGCCTTCGCGGCGGCGTTCGCGCGCAGGAAAGGACTGCGCCGTCCATTGCTCCGAATAGGCGGTATCTGCGCCGGCCGACAGGGTGACCGTGCGCTGGACCGTGCGGGGAAGCGGCACCCTGACCACGCGCAGGCGTTCGCCCTCGACCGTGGAGCTGGCCGCCAGCACCGCGTAGTTGGCCTGCATGCGCTTCAGGTTCAGCCTGGCGACCGGGTCGGTGCGCAGCTCTGCCGGGTCGGGCCATGCCAGCAGCACGGTACGCGCATCGGCGAAGCGCACGAACTCGTCGGTGTGTCCGCCCGTACCCCATCCCACATGGTTGCCGGTGATGGTGGCGCGGTGCAGCGGGTCATGCGCCAGCCCGTATGGCAGCCAGAGGACCTTGCGGATGCCGGGCAGTCGCAGCATGGCGCGCTGCAGGGCTTCCCGGCCGAGCTCCGGATTGCGCGCGTGCCACAGAGCTTCGTTGGCAATCAGGAGGCCGCGCCCGTTGACCTCGATCCCGCCGCCTTCCATCGCCAGGCCCGACTGGAAGCTGGGCAGTCCGAGCGCATCGGCGAGGCGGCGGTCCAGCTCGCCCGCTTGCGGGTCGTCGGGACGCCGGCAAAACTCGGGCTGGGTGCGCGATGCGCCATGGGTGCGACGGCACCATTCCGACCAGCCATAGTGCGTCCAGCGGAAGTCGGCCAGGAAACGCCGGCCACCGGCGTCCATGCCGAACACCGCCACATCCCGCGTGAAGAACAGCGCCTGGCTGTCGTGGACGAACGACAGGTTTTCAGCCGCAAGGCCGCTCTGGCTCAGCAGTGCACGGGCGCGGAACTCGGTTTTGCGGTCCCGGACCAGCATGCGGATCGGCACATGCCGCCACAGCGCATTCGCCAGTGCCAGCGTCAGGGCTTCATGGCCCGCGTCCCAGCCGAGCCAGACGGCTGACACCGGGTCGAAGTCGGCGCTGAGCCGGGCCCCTTGCGGGGCCGGCGCAGCGGCCTGCCCCGGCAGGGGCAAGACCAACGCGCCCACCCCCGCCAGCAGGCTTTGGAGCAGCCTGCGGCGGTCCGAGAGGAGGGTCTGGCCGAAGAACATCGAAACAGTATGGCAGGGCTGCAGGATTTGCGCTGTGCCTGCGTCGACGTAATTGCGAAAACCGCAGTCGCAATTGGAGCTTTCGCCCCCCATGGCCTGAATACACTTTGCGCGGTTGCCGGTGATCGGCAGGGGTGTGTGTTTTCCAATTTCCCTAGGAGCAAGCGCAAATGGCCAAATTCCCTGAAAAAGCCAAGGTTGTCATCATTGGCCAGGGCGGCATCGTGGGTGCCTCGGTGGTGCACCACCTGATCGAACGCGGGTGGAGCGACATCGTGGGCATCGACAAGTCGGCCATCCCCACCGATGTGGGCTCCACCGCGCACGCGTCCGACTTCTGCTTCAACACGATGCACGACCCTCTGACGATCTTCACCACGAAGTACAGCATCGACTTCTACGAAAGACTAGGCCGCTACGAGCGCATCGGCGGGCTGGAGGTGGCGCGCGTCGGCGACGACGAGCGCATGCAGGAACTGCACCGGCGCGTGGCCTCGGGCAAGGCCTTCGGCAACCGGGTGCAGATGATCACCGCCGCCGAGGCCAAGGCCCGCTTCCCGCTGCTCGACGAGAGCAAGATCCAGGGCGCGCTGTGGGACCCGGACGCAGGCCTGGTCAAGCCACGGTCGCAGATGGTGGTGGGCGAACTGGTGGACGCGGCCGTGGCCTCCGGCAAGATGCTGTCCTTCGCCAACACCGCATGCACCGGCCTGCGCATCGAGAACGGCCGCATCCAGGGCGTGGAGACCACCAAGGGTTTCATCGCCGCCGAGTACGTGGTGGTGTGTGCCGGCCTGTGGGGGCGGCTGATTGCCGGCATGGCCGGGGAGGACCTGCCCATCATGCCGGTGGACCACCCGCTCACCTTCTTCAAGCCGTATCTGGAATTTGCAGGCACCGGCAAGGACATCGGTTACCCGCTGCTGCGCGACCAGGGCAACTCGGCCTACCTGCGCGACACCGGGGACCCGAAGACGCCCGAGGGCGGCCAGATCGAATGGGGCTACTACGAAGAGAAGAACCCGCGCATGTGCCACCCGCGCGACCTGCTCGAGAAGGAACAAGCCCGCCTGTCACCGTCCCAGCGCGACCTGGAGCTGGACCAGATCATGGCGCCGCTGGAGCGCGCCATCGAACTCACACCCATCCTGGCCGAGCTGGGCTATGACGAGAAATACTCCTTCAACGGCCTGCTGCAGGTCACCACGGACGGCAACCCCTCCATCGGCGAGTCGTCGAAGGTGCGCGGCCTGTGGTACGCGGAAGCCGTGTGGGTGAAGGACGCGCCTGGCGTGGGCAAGCTGGTTGCCGACTGGATGACCGATGGCTTCACCCACATCGACCATGCCCGCATCGACGTGGCGCGCACCTACCCGTTCCAGCAGGACGAGCAATACATCCACGACCGCTGCTACGAAGGCGCCTTCAAGATCTACAACCCGCCGGTGCACACCCGCGAGCCCTACGGCTCCGCACGCGGCATCTACAAGAGCCCGTTCCACGAGCGCGAGAAGGCGCTGGGTGCCTACTTCATGGAGCTCTCCGGCTGGGAGCGCGCCCACGGGTATGCCAGCAACGAACACCTGCTGGCCGTGTACGGCGACCGGGTGCCGGTGCGCGGCCATGAATGGGACAACCGCCATTTCTGGCGCGTGTCGAACGCCGAGCACCTGAAGATGTCGGAAGACGTCGGCATGATCAACATCTCGCACTTCGCCGAATTCGACGTGGTCGGCCCCGATGCGGCCGACCTGCTGGAATACATCTGCGTGGCCAAGGTGGGCGGTGACACGCCGGTGGGCAAGGGCATCTACACCCACTTCCTGGACGCGAAAGGCGGCGTGCGCGCCGACCTGACCGTGCTGCGGCTGGGCCAGGACCACTACCGCGTCATCGACGGGGCGGATGCCGGCCACCGCGACCTGACCTGGGTGCGCCGCATGGCCCAGGACCGCGGTGCGAATGTCACCGTGACCGACACCACCACGCAGTACGGCTGCCTGGGCGTGTGGGGGCCGAACGCCCGCGCCACGATCCAGAAGATTGCCGACGAGCCCGAGGCCTGGACGCATGAGAACTTCCCCTTTGCCGCCCTGCGCGAGCTGAAGATCAAGGGCGTGCCGGTGCTGGCCTTCCGCATCTCGTATGTGGGCGAGCAGGGCTGGGAGCTGCACTTCAAGTATGACGACGGCCTGGCCCTGTGGGACGCGCTGCATGCGCTGGGGGTGACCCCCGTGGGCGTGGAAACCTATGCCAACAGCCGGCGCATGGAAAAGAGCCTGCGCCTGCAGAACGCCGACCTGCTGACCGAATACAACCTGTTCGAATGCGACCTGGCCCGCCCCAAGGTGAAGGCGGCCGATTTCCATGGCAAGGAAGCGCACCTGAAGTTCCGGGAGCGCGCGCACCAGCCGGCCATGCTGTGCACGCTGGTCATGACCCGCAACCTCGACAGCAACGGAGTGGCGCGATACCCCGTGGGCACCTGCCCGGTGCTGGACCCTGCCACCGGCGCCACATTGATCGACGCGCTGGGCCGCCGTTCGTACACCACCAGCATCGCCTTCGGGCCGACCCTGGGCAAGAACATCGCGCTGGCCTACCTGCCGCAGGCATTCTGCGAAGTGGGGCGCGCGCTGCAGATCCAGTACTTTGGGGATGTCTACCCGGTCGAGGTGGCGGCGGTGGGCTACCGCTCGCTGTACGACCCGGAGAACGGCAAGCCGCGGTCCTGAAAGGCGGCCAGGCGCAGTGCGGTCCCGGCGTGCCCCCCCATGCGCGCCGCCACCTGCGTTTCAGAGCCGGCACCGGTCCTCGAACCGGATGCCTGACTGCGGTTCCATGTCGACCCACTTGACTGCGCGCCGTCAATCAATCTTCAACGAACAGCCCACGCCGTGCCCTGCGGGTACACAATGCGTGGGAGAAGCTGTGACGCAATCCCAGTCAGAAGGGCTTGAGCCCTCTCCTGCCCGAGGCAATTCCGATGAGCGACGACGTGGTCCGTTATTACGACCAGACATGGGCCGATTACCGCATCATCTGGCTCAGCAGGTCCAATTACGCCTTTCATTTCGGCTACCACGACCATCCCGGCATGCCGCACCGCCAGGCTTTGGTGCGCAACAACGAGGTGCTGGCCGACATCGCGGCCGTGCAGCCGGGCGAGCGCGTGCTGGATGCGGGTTGCGGCGTCGGCGGTAGCAGCTGCTGGCTGGCACAGCATCGCGAAGCCACGGTGGTGGGCATCACGCTGGTACCCGACCAGGTGGCGCGCGCCCGTGCCATTGCCGAACGCCGGGGCGTCAGCGACCGCGCCACCTTCGAGGTGGCTGATTTCTCGCGCATTCCCTACCCGGATGCCAGTTTCGATGTGGTGTGGGCCCAGGAGAGCCTGTGCCACGGCGCCGACAAGCAGGCCGTCTACCGAGAGTTCCACCGGGTGTTGCGGCCGGGGGGACGCCTGGTGATCGCGGAGTACATGCGCACCACACGGGACCTGTCGCCGTGGAACCAGCGCATCGTGCGGGGGTGGCTGGATGGGTGGAAGATGCCGGACCTGTGCACCTTTTCGGAACACGACACCATGGCCACATCGGCGGGTTTTTCCGACACCGGGGTGCGCAATGCCACCGAGTTCGTGCAGCCCTCGCTGCGGCGCCTGTTTTTCCGCTCTGCCGTGTTGTACCCGATCGCGATCGTGTTGCGCCTGTTGCGGATTCGCTCTGCCACCCAGCACGGCAATGTCCGCGCCTCGGTGCTGCAGTATCTGGCCTTGCGGCGCGGCGTCTGGGGCTACGGAATCCTGTCGGCCAGACGCGGATGCTGAGCTTCGCCGGCTACCACCTGCCGACCACCGTCTGGGAAGACGGGGAGACCATCACCCTGCGCGGCACCCGCCTGGAGGATGGCGCCGCTGTGCGGGTACGCTTGCAGCGCCATCCGCGGCCGGACGATGCCCAGCGCCTGGCGTGGCAGGCGGACCTGGCACGGCTGCGCGGCGCGCGTCACCCTGGCAAGGAGGTTTTGCTGGGCGTGGAGCCGTTTGGATCCTCGGAGGCGCTCGTGCTCGAGGATGACGGAAAGCTGCAGCTGGCCGGCGTGTTGGGTCAGGGCGCCCTGGAGATTGGCAAGACCCTGGCGCTGGCCTATCGCCTGGTTGCTGCGCTCAACGCCCTGCACAGTGAACGCCAGGTCCACGGCAGGTTGTGTGCGGCGGCGGTCTGGGTGGACCTGGCCAGCGACCACGTGGTTCTGGCCGGCGCTGGCGCCGACCTGCGTTACCGCGCGCCAGAATCCTGGGAGAGCGACGGCAGGCCCGGCGATACCCGCACGGACCTTTACGCCGTCGGCATCCTGCTGCATCAGATGCTGACCGGCCAACCGCCGTTTGTGGCCGACGACCCGATCGACCTCGCACATGCCCATGCGGCACGCAAGCCGGCAGATCCGCGCACCGCCCGTCCGGAGACGCCGGCTGCGATTGCCACCGTGCTGAACCGGTTGCTGGCCAAGGCCCCGGCCGAGCGCTACCAGACGGCCCACGGGCTGCTGGTTGACCTGCGGGCCCTGCATGAGGCCTGGGTCGCCGGTCGGCCGCTGGATGCGGTGGTGCTGGGCGAAGCCGACCGGGCAGCCGTGTTCAATGTGCCGAGCCGCCTGTATGGCAGGGAGCATGAAGCACAAAGCCTGATCGATGCCTTTGACCGTTGCCGCTGGGGCCACTGCGATCCCCTATTGCTGCACGGCGCCCCGGGGATCGGCAAGTCGGCACTGGCTGCCGGTTTGCGCAGCGAGGTGGAGCGCGAGAACGGGTTCTTCATCGCGGGCAAGTTCGAGCAGTACAAGCGCAACATGCCGTACTCCGCACTGGTTCAGGCCTTCTCGGCGCTGGTGCACAACCTGGCGGGCTCCGGCGAGCAGGTCGTGGCGCACTGGCGCGCGCAGCTGGACGCGGCGCTGGGCGGCAACGCGCGCGTGGTGATCGACGTGATTGCAGATGCCGAGTTGCTGACGGGGCCGCTGCAACCCGTGGCGGTGCTGGGGCCGGTGGAGTCCCGCAACCGCTTCAACACCGTGTTCCGGGATTTTGTCCGCCTGTTTGCCACCGCCGCGCATCCCCTGGTGATCCTGCTCGACGACCTGCAGTGGGCCGATGCCGCATCGCTGTCGCTGCTGACGACCCTGGCCGCCGACAGCACGCTGCATCACCTGCTCTTGCTGGGGGCCTACCGCGACAGCGAAGCCGGCAGTGCCCTGCTGTTGACATCGGCGCTGGAAGAAATGCGCACGGCGGGTGTCCAGGCCACCGAGCTGTCGATCGGTCCGCTGACGCTGGCGGACACGACCGCCATCGTGGCAGACACCTTGCGTCTGCCGCCGGCGCAATGTGTCTCCCTGGGTGCCATGGCGTTTGCCAAGACCGGCGGCAACCCTTTCTTCGTGTACCAGTTCCTGCGCGCCCTGCAGGATGATGTGTTGCTGACCTTCGACTCCGAAAGCAGTTCCTGGCACTGGGACCTGGAAAAGATCCGAGGTCGCGGGTACAGCCAGGACGTGGCCGAATTGGTAGCCCAGCGCATGGCACGGCTGGCGCCCGACACCCTGGCCGTGCTGCGGGTGGCGTCCTGCATCGGAGCCGTGTTCGCCCAAACGATCGTCGCCGCGGTGTTGGGCACGGCACCGCAGCGGGTGGCGGGTGCCTTGAATGCGGCAGTCGACAATGCGCTGGTGGAGACTGTCGCGCCTGGGCGCTACCGCTTCGTCCACGACCGGGTGCAGCAGGCGGCCTATGCCCTGATCGACGACACCGAGCGCATGTCGCTGCGCCGAACCATCGGCCAGGCGATGCGCCGCCTTTTCTCGGAGGCGGAGCTTGACGAGTCGCTGTTCGAGGTCGTCACCAACCTGATGGAAGGGCTGCCCGGCATCACCGACCCGGCCGAGCGCGCCGAGGTGTTGCAGCTGAGCCTGCGCGCCGGCCGCAAGGCCCGTGCCTCCATGGCCTATGAAGATGCCCGTACGGTGCTCCAGGCTGCGCTGTTGGCGATCGATGGCACGGCCGCTGAAAAGGCCCATGGTTTTGCGATCCGGTCGGAGCTGTTCGAGTGCGCCTACCTCAGCAGCCGCTTTTCCGAGGCCGACCGCTTGTTCGACCGGCTGGTGCGCGAGGCGCCCGGACTGCTTGAAAAAGCGCACATCTACAACACCAAGATCCTGGTGGATACCAGCCAGGGCCGCAGTGTCGAGGCGGTGCGCCTGGGCATCGCGGCCGTGCGTGATTTCGGCATTGCGATGCCTGCCAGACCCGGCATGGCCAGTGTTCTCCTGGAGCTGGCGCGGGTCAAGCTCGCCTTGCGAGGTCGCCGCGCCGAAGACCTGCTGGATTTGCCCCCGATGACCGACCCGGTACGCACCGCCGCAATCGGCCTGTTGCTGCGCATCGGGCCGGCGGCCTACTTCAACAACCCGGAAGCGCTCACCCTGAGCGCCTTGAAGATCGTGCGCCTGTCGCTCGCGCACGGCAACACGACGGGTTCGTCGTTTGGTTACGTGATCTATGGCATGGTCATCGGCGCCAAGCTCGGTGATGCCGCCGGCGGCCACGCCTTCGGTCGGCTGGCAGTGGCACTGAGCGACCGGCTGGATACACCCGACATCCGGTCCAAGGTGCAGCTGATTTTTGGAGGCTTTGTCAACTTCTGGACGCAGGCGGTCGACACCACACTGCGGATCGTGGCCGACGGCTTTCGAGTCGCGATCGAGGCGGGCGACCCGCAATACGCGGGTTATTGCCACAACATCACCATCTTCCAGATGCTCGCATTTGGCGCCCCGCTGGACGAAGTGATGGCAGTGCGCAACGACTTCGAGGTCTTCATCCTGCAGGCCAATGACGCGTTCACCGTCGACAGCCAGAGCCTGATGCGTCAGCGTGCGCTGGCCCTGCGCGGTCAGACTGCAGGCGGGCACCGGCTGGACAGTCCGGGCTTCGACGAGGCCGCCTGGGTCGAGCGGGTGCGCGCGGGCGGGAACCTGACGACACTGGGCTACTACCAGGCCAGCAAGCTGCAGCTGGCCCTCTTGTTTGGCGATATCGCCACAGCCTTGCGGGTCGGCAGTGAGGGGTACCAGAACCGTGAGGCCTTGCTGAGCCAGATCCACTCTGCCGAATTGCACCTGTATTTCGGTCTTGCGCTCGGTGTGGCGCGGCAGAGCGCGATGGCGCTGACACGCCAGTACAGGCAGGCGCTGGCAAACTGCCGCAAGGTGCTCATGCGCCACGCAAGCCACGCGCCGGCCAACTTCATGTGCTGGCATCTGCTGCTGGAGGCCCAGTCCGGCAGCCTGGCCGCCGACTCGTCCCTGAGCGCCTTCGACAAGGCCATCGAGTCTGCGCGCGTCGCGAACCAGCCCAACATGCAGGCCCTCGCGGCGGAGCTGGCCGCGCGATCACAGCTGCTGGCCGGCCGCCGTACCGTGGCCCAGAGTTATCTGCGCGACGCTCTGAGCGCCTACGGGGCCTGGCAGGCGAGTGGCAAGGCCCGCCATATTGTCCAGGAGTTTTCGGCCTTGCTGCCCGAGCAGGCGTTGGCAATGGCCACCCCTGCCAGCGCACCGCCGGTCTTGCGCCGCACGCCGACCGCCATCGGGCTGGAGGCGGCGCTGGCCGCTGCCCATGCCCTGGCAGACGAGACCGAGCTGGACCAGCTGCTCGAGCGCCTGTTGCGCATCGCGATCCAGGGCGCGGGTGCCGAGAGCGGACAGGTGGTGCTGCAGCGCGAGGACGATCTTTTCATCGAAGCGACTGCGTCCGCCGACCAGGATGATGTGCTGATCGCACACAGCCCGCTGTCGGACGCCGTAGCCATGTGTGTGCCGGTGGTGCGGACAGTGTTGCGAAGACGTACGCCCCTGGTGATTGCCGACGCCACCAGCGACCCCCAGTTTTCCAAGGTGCCGGATGTCCTGCTGCGCAAACCGCGCTCCATCGCCTGTTTTCCAATTACGGTCAAGGACCGGCTGCTGGGAGCGATCTATGTCGAGAACAATCTCGCGCCCAACGCGTTTACCGACGAGAGGATGCGCCTGTTGTCGTTGATGGCCTCTGAAGTGGCGGTGGGCGTCGAGCGCGCGCGCCTGCGCGGCGCGGCGCGGGAGAGCCACGACGCGCTGGGCGCTGCGATGCGCCGGGTCGAGCTGCTGGAGAAGTCCAAGGCCCATCTGGGCAAGTTCGTGCCGCAGTCGGTGCAGCGGCTGATCGATGCCAACCCGGATGCCCCGGCACTGGAAAAACGTGAGCATGACGTCAGCATCCTGTTCCTGGACATCGAAGGCTATACCCGGCTGACCGAGTCGCTCAGCCGTGAACGCCTGGACTGGCTTGTGCGCACCTATTTCTCGCGCTTCATGGACATCGTGCTGGCCCACCACGGTGACATCAACGAAACTGCAGGCGATGGCCTGATGACGATCTTCCAGGAAGACGACATTGCGGCCCATGCGGTCAACGCGGTTCGCGCCGCGCAGGAAATCACGCGCGCCACCACGGAGCTGCATGCCACGGTGGCAGCGCAGTTCCCGCCGATCGCGGTCAACATCGGCATCAACTCGGGCCTGGCGCTGGTGGGCGCAACCCGGCTGCAAGGCGTGGGCGACGCCCGGTTCACCTTCACGGCCACCGGTTCGGTCACCAACGTGGCGGCGCGGCTGGGCGCATTTGCCACCGGGGGCAGCGTCGTGCTGAGCCAGGCCACCGCGCTGCGCCTGGGCCAGGCGTTCCCTTTGGAAGCGCTGGGGGCCCTGCAGTTGAAGAACGTCAGCGAGCCAGTGCAGGCCTGGCGGCTGTGCACGGACAACGCGGATGCGCGCGCCGTGCCTGCCCCAGGAGTCCCCCCATTCACACAGAAGCAGGAGTCGACATGAACCAGGTTGCAGTTTTTGGTGGCGGTATGGGCGGGCTTTGTGCCGCGCACGAGCTGATCGAGCGTGGGTTCGAGGTGGACATCTACGAGCGTCAGGCCATCTGGGGCGGCAAGGCCCGCAGTTACGGCGTGCCCGGGACCGGGACCGACAAACGCGATGATCTGCCCGGCGAACACGGGTTTCGCTTTTTCCCCGGCTTCTACAAGCATATTCCCGACACCATGTCGCGCATTCCATTCCCGGGCTCGGATGCGGGCGCCCGGGTCAGCGACAACCTCGTGCAATGCCTGGCCGGGCAGATCCTGCAGAAGGACAAGGCGCCAACGACGTTTCCGGTGCGTTTTCCCCAAAGCTGGGCGGAGTTGCGCCAGCGTGTGCAGGATCTTCGCAACCGGGGGTCGCTGGGTTTCCAGTCCGGCGAGTTGCGGCACTTCCTGGGATGCATGTTGCGGATGGCCGTCAGCTGCCAGGAGCGCCGCCTCGCCGAGTACGAGAAGATCACCTGGTGGGAGTTCGTGGGCGCCGGGGCACGCAGCGATGCCTACAAGAAGCTGTTGGCCCGCGGCCTGACACGCTCGCTGGTCGCCATGCGTGCCGAGGTCGCCAGCACCCGCACGGTGGGCGACATCATGCTGCAGATGGCCTATTACGTGCTGACGCCTGGCGCGTCCTCGGACCGGCTGCTCAATGGGCCCACGAGCATGGTGTGGATCGACCCCTGGCGCGCGTACCTGGCATCGCGGGGTGTCCGGTTTCATGCGGAGTCGGAGCTGTGCGGGCTCGAGGTGGGCGCGGACAAACGCATCAGTGGCGCCACGGTCCGCAAGGCTGATGGCAGTACCCACACGGTCGTGGCGGACCAGTATGTGGCGGCATTGCCGTGCGAGGTGATGGCGCGGTTCGTGACCGGCGCACTGGCCGACGCGGCGCCAGGTCTGGCGCGGATCCATGAGCTCAAGGTGGCCTGGATGAATGGCGTGCAGTTCTATTTGTCGCGTGACATTCCGATGACGCGCGGGCACAGCATCTTCAGCGATGCCAACTGGGCCTTGACAGCCGTCTCGCAGCCGCAGTTCTGGCAGGGCGGACGGTTTCCGATATCCCGGTTCGGTGATGGCGAGGTCCGCGGCCTGTTGTCCGTCGACATTTCGGACTGGACCGACCATGGCACCGAAACCACCAGGAAATGGGCCTCGCACTGCACCCGGGAACAGGTCATCGAAGAAACCTGGGCACAACTCAAGCAGCATTGGCTGGATGCTGACGGAAACCGCCTGAGCGACGCCGACAGGCTGGGCGCTCACCTGGACGAGGACATCGAGTGTCCGGATGGCAGCACCTCGCCAGAGAGGGTGAAAGAACTGGCCGACCGGCGTGGTGTGATGAAAGTGAAACACATCAACCGGGTGCGGGATATCGATACCGAGCCCCTGCTCATCAACACCCGGGACTCCTGGGTCAACCGGCCCGATGCCGCCACCGAAATCCCGAACCTGTTCCTGGCGGCGGACTATGTGCGCACGCATACCGACCTGGCGACCATGGAAGGCGCCAATGAAGCCGCCCGGCGCGCCGTGAACGCGATCCTGGTGGCGACGGGGTCTCGTGCCACGCCGTGCAAGGTCTGGCCTTTGCATGAACCGATCCTGCTGGCGCCGTTGCGGGCTGTCGATTGGCTGTTGTTCCGCCTCAAGAAGGCTTTCGTAACCGGCCCGGGTTGACAGGTGCCTGGGCGGTGTCGGGGTGACGACTTGGAGGAGGCGGGCCGCAGAGCTCCGTGACCAGGCTGCCCCATCAACGATGGAAGGCTGCCGCCTCAGGCGTCGGCGCCGCAGCGGGTCATCGGGTGCATGACGAAGCGGATGCGCAGCGTGATGGTGCCCCTGCGGTGGGGCGCGAAAAGACCGGTGGTGGTCAAGAAAAACGCCAGATGGTGGTTTTTGGGCATCGCGTGGAGAGGAAACTCGCTGTGCTGGCGGGCCGCAGGGCGGAGCGTCACAGCCGGCCCTGCTGGCGCAGCAGGTCCGCGCGCCGGCGGATACCTGCCTGGCCACGGTGCAGGGCGTCGGCGCTGGTGTGCACCGAGTAGGGTCCGGTGAACAAGCCATGCGGATGCCGTACGCCGGAACCCAGCACAAAGGCCGTGTCGGCGCCGGCTTCGAATTCGACCACTCCACCGGAGTCCTCGAACACCGCCAGGTCACCCGTGCGCAGCGCGCCAGGCGCGGTGAGCCGGCCTTCGCCCACGGCTGCCCAGGCCACGGTGTGGCCTGCCGGGGGCTCGAAGCGCCAGGTCGCACCGGCCTGCAGGTGCACGCCCAGGTAGCAGATGTCGGACGGTGCGGGGATGGGGCTGGCCTTGCCCTGGTAGGCGCCCAGCAGCACGCGCGCAGGGCCGGCATGCGGCACGCTGTCGGGGCCGAGGTACAGGCTGTGCGCCTCGGCCAGCTCCAGCGCGGGAGGCATGGCGACCCAGAGCTGAAAGCCCAGCACGCGCTCGGTGGTGTCGGGTGCGCCGGTATGCCATACGCCGCCGCCTGCCATCATCCACTCCACGCCTCCCGTGGGCAGCACGCCTCGGGCGCCGTGTTCCCCCGTGGTGTCCTCGTAACCGGCCCGGCCGGACATCAGGTAGGTCAGGGTCGCGATGCCGGAGTGCGGATGCATGCCGAAGCGCGGCGGCTGCCCGCCGGCTGGCACCTCGAACCGGTCCAGAAAAATAAAGGGCTTGAGCACCTTGCCCAGGCCGCCAGGGCTGACCAGGCGCGTGATGGGGCCGTGCGTACTGCCTCGGTTGTGGTGGACGATGGCGCGTGGGCTGGCGGTTTGAGCGGTGGGGAGGTCCATGGGGCGTTCCTTCAACAACGGGGTCGAACACATGGTGCAAAGGTAGTACCGGGTGAATTGCTTGTGTGGATACCACAATTGGCATTCACCATGCCATTTTTGCAAGGAATGAGACGCTCGACCTGAACCGGCTGGCATTGTTCGTGCAGGTGGTGCAGTCCGGGAGCTTTGCCGAAGCATCGCGCCGCATGGGCATGCCGCCCACGACGCTGAGCCGCCAGGTGGCACAGCTGGAGGACAGTCTGCAGGCGCGGCTGCTGCAACGCACCACCCGCAAGCTGACACTCACCGACGCGGGCCGCATGCTGTTCGACCAGTGCGCCGCGCAGATCGAAGTGCTTCGCAGTGCCGCGCAGGCCCTGGCCGGGCACAACCAGGCGGCTGTGGGTGGTCTGGGCATCTGCCTGCTGCCCGTGAGCTCCTTGCAGGACGGCCTTCGCAGCGGCGCGCTGGTGCAGGTGTTGCCGGCTGTGGCCAGCAGCGTGGGCAACCTGTACGTGGTCTATCCCAGTCGCCGCCATGTCCCGCGCGCAGTGACGGCATTCGTGGAGATGGCGGTGCAGCGCCTCGCGGCCTTGCTGGGGGCGACGCCGGAGCGGGCTGCGCCAGCCGCTTGCGCCGACCGGTGATGCCGGTGCCGGGTCGGCTTCGCGCAATCCGGGTCGAATGACCGTCTGTTCGTGCAAGCCTCTAAGGTGCGCACTGATCCGGCGCCGGTAACGCCCTGTTGACCGCCTGGGGAAACACCCGCTGGCCGTGCGCGGCGGCCTCTTCGATGGCCGCGATCAGGCGGTGCAGTTCCACGGCATCGTCGAAATCCGGGGCGGTGCGCGTCCCGTCCTGCAGGTCGCTCGCCATCCGTGCGTACATCCGCGCGACGTTTCCGGGGATCGCGTCGGGCAGCCCGCCTGCCCGGTCCGCAGCAGGCACCTCCAGCGGTCGCAGCGTGCGATCGCCACCCTGGCCGCCTTCCAGAGACAGCTGCACCATCTGCGTATGCCCGGACGCGGCCGTCACGCGGATATCGCCGTCGGACCCGTTGATCTCCCAGACGAGTCCTGACGCGCCGCGCGCCTCCCCGCCGCGGAAATGGATGCTCACCGGGGCGCCACTGGCCAGCAGGCCGCTGACCAGCACCTGGTCAGGCGCGGTCATCGGCAGCATCTCGCCGGTATCCAGTGCCAGCACGTGGTGACGGCGGTTCGCGATGACCGCCGACACTTCACGGAAGTCGCCCAGCACGTCGCGCAAGGCCGCCAGGGTGTGGCCCATCGGGATGGACAACATGGTCGCGCCATTGGCCCGGTCCAGCAGATACCCTGCGGTCGACCGGTTGTCGATCGACGCGCCCCAGCTGCGGCCCCGGGCGCTCAGCGTCGTCGACAGCAGCTCGCCCAGGAAACCGTCGGCAATCAGGCGGCGCAGGTGCAGGATCTCGGGCGCCACCCGCGCCTGCGTGCCCACCACGGCCAGCACACCCTTGTCGCGGGCCAGCGCCGCCATTTCCTCGGCCTGCCCCAGGCCATTGCCCAGCGGCCACTCGCAGTACACATGCTTGCCGGCATCGATGGCCGCCCGCACCAGGGCCAGGTGGTGCGGCACCTTCACCGTGACAGCGACGATGTCCACGTCCGGGGATTCGACCAGTTCCGCCACGCTGCCAAACGCCCGGCGGATGCCGCAGGCCGCGGCTGCAGCTTCGGCGCTGGCCCGGCTGGAATTGGCGACACCCGCAATCTCGAAGTGCCCGGGCAGTGACGCGAGCGCCGGAACATGGGCGCGCGCGGCCCAGCTGCGTGGGGGTTGCAGGCCGACGATGCCGACCCTGAATCGCTGTGCAGCCATGGCGCTTGCTCCTCTTTCCGAATTCCTGACCGAACCGGCGTGTATGTTATTCGCGATCCCGCGATCACCTTGCCCGGTCGGGCGTATCGACGCACGCTCGGCGGTGTCGGCTGTGCCTGCCCCTTGCGCTGCCTGCTGTCAGTAGGCACCGAACAACACGTCGAGTGCCGCAACAATGGAATCGCTCTGTGGCCCCAGATTGGTGATCGGCTTCTTCAGCTCCGCGAGGGGAACGGCGGCAAGGGCGGCCGTGTCGAGCACGACGGCCTTGCCGCCCACCTCGAACACTGGATTCAAGTCGCGCATGCGCAGCGCAAAGCTCTCGGCCAGGCGCAAAGGGATCACGACGCGGGATGCGATTCGGTCAATATGGCTGTTTTGGACATCCAGAAGGTAGGGTGTCTTTTTTCGCAGCGAAGCCTCGGGGTGGGGATAGACGTCAAAGCGCGCCATGTCAGAAGTTGCGGTAGCGCGCGAGCGGGAGACCTTCCTGGGCTATTCGCGCGTTGTAGGCATCGATCGCTTCCTTGTTGTCCTCATTCCACCGCTCCCAGTACCGCCGCTGGACCTCTGCGCTCAAAAAGCTGTCCACTGTCTGCGACAGGTTCATGCCCAACTCCTTGGCGAGTTCCAGGGTACGGCAGTTGATCAGCAGATTGACGGGGCGCTTGGCGGCGTCCGGGGTATTGCGCATGGGAATGGCTCCGATCACTGGACGATGTGCAGGGTTCATGTGCATCGTAGCATGCGTCGTTCCTTGTCTGCTGACGTCGTCCAGTCCGCATGCACCCGCCGAGTACCGTGTGCCACTGCCCAGCCAGTCGCCGGCCAGTCCAGGGCGGTGCGCAGGCCCCTGCGCGGGCTGCCCGGCACGCCCGGATCGGGTGCGCGGCCGGGCGGCCGGGCAGGCGGGCCGGCATTTCCTGACTCCGCGCACCGCCGCCCGAACCCATCGTATACCCTAGGCCAAACCGGTCTGCAACCCGCGCATAATCGTCGGTCCCGGGGTAAATGGCGTGGTGGCAACCACTGGCGTCACACGTGGAGCCGGGTAGTCAGTGGGTATTCGCATTCAGGCACGCCCATTGCTTGGTAACCCGAAAGAGTGCATCGAATTTGTCCAACATGTCTGAAAATATCGCGCCTGTGCTCCAGGTGAACCGGCTCCAGACGCGTTTCAAGACGCGCTCGGGCGACGTGTATGCGGTCAATACCGTGAGTTTCGACCTCAGGCCCGGGGAATTGCTGGGTGTCGTGGGCGAAAGCGGTTCGGGCAAGTCGGTCACGATGATGTCGCTGCTCGGGCTCCTGCCCAGCCCACCGGCCAGGGTGTCGGGCGTGTCGGTGATGTTTGAGGGGGTGGACCTCCTCAATTGCTCCCCTGAGCAACTGCGCAGCATCCGGGGCGCGCGCATCGGATTCATCTTCCAGGACCCGATGACCTCGCTCAACCCGGTGTTCAATGTGGGCTTCCAGATCATGGAGCCGCTGCGCAAGCACATGGGCATGGACAAGCAGGCCGCCCGCAAGCGGGCCCAGGAGCTGCTGGAACTGGTCGGCATCCCGGACGCCGGGCGCCGCTTGGACGACTTCCCGCACCAGTTTTCCGGCGGCATGCGCCAGCGGGTGATGATCGCGATCGCGCTCGCCTGCGACCCGAAGGTGCTGATCGCCGACGAGCCCACCACGGCGCTCGACGTGACCATCCAGGCCCAGATCCTGGAGCTGATCCGCGACCTGCGGCGCAAGCTGGGCATGGCCATCGTCTGGATCACGCACGACCTCGGCGTGATTGCCGGCATCGCAGACCGCGCCATGGTGATGTACGGTGGCCAGATCGTCGAGATGGCGCCTGTGCGCGAGCTCTTCGGGCGTCCGGCACACCCCTACACCCGCGCGCTGCTCAAGACCATCCCGCACATGAAGGGCGCCCGTGCCGAGAAGCTGCAGGTGATCGAGGGGCAGCCCCCGATCCTCAAGGCGGAGCCGCAGTCCTGCTCCTTCCGCGCCCGCTGTACGCACGCATTCGAGCGCTGCGAGCGGGAAAACCCCCAGAGGCGCCCGATCGGCGCCGGGCACGAGGTGGCCTGCTTCTGGGACGTTCATGGCAACAAGGAACACCATGGCTGATGTGTCGCCATCCCCACGCAGCGGGCCGGGGGCGCAGGCGGCGGCCCCCCTGGTCCAGGTACGCGGCCTGAAGATGTACTTTCCGATCGTGGCCGGGCTGTTGCGCCGCAAGGTCGGAGACATCAAGGCGGTCGACGGGCTGGACTTCGACATTCCGGCCGGCGAAACCCTGGGCCTGGTCGGCGAGTCCGGCTGCGGCAAGTCCACCTGCGGCCGGGCGATGCTGCGCCTGTACGAGCCTACCGCCGGGCAGGTGCTGATCGATGGCGAGGACGTCACGACGGCCGGTACCGAAGCCTTGCGCCGGATGCGGCCCAAGATGCAGATGGTGTTCCAGGATCCGCAGGCCAGCCTGAACCCGCGCATGACGGTGTCCTCGATCATCGGCGAGCCGCTGGTGGAGCATACCGACCTCAGCCGCGATGCCCGGCGCGACCGCACCTACGAGCTGCTGGACGCGGTCGGACTCAACCGCAATTTTGCGGACCGCTTCCCGCACGAGTTCTCGGGCGGCCAGCGCCAGCGCATCGGTATCGCGCGGGCCCTGGCACTGAACCCGCGCTTCATCGTCTGTGACGAGCCGATCGCCGCGCTCGACGTGTCCATCCAGGCGCAGGTCGTCAACCTGCTGGAGGAACTGCAGCGCCGCCTCGGCCTGACCTATCTTTTCATCAGCCACGACCTGTCCATGGTGCGCCACATCGCCAACCGGGTGGCGGTGATGTACCTGGGGCGCATCGTGGAGCTGTCCGAGCGGGACCAGCTCTACGAGGACCCCAAGCATCCCTATGCGCAGGCCCTGCTGTCGGCCGTGCCCGAGCCCAATCCCGATTTCGAATCGCGTCGCCAGCGGATCGTGCTCACCGGCGACGTGCCCTCGCCCGCGAAGCCACCCAGCGGCTGCGCGTTCAGCACCCGGTGCCCGCAGGTGATGCCGATGTGCCGCGTCCAGGCGCCGGTGCTGACCCGCATTGCGCCCGGCCGGCAGGTGGCCTGCCATCTGTACACCTCCAACAACGATTCGACCGCCGGTTCCACGGTGGCACATTGACCCCTGTTTCGCAACCCTTCCATTCCAACGAAAAGGAGCCCCCCGTGAGATCACGAATTTCCCTTATTGCCCTGGGAGCGCTGGTCGCCTTGTCCCAGAGCGCGCTGGCCCAACGCGGCGCCAGCGGGCACGTCAACGTGCTCTACTGGCAGGCGCCCTCGATCCTGAATCCGTACCTGTCCTCCGGCACCAAGGACGTCGAGTCGTCGTCCGTCATCCTCGAGCCGCTGCTGCGCTTCAACGAGCGTGGCGAGATGGTGGCCAACCTGGCAGCGGAAGTGCCCACCGTCGCCAACGGCGGCTTCTCGGCCGACTTCAAGACCATCACCTACAAGCTGCGGCCCAACGTGAAGTGGTCCGACGGCTCCGCGTTCACCGCCAGCGACGTGGTGTTCACCTACGAGTACTGCACCGGCATCAAGGGTTGCGCCAAGGCCAACACCTTCACACCGGTGGAGCGTGTCGTCGCGGTGGATCCGCTCACAGTGCGCATCACCTTCAAGGCGGCCAAGCCGTACCCGTACGATGTGTTCAACGGCGCCACCACGCCGATCCTGCAGCGTAACCAGTTCAAGGACTGCCTGGGCGACAAGGCCCCGACATGCACCCAGCAGAACTTCAACCCGATCGGCACCGGCCCCTTCATGGTGCGCGAGTTCCGGCCGAACGACGTGATCCAACTGGTCGCCAACCCGAATTACCGCGATCCCGCACGTCCCTCGTTCGCCACGATGACGATCAAGGGCGGTGGTGACGCGGCGGCGGCAGGGCGCGCGGTCATGGAAACCGGCGAGTTCGACTACGCCTGGAACCTGCAGCTGGCTCCCGACGTGCTGGGACGCATGGCCCGCGGCGGCAAGGGCAAGGTGGTGTCGGCCTTCGGCACGCTGGTCGAGCGTATCGAGATCAACCTGACCGACCCCAATCCGCGGCACGGCGAGTGGCGCTCCACCACCCGGCATCCGCATCCGTTCCTGACGGACCTTCGCGTACGCAAGGCGCTGTCGATGGCCATCGACCGCAACATCCTGGTCGAGATCGGGTATGGTCCGGCCGGCCGCGTGACCTGCAACCTGGTGCCCGCACCGATCGCGTTTGCGTCCGACAACACCGACTGCGTCAAGCAGGACATGGCCGGCGCCAAGGCGCTGCTCGACCAGGCCGGCTGGCGGCCGGGACCGGATGGCGTGCGCGTCAAGGATGGCGTCAAGCTCGAGATCAACTACCTGACCTCCACCAACGCCGTGCGCCAGAACTTCCAGGCACTGGTCAAGCAGTGGTGGACGGAACTCGGCGTGGCGACCAACCTGCGCAATGTGTCGGCGTCGGTGTTCTTCGGCGGTGACGCCGGGTCTCCGGACACCTTCCAGAAGTTCTACGCCGACGTCGAGATGTATGCGAACAACTTCGACGGCACCGACCCGGAGAACTACCTGGCAGAGCATGTGTGCGACAAGATCCCGCGCCCGGAAACCCAGTGGCAGGGCACCAACATGAACCGCTACTGCAACCCCGAGTACGACAAGCTGGTCAAGGAGCTGAGCTCCACCGCCGGCATCGAGAAGCGTGCGGTGATCGCCAAGAAGCTCAACGACATGTTGACCAAGGAAAGTTATGTGGTGCTTCCGCTGGTCGACCGCGGCCGCGTCTCTTCGCATGCGAACAGCCTGGGTGGCGTGAAGCTCAACACCTGGGACAGCGAACTGTGGAACGTGCACGAGTGGACACGCCTGCGTTGATCGCTTGACCCCTTGCCAGGGCCCTCCGGGGCCCTGGCGCAAAGACATCCCCGGACGACTCCACCTGACGCATGTTCACCTACACCATCCGACGACTGCTTCTGGCCATCCCCACGGTGCTGGTGATCAGTCTGGTCATCTTCATGCTGCTGGAGCTCGCGCCGGGGGACCCGATGGCCGATGTTCCGCTGACGGTTCCACCCGAGGTCAAGGCGCAGATGCGTTCTGCGCTGGGGCTGGACGAGCCGTCTTACATCCGGTACGGGTTGTGGTTGAAGCAGTTCTTCTATGTGGAGCCACTGCACCTCGTTGACGTGTGGCTCGGTACGAACCATGCCGATGGCATGCTGCGTGTGTTGTCCTGGCAGACCCGCAGCCCGGTCGTCGACCTGATCGCCCAGCGGTTGCCGCAGACCCTGTGGGTCGTGGGCATGGGCTACCTGATCGGTGTGTCGCTTGCGATCCCGATCGGCGTCATCTCGGCCTACCGGCAGTACAGCTGGTTCGACCAGATCGGCACCTTCATCTCGATGGTGGGGTACTCGGTACCCACCTTCTTCACCGGCGTCCTGCTGATCGTCGTCTTCTCGGTGTACCTGCAGTGGTTCCCGTCGATCTACGACACCACGCTGGTCGTCAACTCCTGGAGCACCTTCGTCCTGCAGGTCAAGCAGATGGTGCTGCCGATCACCGTGCTGGCGCTGTTCAATGCGGCGCAGATCAGCCGGTTCATGCGGGCCTCGATGCTGGACAACCTGCAGCAGGACTACGTGCGCACCGCGCGCTCGAAGGGCATGACCGAGAAGGTCGTCGTGCTGCTGCACGTGCTGCGCAATTCGCTGATTCCGGTGGTCACGGTGATCGCGCTGGGCGTACCCTCGATCTTTGCCGGCGCCATCATCACCGAGCAGGTGTTCAAGGTCAACGGGATCGGACAATTGCTGATCAATGCGATCCAGTCGAACGACCTGCCGATGGTGCAGTCGCTGACCTTCATCTTTGCCGTGCTGATCGTGTTCTTCAACCTGATCGCCGACGTGCTCTACGGCATCCTTGACCCGCGCATCCGTTATGACTGAAGCCGCCACCCAGCGTCCGACCGTGGTCGACCAGGCCGACCGTGCCCCACGCGGGCAGTGGGCCAATGTGTGGGACCAGTTCAAGACCCACAAGGGCGCCCTGCTCGGGGCCTGCGTGTTCATCGCGATCCTGCTCTTCGTGATGATCGGCCCGTTGCTGCACACGGTGGACCCGGGTTATGCCAACCTGCTGATGCGCAACAAGGCGCCCAGCCTGCAGTTCCCGTTCGGCACCGACGAGCTCGGGCGAGACATCATGGCCCGGATGATGGCCGGTGGCAAGGTGTCGCTGGCGGTCGGGCTCACGGCGATGTCGATCGCGGTCTTGCTGGGCACGCTGATCGGCGTGACGGCCGGCTTTTTCCGGCGTCTCGACAACCCGCTGATGCGCCTGACCGACCTGTTCCTGGCGCTGCCGCTGCTGCCGCTGCTGCTGGTGATGGTGACGCTGTTCCGCGAGACGCTGGCACTCAAGGTGGGCCCTGCCGCCGGCATCTTCATCCTGATGGTGATCGCGATCGGCGCCACCTCCTGGATGCAGACCGCGCGCATCGTGCGCGGCGAGGTGCTGGCCCTGCGCGAGCGCGAGTTCGTGCTGGCTGCACGTTCCATCGGTGCGCCGCCGGTCAAGATGATCCTGCGCCACATCCTGCCCAACTGCCTGAGCCCGATCATGGTGGCGGCGGCGCTGGGCATCGCCAGCGCGATCATCGTCGAGAGCGCGCTCTCGTTCCTGGGCATGGGCTTCCCGCCCGACTTCCCGACCTGGGGCCGGCTGCTGTTCGACGCGGTCGACCACCTGCAGGACTACCCGAACCGGGTGCTGCTGCCGGGCATCGCGATTTCGCTGACCGTGCTGTCGGTCAACTACATCGGCGACGGCCTGCGCGACGCGCTCGACCCCCGCATCCGCGGCCGCTGAGGCTGCATTCGCGGCCGCACAGGCCGCCTCCACGCCGGATTGCCATGGCCTCGATTGCCCACGACCGCTACTACCGTTTCGATGAATTCACCGCGATCCTGCAGGCCTGGGCCCAGGCGCACCCGACGCTGCTGACGCTCGACAGCATCGGCAAGAGCCATGAAGGCCGCGACATCTGGCTGCTGACGGTGACGCAGCAAGGCAGCGGCCCGGCTGGCGACAAGCCCGCCCACTGGGTGGATGCCAACATCCACGCCAGCGAACTCGCCGGCGGTGCGGCAGCCCTGTACTTCATCGACACGCTGATCGCCGGCTACGGAAAAGACGAGCGCATCACCCGCTGCCTGGACAGCCGGGCCTTCTACATCTGCCCGCGCATGAACCCGGACGGCGCCGAATGGGCGATGCGCGACACGCCGAAGATCATCCGCTCGTCGACCCGCCCCTACCCGTACGACGAGGATTTTGTCGACGGCCTGGACACCGAGGACGTGGATGGCGACGGCCGCATCCTGTCCATGCGCATCCGCGACCCGAATGGCCCCTGGAAATGCCACCCCGACGAGCCGCGCCTGATGGTCGCGCGCGAGCCCACCGAAGCGGGAGGCACCTACTACCGCATCCTGCCCGAGGGCCGGGTGCGGGACTACGACGGCTTCATGCTCAAGGTCAACCGCGACCGCGAGGGCCTGGACCTGAACCGCAACTTCCCCGCCGAATGGCGCCAGGAATTCGAGCAACTCGGCGCCGGACCCTACCCGACCTCCGAGCCCGAGGTGCGTGCGGTGGTGGATTTCATCGCCCACCACCCCAACATCAGCGGCGGTGTCACCTTCCACACCTGGAGCGGCGTGCTGCTGCGGCCGTTCTCCGGCCGCCCCGACACCGAGATGCCGGCAGAGGACCTGTGGTTCTTCAAGGCCCAGGGCGCCAAGGGCACCGAGCTCACCGGTTACCCGGCGATCAGCACCTTCGAGGAGTTCCGCTACCACCCCAAGGAAATCACCACCGGCGGCTTCGACTGGATCTACGAGCACCTGGGCATGTACAAGTGGACGGTCGAGATCTGGTGCCCGATGCGCGAGGCCGGCATCCACGACTACAAGTACATCGACTGGTTCCGTGAGCACCCGGTGGCCGATGACCTGAAGCTGCTGGCCTGGTCCGACACGTCGCTGCAGGGCAAGGGCCATGTGGACTGGTACCCGTTCGAGCACCCGCAACTCGGCCCGGTCGAGATCGGCGGATGGGACAAGATCTACGCCTTCCGCAACCCGCCGGCGCACCTGCTGGAAAAGGAGATTGCGCGCTTCCCCGAGTGGCTGATCTGGAACGCGCTCACCTCGCCGAAGCTGGAGCTGGTGCATGCCCGTTGCGAGGCGCTGGGCGGCGACACCTGGCGCATCGAGGTCGGCGTTCAGAACACCGGGCACCTGCCGTCCTATGGTTCCAAGCGGGCGCTGCAGCGCAAGCAGTCGCGCGGGCTGGTGGGCGAGCTGACGCTGCCCGAAGGCGCATCACTGGTCAGCGGTTCCCTGCGCGTCCTGGCCGGCGAGCTGGAAGGCCGGGCCTACAAGCATTCGCTGGTCAGCTTCTGGACCGACACCACGCCGACCGGCGACCGGGCCCGGCTGCAGTGGGTGGTGCGCGGGCCGGCCGGGGCCGAGGTGGGGGTGGTGGTGCGGCATGAGAAGGCGGGGGCGGTGCGGGCCACCGTGGTCCTCGGCTGATCGGGCGGCAACAGACGGCACGACATACCCCTACGCCGACCCGGCACCGTGCCTCGGAGATAATCCGCCCGGCCCGCGCCCTCCCGGCACCGGCAACTACCCTTCGCCTTCCACCACCATGATCGATCGCCTCCGGCGTCTGATGCCCCGGCCCGAGACCATGGCCAACAACCGCTGGCTGCGGTGGATGGGCCCCTCGCTGCTGCATCCGCGGCTGTGGCACATGAGCCGGCGGGCGGTGGCGATCGGTGCCGCGATCGGTGTCTTTTTTGCGTTCATCACGCCGATCGCGCAGATCCCCCTGTCGGCGGCAGTCTCCATCGTGTTGCGGGCCAACATTCCGACCGCCGTGGTGGCCACGCTGGTCAACACACCGCCCACCTTCGGGCCGGTGTATTACGCCGCATGGTGGGTCGGCTCCAAGGTGCTGCGCGAATCGGTGGAGGACGGGCGCAAGCCCGAGGTGCTGGTGGGCAAGGCAACGACGGTGGAGGACGCCGGGCAGGCGCTCGCGGGCTGGTCGAAGTGGATGGTCACCCTGCAGCAGGTGGGCAAGCCGCTGCTGCTGGGCGCGCTGATCTTTTCTGTGGTGTTTTCGGCGCTCGCCTACCTGCTGGTCAACGGCGTCTGGCATTGGCGCGTGCGCAGCAAGCGCCGTCGCCGCTTGCGCAAGGTCGCCCGGGCAGTCGCCCGCCAGGACTGAACCGCAGACCGGGGCGCCTTGCTGCGCCGGCGTGTGCGGTTACCATCGGTGCCCGCCTCCCTGAATGCCCATGCACGACCATTACGCCGCACTCGGCCTGAACAGCGCCGCGACATTGGCCGACATCAAGAAGGCCTTTCGCCAGCTGGCCGCGCTGCACCACCCCGACCGCAACCCTGCACCGGATGCAGCGGCACGTTTCCGTGCCGTCCAGCAGGCCTACGAGGTGCTGGGGGATACCGCCGGGCGCGAAGCCTACGACGCCAACCGCAAGCGCAACCTGCTCGACAACCCGCTCGACACTGCGGCCACGATCTGGGGTGACTACCTCGACCGCGTGCTCCAACCCTGAAGTCCCCCGATGCATCTGTCTCCGTTCTTTCACAACCTGCGATCCGCCTATGCGGCCGAGCTGGACGACATGCGCTGCGACTCCGAGGGGCTTGTCGTGCTGGACCAGCGGCTGGCCCAGCGCCGCGGCGAGATCGACTTCCTGGTGCACATGCTGGAGGAAAGCCCCGAGATGGTGGCGGTGGTGCTGCACCGCGCCTTCCGGTTCCGCCTGCCCGCCGCGATGGACGATCTGCTGGTGCGCGAGCCCGAAGACCTGCCCGCCTGGGACGCGCTGGCCGACAGCGTCGAGATCGCGGACTGGGCGCAGGGCCTGGTGCGCACGATCCGCGCGCAGCCCGCCGGCGACTGGTTCCTGTGCGTGGCTGCGGGCCTGGAATACTTGCAGGCCCTGCCGCAGCGCCACGAGCGCGGGGACGACGACGAGGACGACGCCGACGGTGATGATCCCCGTGGCGATGGCCCCCCGGACGACGGCGACGATGGCGCCCGGCCGCTGTCCGCCGACGACGCGATGGACGGCGATGCGCCCAGCCGCGAGGAGGCCGCTGCCGACTGGCTGGCCGAACAGGGTTTCGAGCGCAAGGAGTGAGCACCCCATGAACCAGCACCTGGCCCTGATCACGAAAACCCGCAGCCTGATCGCTGCCGGCGACATCGCCGGCGCCGAATCCGCCCTGTCGGAGCTGGCCGATGCCGAGGGTGACCGCGCCCTGATGGTCGTGCTCGACCAACTGGCGCCCAAGGACATCCTGGCGGTGATCCGCGAGTACGACCCGTCGCGCGAGTCCATCGTCAACCTGCTGGTCACGCCGGCCCAGTTCGCGCATGCGGTGGTGATCGAGAAGCAGTACAAGGACCTGACGCACACGCATCTGCGCGGCATGGTCAACTCGGTGGTGTTCCGTGACGGTGCCGACCCGCTGGAGTTTCTCGAGGCGGTCGCGAATCTGGAAGGCGGCAGCGAGGCCATGGCCAACTACTTTGCCGACAAGTGGGGCCGGCTGGAGGCTTTTGCGCGTACCGGCACCTTCGACGCTGCCGAAGAGGATGGCGAGGTCCTGTCCGAGACCGCGCTGCTGGCCTCGGCCTATGCCAGCCCGCGGGTCGACCTCGACGAGGTGTCCGACCAGGACTGGATGCAGCTGGCCTGGACGATGCGCTACCAGTGCCCCGACCTGTTCACCGAAACCCTGCTGGTGATGCGCGCCCAGGCCCGGGCCCATGCGCTGGGGCTGGAGCAGGAGGACGAACCGGCGGAGGAAGACCGCCGCGTCGAGACCCGCGACACCGACCGCGGCCATGCCACGCCGGCGGCGCGCGAGGATGACGAAGAGTCAGCGATCTGATGCCGCCCCCGCGCATGGCCCAGGAACCCGACACGCCCGAACAGTCCGTCGCGCTGTTCGACGGGCGTGCTTTTTTCGAGAAGGCGTTGCAGCATGGCCTGCGGCACGGCATCCTGGGCGCCGACAGGATTGCCGCCATCCGCCAGGAAGGCCCCAAGGGCATGGTGCAGATCGCGCGCTACTTCGGCACCGAGTACCTGCGCCCCGACCTGGAGCGCGCCCGCGACCGGCTGGTCAACCTGGTGAGCCTGCACCTGGAAGAGGCCAGCGGCGGCGACCTGCGCCGGGCAGCCGGGCTGCTGCGCGACCACACGCTGCTGTCGCGCTCCAAGGCGGGCTCGGAAATGCTCAAGGCGCTGATCGCGATGCCGCAGAACACCCATTTCAGCATGCAGGAACATGCCGGCTTCCGCGATGAACACATTCCGCTGCTGGCCAAATGGTCGCTGCGCTCCCTGCCCGAGGTGCAGGCAGAACGCGAGCGCCGTGCACACGCCGCCCGGACGGTGGCGGCAGCGCACTGGATGGCGGCAGCCCTGGACATGGCGGCGTCCGAGCTGCAGGATTGCGACAAGGATGCCGAGGCGGTGATCCGCACCGCATTGCTTGCCGCAGCCTGTCGCGTGCGCACCATGCCGGATTGGCCCGCCTTCGAGAAAATGGTGCTGGCCCTGCGCCGCCAGCATGGAGGCAAGGCAGGCGAACCGCCGGTGCTGCCGGGCATCGCCCTGCCCAAAGGCATGCCGGCAGAGCTTGCAGATGCGGCGAAAAGCCTGCGGGCGTCGGTGCTGCGAGACATGCCGCGCATCCTGGACCGCAGCCTGCCGGTGCGCAAGCTGTTCGACCAGACGCCGGCTTTCATGGGCCGCTATTTCTGGATCGAGGACTCCCTGGCCGAACTCGACCACTTCGAGCGCAGCCGGTCTGCGGCCTGGGACAAGGCCACCGGCGGCCATGCCGACGACAGCGCCTTGCTGACACTGTTCCTGCGCATCGCCACCGGGTCCAGCCACACCACCGTGCTGACCGAGAAGACCGCGACCAGCCTGGTGCGCAAGATCCGCAAGTCTGGCCTCGATACCGAGTTGCCGCGCCAGTTCGTGCGCCGCCACGCGCCCGCCGAGCAGCAGGCCGACTACCTGCAGCTGTGGGACAACTTCCTGCAGGAGGGAGAGCGCATCCTGCGCAGCGATGCGGTGCACAGCCTGCAGGATGCGCTGGCGCTGCTGCGCCGGGAGTGCCAGGTGGCAGGAGATACGCCGGGCGGATGATCCGGCTTTGTCCGCAGCGGCTACCCCGCGAGCCGGCAGCCTGCCTACACCCCGCGCGCCCGGTCTTGCCGGAACTGCGCCCGGAATGCGCCGAAACTGCCCGCATCCAGCGCCGCACGCACCTCGCGCATCAGGTTCAGGTAGTAGTGCAGGTTGTGGATGCTGGCCAGCATCGGGCCCAGCATCTCGCCGCAGCGGTCCAGATGGTGCAGGTAGGCGCGCGAGAAGCCGTCGCGCCCGCCGTCTGCCCAGGACACGCCCGACGCTCCGGCGCAGGCATGGCAGGTGCAGGTCGGGTCCAGCGGCTGCGGGTCGGCCTTGTGGCGAGCGTTGCGGATCTTGAGATCGCCGAAGCGGGTGAACAGCGTGCCGTTGCGCGCATTGCGGGTGGGCATCACGCAGTCGAACATGTCCACGCCCTGGGCCACGCCCTCCACCAGGTCCTCGGGCGTGCCCACACCCATGAGGTAACGCGGCTTGTGGGCCGGCAGGCGGTGCGGCGTGTGGGCCATGATGCGCAGCATCTCGTCCTTGGGTTCGCCCACGCTGACGCCGCCGATCGCGTAGCCCGGGAAATCCATCGCCACCAGCTGCTCCAGCGACTCCTGGCGCAGGTGCTCGAACATGCCGCCCTGCACGATGCCGAACAGCGCGTTGGGGTTCTGCAGCCGGGAGAACTCGGTCTTGCAGCGTTCGGCCCAGCGCAGGCTGAGCTCCATCGAGGTGCGGGCCTCGCGCTCGGTCGTGAGCTGGCCCTTGGTCTTGGGCTCGACCGAGATGTAGGGCGTGCATTCGTCGAACTGCATCACGATGTCGGAGTTCAGCGTGGCCTGGATCTGCATCGAGATCTCGGGCGTGAGGAACAGCTTGTCGCCGTTCACCGGCGACGAGAATCGTACGCCTTCCTCGCTGATCTTGCGCATGGCCCCGAGCGACCACACCTGGAAGCCGCCCGAGTCGGTGAGGATCGGCCGCTTCCATTTCTCGAACGCGTGCAGGCCGCCGAACTGGGTGACGATGTCCAGCCCCGGCCGCATCCAGAGGTGGAAGGTGTTGCCCAGGATGATCTGTGCGCCCATGTCCTCCAGGCTCTGCGGCGTGACGCCCTTGACCGTGCCGTAGGTGCCCACGGGCATGAAGATCGGGGTCTCGACCACGCCATGGTTCAGCGTCAGGCGGCCGCGGCGGGCATGGGTGCCGGCCGAGGTGTCGGTCGGCGGATCGGTCTGCAGGATGTCGAACTGGAGCATGGGAGGACGCGGTGTGTGCTGCGCGAGCGCTGGACGAAGCAGGGTGGATGTCCGGCCGAGGATTGTAGTAGTGACCGGTCGCCTGACTTTACATTATGATTTGCTTTACCAATCTGAGAGTAAAGGAATAGCCATGAAGTCGGAAGCAGTGGTGTCCAGCAAAGGGCAGGTGACCCTGCCGGCGGCGATGCGGGCCAAGCTCGGTATCGGGCCGGGCTCGCATATCCGGTTCGAGCTGCGAGGCAAGCAACTGGTGATCATTCCAGAGCCTCCGATCGGCGCCTACTACGGCATGCTCAAGGGTGTGGATCTGGGAGATATCGAGCCCGAGAAGGAACCTGACCGGGAATTCGAATGAATGTGGTCGACTCGTCTGGCTGGATAGAGTTTTTTCTAGCTGGCCACAATGGCCCCGTTTTCAAGCCGGTGATCGAGCAACGCGATCTGCTGCTCGTGCCGGTGGTCGCGCTGTATGAGGTGCACAAGCTGCTCAGTCGCACCCTGCCCGCGCACCGCGTCGCAGCCTGCCTGGACGTCATGCGCCTGGGCCGCGTGCTGGAGCTGACCGACCGCCGCGCCATCGCCGCCGCCGACACGGCCCTGCGCCACCGCCTGGCCATGGCCGACGCGGTGATGTACAGCATGGCGATCGAACATGGCGGCAGCCTGTGGACGCAGGATGCCGACTACCAGGGGCTGCCGTCCGTCCACTATTTCCCCAAGCCCTGATCGCGCGCCAGCAGCATCGCGTCGCCGTAACTGAAGAAGCGGTACTGCTGCGCGATCGCATGGCGGTACAGGCCCATCACCCGGTCATACCCGGCAAAGGCGCTGACCAGCATCATCAGGGTCGACTTGGGCAGGTGAAAGTTGGTGATCAGCCTGTCCACGACCTGGAACACGAAGCCCGGCGTGATGAAGATGCTGGTGTCGCCGCTCGCGATGCCCGAGGCCGCCCAGGACTCCAGCGTGCGAACCGTGGTCGTTCCCACCGCCACCACCCGGCCACCGCGGGCGCGGCACTCGGCCAGCGCCTGCTGGGTGGCCAGGGGCACGTCGTACCACTCGCTGTGCATGCGGTGCTCGGCCAGGTTCTCGGTCTTCACCGGCTGGAAGGTGCCGGCGCCCACATGCAGCGTGACATGGGCGCTGCGGATGCCCCGGGCTTCCAGGGCCTGCAGCAGCGCGGCGTCGAAATGCAGCGCGGCGGTGGGCGCGGCCACGGCGCCGGGGTTGCGCGCGAACACCGTCTGGTAGCGGTCCGCGTCCTGCGCCGTGTCGGCATGGGTGATATAGGGCGGCAGCGGCACATGGCCGTGGCGCTCCATCAGGGTGTAGGGGTCGTCGCCCCCGTCGTTGGACAACACGAAGCGAAACAGCGCGCCATCGGCGTCCGGCCAGCGGCCCAGCAGCGTCGCGCTCAGGCCGTCCGGCTGGCCGGTGGCCGTTTGCAACGCCAGCGTGGTGCCGACTTCCGGCTTCTTGCTCACGCGCATGTGGGCCGCCACCTGGTTGCCCGACAACACTCGCTCCACCAGCAGTTCGACCTTGCCGCCGGTGGGCTTTTCGCCGAACAGGCGAGCCTTGAGGACACGGGTGTCGTTGAAGACCAGCAGGTCGCCGGGCGCCAGCAGGGCCGGCAGGTCGCGGAAGATGCGGTCCGCCGGCAGCGGCTGCGTGCCGTCGAGCAGGCGCGAGGCGCTGCGCTCCGGGGCGGGCTGCTGGGCGATCAGATCCGGGGGCAGGTGGAAGTCGAAATCACCGAGCGTGAAGACGCGGCGACTGGCGGGCGGGGCAGGGTGCATGGTGCTTGAGGGCCGGACAGGCCCGTGCCAAGAGGGTGGGGGAAAGGACAGGGCAGAATTGTCCCATGTCTGCCGCCCCCGCCCCCGCCCGCAATCCGCTGCAAAAGGCGATGGCCCGGATGGGCCTGGTGCGCGACATCGACTTCGCGCTGCACCTGCCCCTGCGCTACGAGGACGAGACGCGGGTGCTGCGCCTGGCCGACGCCCGCGAGGGCCAGACGGTGCAGATCGAGGCGACCGTCACGGCCAGCGAGGTCACCCTGCGACAGCGGCGCCAGCTGCTGGTGACGGTGGACGATGGCAGCGACACCTGCACGCTGCGCTTCTTCAGCTTCTACCCGGCCCAGCAGAAGGCGCTGCAGCCGGGCGCCCGGGTGCGGGCGCGGGGAGAACTCAAGGGCGGTTTCCTGGGCTGGACCATGATGCACCCCACGGTGCATGCGGCTGGCGGTGCGCTGCCCGAGGCACTCACGCCGGTGTATCCGACGGTGGCCGGTTTGCCCCAGGCCTATCTGCGCAAGGCGGTGCTCGGCGGCCTGGCACGGGCCGAACTGTCCGAGACGGTGGCCGCGGGGGATGTCCTGCCCGCCCATCCGGCGCTGGCCTGGCCCCTGCGCGATGCGCTGCAGTTCCTGCACCATCCCACGCCCCGGGTATCGCTCGCCACGCTCGAAGACCACAGCCATCCGGCCTGGCAGCGGCTGAAACTGGAGGAATTGCTGGCGCAGCAGATTTCGCAGTTGCAGTCGCGCCGCGCGCGGGATGCGCTGCGAGCACCTTGCCTGAGAGCCGTCCCGGGCGGCGTGCACGAGCGACTTCTGCAGGCATTGCCTTTCCGCCTGACGGCTGCCCAGCAGCGCGTGGGCGCCGAGATCGCGCGCGACCTGGCCCAGCCGGCGCCGATGCACCGGCTGCTGCAGGGCGATGTCGGTTCCGGCAAGACGGTGGTGGCGGCCTTGGCGGCGGCGATCTGCATCGATGCCGGGCGGCAGTGCGCGCTGATGGCGCCGACCGAGATCCTGGCCGAGCAACACTTTCGCAAGCTCATCGGCTGGCTGGAACCGCTGGGCATCACCACCGCCTGGCTGACCGGCAGCCAGAAGACCCGCGAGCGGCGCGCCATGCTGGCCCTGATTGCCTCGGGCGAGGCCGCCCTGGTGGTGGGCACCCACGCGATGATTCAGGACAAGGTGCAGTTCCACAACCTGGCGCTGACCGTGATCGACGAGCAGCACCGCTTCGGCGTGGCGCAGCGGCTGGCCCTGCGCGACAAGATGGCCGAACCCGGGCTGGAGCCGCACCTGCTGATGATGACGGCCACGCCGATCCCGCGCACGCTGGCCATGAGTTATTACGCCGACCTGGAGGTCTCCACCATCGACGAGCTACCGCCGGGGCGCACGCCCATCGTCACCAAGCTGGTGAATGCGGCGCGGCGTGATGAGGTGGTCGGGCGCATCCGCGACCAGCTGGCACAGGGCCGGCAGGTCTACTGGGTCTGCCCCCTGATCGAGGAGAGCGAGGCGCTGGACCTGAGCAATGCCACCGCCACCCACGATGCGCTGAGCGCGGCCCTGCCCGGTGTGCTGGTGGGGCTGCTGCATTCGCGCATGCCGGTGCCGGAGAAAAAGGCGGTGATGGCTCAGTTCGTCCAGGGCACCATGGGCGTGCTGGTGAGCACCACCGTGATCGAGGTCGGGGTGGATGTGCCCAATGCCTCGCTGATGGTCATCGAGCACGCGGAGCGTTTCGGCCTGTCCCAGCTGCACCAGCTGCGCGGCCGTGTGGGCCGGGGCGCCGCCGCATCGGCCTGCGTGCTGCTGTATTCGACCGGCGATGCCCCGCGCCTGGGCGAGACGGCGCGCTCGCGCCTGCGCGCGATGGCCGAGACGGCCGATGGCTTCGAGATCGCCAGGCGCGACCTGGAGATCCGGGGGCCCGGCGAGTTCCTGGGAGCACGCCAGTCGGGTGCGGCATTGCTGCGGTTCGCCGACCTGGCAACCGACGCCGATCTGCTGGAATGGGCCCGCGCAGCGGCACCGGTGCTGCTCGACCGCGATCCGGTGCTGGCAGAACGGCATGTGGCGCGCTGGTTCGGCACGAAGACTGAATTCCTGAAGGCGTGATGCGACAGATGGGACAATAAGTCCATGACCCTGACCGAACTCAAGTACATCGTCGCTGTGGCCCGCGAGCGCCATTTCGGCAAGGCGGCAGAAGCCTGCTTCGTGTCGCAGCCCACGTTGTCGGTGGCTGTGAAGAAGCTCGAGGAAGAGCTCGAACTCAAGCTGTTCGAGCGCAGCGCCAATGAAGTCACGGTGACGCCGCTGGGCGAGGAGGTGGTGCGCCAGGCCCAGTCGGTGCTGGAGCAGGCCGCCAACATCCGCGAGATCGCCAAGCGCGGCAAGGACCCGCTGGCCGGCGCGCTGCGTCTGGGCGTGATCTACACGATCGCGCCCTACCTGCTGCCCGAACTGGTGCGCAACGTGATCGCCCGCACGCCGCAGATGCCGCTGATGCTGCAGGAGAACTTCACCGTCAAGCTGCTGGAAATGCTGCGCACCGGCGAGATCGACTGCGCGATCCTGGCAGAGCCCTTCCCGGACGCGGGGCTGGCCATGGCGGCCCTGTACGACGAGCCTTTCGTGGCTGCGGTGCCGAGCAACCACGCCCTGGCCAAGTGCAAGACCATCAGCGCCGAGCAGCTCAAGGCGGAAACCATGCTGCTGCTGGGGACCGGCCACTGTTTCCGCGACCATGTGCTGGAGGTCTGCCCCGAGTTCGCGCGGTTCTCCAGCAATGCCGAGGGCATCCGGCGCAGCTTCGAAGGCTCTTCCCTGGAGACCATCAAGCACATGGTGGCTGCGGGCATGGGCGTGACGCTGGTGCCCCGCCTGGGCGTGCCGCGTGGAGCGCTGGACGCCAAGCCCCGCCGATCGAAGGATGCCGACAGCTATGTCTCCTACATACCGATCCGCGACGAGGCCGGCGGGCAGCCACCCACGCGCCGTGTGGTCCTGGCCTGGCGGCGCAGCTTCACGCGCTACGAGGCCATTGCAGCCTTGCGCAATGCCATCTACGCCTGCGAACTGCCGGGCGTGCATCGCCTGTCCTGAAAGAGGCCGGGGCTGGTGCACAAGTTCAGGCTCTACCTGCAGCTGATCCGCTGGGACCGTCCGGCCGGCTGGTTGCTGTTGTTGTGGCCCACCCTCAGTGCCCTGTGGATCGCGGCCGGCGGATTCCCGGGCTGGCACCTGCTGCTCGTGTTCACGCTGGGCACCATCCTCATGCGCAGTGCCGGTTGCTGCGTCAACGACGTCGCGGACCGCGAGTTCGACCGGCATGTCAAGCGCACGGCGACACGCCCGGTGACCAGCGGTGCGGTCTCGACGCGCGAGGCCCTGAGCGTCGGCGCGGTGCTGGCCCTGGCTGCCTTCGGACTGGTGCTGACCACCAATGCCGTCACGGTGTTGTGGTCCGTGGTGGCGCTGGCGATCTCGATCGCCTATCCTTTTTCGAAGCGCTTTTTCTCCATGCCACAGGCGGTGCTGGGTGTGGCATTCAGTTTTGGCATACCGATGGCGTTCGCGGCGGTGCAGGGCGCGGGGCCCGCGAGCCTGTCCGCGATGGCCGACAGCGTGCCGCCGGTGGCCTGGGTGCTGCTGCTGGGCAACCTGTTCTGGGTGCTGGCCTACGACACCGAGTATGCGATGGTCGACCGCGACGACGACCTGCGCATCGGCATCAAGACCTCGGCCATCACGCTGGGCCGTCTGGATGTGGCGGCGATCATGCTGTTCTACGCGGCCTACCTCGCCATCTGGGGCGGCGTCATGCAGGGCCGCACCGCGGCGCCGGCGCTGGTCGGGCTGGGGCTTGCAGTTGCGGCGGCGCAGGCGCTCTGGCACGGCTGGCTGATCCGTGACCGGACGCGGGACGGGTGTTTCAAGGCCTTCCGCCTGAACCACTGGCTCGGGTTCGCCGTGTTCGCCGGCATTGCCGCCGCCTACGGCCTGGGCTGACGGCGTTCAGTTGCCGCCGAACTCCTCGCCCAGCGTGCGCGCGCGGTCGCGGGCGGCATGCAGGGCGCGCTCGAAGGCAGGCTTGAGCCCGGCGGCGTCCATGGCGGTGATCGCCGCATGGGTGGTGCCACCCTTGGAGGTGACCCGCTGGCGCAACACATCGGGCGGGTCCTCGCTGGCGCGGGCCAGCTCGGAGGCGCCGGTGAAGGTGGCCAGCGTCAGCTGCCGGGCCTGCGCGGCACTCAGGCCCATGGCGCCGCCCGCGGCCATCATCGCCTCCATGAAATAGAACACATAGGCCGGACCGGAGCCGGAAAGGGCGGTGACCGCGTCCAGCTGCTCTTCGGTATCGACCCAGAGGTACTCGCCGGTGCTGCGGATCACCTGCTCGACGAAACGGCGGTCAGGCGCCTGCACGCCGGCCCTTGCGAAAAACGCGGTGATGCCGCGCCCGATCAGCGCCGGCGTGTTGGGCATGGCGCGCACGATGCGCTCGCTGCCCAGCCAGCGTGCGATGCTCTGGCTGGGAATGCCGGCGGCCACGCTGAGGTGCAGGGCGCCGCGGGTATGGGCCTGGGTCTGGCCTGCGGCCTCCTGGAAGGTCTGCGGCTTCACGGCCCACACCACCAGCTCGGCCACCGCCAGGAAGCTGCCGGCCTGCGCCTGGGCGGTGATGCCGAACTGCTGCGCCAGCCTGCCGCGTGCTTCGGCGAACGGCTCCACGACATGGAGATGGTCCGCCGGATGGCCTTGCCCGACCAGGCCCTGGATGATGGCGCTGGCCATGTTGCCGCCGCCGATGAATGCGATGTGACTGCCCATGGTGCTCCCGGGGTTGCGATGGTGTGTGTCAAATTGTCGCCGGGATCGGAGGCGCTTGCGGTAATCTAGACGCCCTATGCAGCACTACATTCTTGCGCTCGACCAGGGGACAACCAGCTCGCGCGCCATTCTTTTCGACCGGGCCGGCCAGGTGGCAGGCGTGGCGCAACAGGAGTTCCGGCAGATCTTTCCCCAGCCGGGCTGGGTCGAGCATGATGCCGGCGAAATCTGGCGCAGCCAGCTTGCGGTTGCCACCGAGGTGCTCCAGCGCGCCGGGCTGCAGGCCGGGCTGATCGACTCCCTCGCGATCACCAACCAGCGCGAGACCACCCTGTTGTGGGACCGTGCCACCGGCGAGCCGGTTGCCAATGCCATCGTCTGGCAGGATCGGCGTACCGCCGGGCGCTGCGATGCCTTGCGCGCCCAGGGCCGCACCGGCATGATCCAGAAGAAGACAGGGCTGGTGCTGGATGCCTATTTCTCCGGCACCAAGCTGCAGTGGCTGCTGGACAACGTGCCGGGCGCCCGGGCCCGGGCGCGCAAGGGCGAGCTGGCTTTCGGCACCGTCGACAGCTGGCTCATCTGGAAGCTCACCGGTGGCCAGCGCCACGTCACCGACGCCTCGAACGCGTCGCGCACGCTGCTCTTCAACATCCACACCCTGCAGTGGGATCCGCAACTGCTGGCCCTGTTCGATGTTCCGGCGTCGGTGCTGCCCACGGTGGTGCCCTCCAGCGGCGAGCTGGGTGCCACGGACGCAGCCCTGTTCGGCGCTCCGATCCGCATCGCGGGCGTTGCGGGCGACCAGCAGGCAGCCACCTTCGGGCAGGCCTGTTTCTCGCCGGGCATGGCCAAGAACACCTATGGCACAGGCTGCTTCATGCTGATGAATACCGGTACTGCAGCGGTGCCGAGCCGGCACAAGCTGCTGTCCACGGTGGCCTGGGTCGGGCCGGGCGCAGTCCTGCAGCCTTCGATGGCCTGTTACGCCCTGGAGGGTTCCGTGTTCGCGGCGGGCGCCACCGTGCAGTGGCTGCGCGACGGGCTCAAGATCATCCCCACCGCGCAGGATGTGGAGGGCCTGGCCGGCCAGGTCAATGATACCGGCGACGTCTACCTGGTGCCGGCATTTGCCGGGCTGGGCACGCCGCACTGGGACGGCTTTGCCCGCGCCGCGCTGGTCGGCATGACCCGTGGCACCAGCGGCGCCCATATCGCGCGTGCGGCGCTGGAGTCGATCGCCCTGCAGTCGGCAGACGTGTTCGGCGCCATGGCCAGGGATTCCGGCATTGCGCTGCGTGAACTGCGTGTGGACGGCGGCGCCAGCCGCAACAACCTGCTGATGCAGATGCAGGCCGACTTTCTCGGGGTGCCGGTGGTACGGCCGCAGGTGACGGAGACCACGGCCCTGGGAGCGGCCTACCTGGCCGGGCTGGCGACCGGATTCTGGGCGGGTGTCGACGAGCTGGCTGCACAGTGGGCACGTGACCGGCAGTTCGAGCCGGCCTTGTCTGCCGACGCCCGGCAGGCCAAGCTCGCCCGCTGGCAGCAGGCAGTGCAGCGGGCCAAGGGCTGGGCAGCGCACTGATGGCGGCCGCCAGCACCCAGGCCTTGCCCACCAGGCGCGAGGAACTCATCGCGCGGCTGAGGCAGCCCGTCGCCTACGACATCGCCATTGTCGGTGGCGGGGCCACCGGCCTCGGCGTGGCGCTGGACGCGGCCGCCCGCGGGTTCAGCGTGGTGCTGGTCGAGTCGCACGACTTCGCCAAGGGCACGTCGTCGCGCGCCACCAAGCTCGTGCACGGCGGCGTGCGCTACCTGGCACAGGGGAACATCGGTCTGGTGCGCGAAGCGCTGCATGAGCGCACGCGGCTGCTGCACAACGCGCCGCACCTGGCGCAGCCGCTCGCCTTCGTGATGCCCTCCTACAAATGGTGGGAGACTCCTTTCTACGGCATCGGGCTGGCGCTGTACGACGCGCTCGCGGGCAAGGCCGGGCTGGGCAAGACCGAATTCCTGAACCGTGCCCAGACCCTGCGCTTGCTGCCCAACGCCCGGGCCCAGGGCCTGTCCGGCGGTGTCAAGTACTGGGACGGACAGTTCAACGACGCGCGCCTGGCGCTGGCATTGGGCCGCACGGCGGCCACGCGCGGCGCATTGCTGGTGAACTACTGCCGGGCCAGCCAGCTGCTGTTCGAGGACGGAAAGGTCGCAGGCCTGCTGTGTACCGATGTGGAGACCGGTGACGAGATCCGGGTGCGCTCGCGCTGTGTCGTGAATGCAACAGGTGTCTGGGTTGACGCCCTTCGCCAGCAGGACGGCGATGCCAACCCGGGGGACGGCCGCCGCCCCACCCGACCGATGGTCGCCCCGAGCCAGGGTGTGCACCTGGTCGTGGACCGTGACTTCCTGGCGGGCGACACGGCATTGATGGTTCCCAAGACGGCCGACGGCCGGGTGCTGTTTGCCGTGCCCTGGCTGGGCAAGGTGATCCTGGGTACCACGGACACACCACGGGAGGATCTGGCGCGCGAGCCACAGGCCTTCAAGGAGGAGGTCGCCTTCATCCTGTCGGAGGCGGCCCGCTACCTGACCCGATCCCCTGGCCGCCAGGACGTACGCAGCGTCTGGGTCGGCCTGCGGCCGCTGGTCAAGCCGCAGGATGACGATGGCGACAACACCAAGGGGCTGAGCCGCGAGCACACCGTGCTGGTGAGCCGCAGCAACCTGGTCACGGTGACCGGCGGCAAGTGGACGACCTACCGCGCGATGGCCGAGGATGTACTGCAAAAATGTGTCGAACGTTCACTGTTGGCGAGCCGCTCGGCAGGAGTGACTGCTGACTTGCGACTTGTTGGCGCCGGGTCGGAGGGGGCCCGGCAATCCTCCATCGAGGCATCTCCGGGCCTGCACAGCTACGGAAGCGAGCAACCCCTGGTGCAACAGATGCCGGGGGCGGCGGCCGAACTCGCCCCGGGCCTGACCGAGGCCATGGTGCGGTTTGCCGTACGCCACGAGTACGCCCGATGTGTCGAGGACGTGCTGGCTCGCCGCTCGCGCCTGTTGTTCCTGGACGCCGCACTGGCGGCCGCGATTGCGCGGCGCACCGGTGACATCGTGGCCGAGGAAACCGGCCGGGACCCCCAGACCGGGGCCTTTCTGCAACTGGCCCAGGAATATTTGCATCTTCCGGGTTGACCGGCCCGGATGCCTGTTGCATAATCGCAGGCTTCGCCCTTCATGGGGCGAGCTTAGTTTCTGCCCAAAGCGGATGCTGCGTGAGTGGTTCATGCAGCGGACGACGGGCCCAAGACTGACTTTCAGGTGTCTTTCGGTGCGGTTCACGCGCCGGGGCCTTGCAGGTGCAAGTTGGGAATATTGAAATGATCCAGACTGAAACCCGATTGGAAGTTGCCGACAATACCGGCGCGAAATCTGTCCTGTGCATCAAGGTGCTCGGCGGGTCGAAGCGGCGGTATGCCAGCGTTGGAGATGTCATCAAGGTGAGCATCAAGGAGGCTGCGCCGCGCGGCCGCGTCAAGAAAGGCGAGATCTACAGTGCCGTGGTGGTCCGAACCGCCAAGGGCATCCGCCGCGGCGACGGCTCCCTCGTCAAGTTCGACGGCAACGCAGCGGTGCTGCTCAATGCCAAGCTCGAACCCATCGGAACCCGCATCTTCGGCCCGGTGACGCGCGAACTGCGCACCGAGAAGTTCATGAAGATCGTGTCGCTGGCTCCAGAAGTTTTGTAAGGACAGGCCATGAACAAGATTCGCAAAGGCGACGAAGTCATCGTGCTCGCGGGGCGCGACAAGGGCAAGCGTGGCAAGGTGTCGCTGCGCAAGGACGACTCCCATGTGGTCGTCGAAGGCATCAACCTGGTGAAGAAGCACACCAAGCCCAACCCGATGAAGGGCACGGTCGGTGGCATCGTCGAGAAGACCATGCCCATCCACCAGTCCAACGTGGCGATCTTCAATGCCGCGACAGGCAAGGCAGACCGGGTTGGCATCAAGTTGCTCGCAGACGGCAAGCGCGTGCGCGTTTACAAGTCCAGCGGCGAAGAAATCAAGGCGGCATGACCATGGCACGTTTGCAACAACACTATCGCGAAAAAGTCGCTCCGGAACTGATGGCCAAGTTTGGCTACAAGTCCGTGATGCAGGTCCCGCGCCTGACCAAGATCACGCTCAACATGGGCGTGAGCGAGGCAGTCGCCGACAAGAAGGTCATGGACAACGCCGTTGCCGACCTCACCAAGATTGCCGGCCAGAAGCCGGTGGTCACCAAGTCGAAGAAGGCCATCGCCGGTTTCAAGATTCGCGAAGGCCAGGCGATCGGTTGCATGGTCACCCTGCGTGGCGTGCACATGTTCGAGTTTCTTGACCGTTTTGTCACCGTGGCGTTGCCCCGCGTGCGCGACTTCCGGGGTATCTCCGGTCGTGCCTTCGACGGCCGTGGCAACTACAACATCGGCGTCAAGGAACAGATCATCTTCCCTGAGATCGAGTACGACAAGGTCGACGCCTTGCGCGGTCTCAACATCAGCATCACCACCACGGCCAAGACCGACGAAGAGTGCAAGGCGCTGCTCGCAGGCTTCCGTTTCCCGTTCAAGAACTGAGGTGTCCCTTGGCTAAAATGGCTTTGATCGAGCGCGAACTCAAGCGCGACAAACTGGTTGCCAAGTACGCGAAGAAACACGCGGAACTCAAGGGCATCGCAAATGACGCCAAGCGCAGCGACGACGAGCGCGCCGTGGCCCGCCTGGCGCTGCAGAAGCTGCCGCGCAATGCAAACCCCACCCGCCAGCGCAACCGCTGCTCCATCACGGGTCGTCCCCGCGGTACGTTCCAGCACTTCGGTCTGGCCCGCGCGAAGATCCGCGAAATGGCCATGGCCGGTGAGATCCCGGGCGTCGTCAAGGCCAGCTGGTAAGTCAAGGAGACATTGACATGAGCATGAGTGATCCCATTGCAGACCTGCTGACGCGCATCCGCAACGCGCAGATGGTCGCGAAGACGACGGTGTCGGTGCCTTCCTCCAAGGTCAAGGTGTCCATCGCCCAGGTCCTGAAGGACGAGGGCTACATCGACGGCTTCACCGTCAAGACCGAAGGCGGCAAGTCCGAGCTGGAAATCGCCCTCAAGTATTACGCCGGCCGCCCGGTCATCGAGCGCATCGAGCGGGTGAGCCGTCCCGGCCTGCGTGTGTACCGCGGCAGCAGCGCCATTCCCCAGGTCCAGAACGGCCTGGGCGTGGCGATTGTTACCACCCCCAAAGGTGTCATGACCGACCGCAAGGCGCGTGCCAGCGGTGTGGGTGGTGAAGTCCTTTGCTACGTGGCCTGATGCCGCGTGACACCAAGGAGAAACTGAAATGTCCCGTATCGGAAAAATGCCCGTCAGCGTCCCCGCTGGCGTGGACGTGTCCATCAAGGCTGACCAGATCAGTGTCAAGGGCACGGGCGGCACGCTGAACCTGTCGCAGAACGCGCTGGTCAAGGTGAGCAGCGAGGGTGGCAAGCTGAGCTTCGCGCCGGCCAACGACTCCCGTGCTGCAGATGCCATGACAGGCACCATGCGCCAGCTGGTCAACAACATGGTGGTCGGTGTCAGCGCCGGCTTCGAGAAGAAGCTCACGCTGATCGGCGTGGGTTACAAGGCGCAGGCGCAAGGCACCAAGCTGAACCTGACCGTGGGGTATTCGCACCCTGTCAACATGGACATGCCTGCCGGCATCACGGTGGCCACCCCGACGCCGACCGAAGTGGTCGTGAAGGGCGCAGACCGTCAGCGCGTGGGTCAGATCGCAGCGGAAATTCGTGCTGTCCGTCCGCCCGAGCCCTACAAGGGCAAGGGTATCCGTTACGCGGACGAGAAGATCACGATCAAAGAAACCAAGAAGAAGTAAGGAGCTGCACCATGTTGAGCAAGAAACAGCAACGTTTGCGCCGCTCGCGCCAGACGCGCATCCGCATCGCCACGCAGGGCGTTGCACGCCTGACCGTGAACCGTACCAACCTGCACATCTATGCCAGCGTGATCTCGGGCGACGGTGGCAAGGTGCTGGCCACTGCCTCCACGGCAGAAGCCGAGGTGCGTGCTGCTCTGGGTGGCTCCGGCAAGGGTGGCAACACCGCCGCAGCCCAGGTCATCGGCAAGCGCCTGGCCGAGAAGGCCCGGGCCGCCGGAGTCGAGAAGGTCGCATTCGACCGCTCGGGTTTTGCATACCACGGCCGCGTCAAGGCGCTGGCAGATGCCGCGCGTGAAGCCGGCTTGCAGTTCTAGTCAGATCGGAAAACACCATGGCTAAAGTACAGGCAAAAATGCAGGGTAAGGCGGAAGGTCCGGAAGACGGTCTCCGCGAGAAGATGATCGCGATCAACCGCGTCACCAAGGTGGTCAAGGGGGGTCGCATTCTCGGCTTCGCTGCGCTGACGGTGGTGGGTGATGGCGACGGCCGCATCGGCATGGGCAAGGGCAAGTCGAAGGAAGTGCCGGCGGCTGTGCAGAAGGCCATGGAAGAGGCCCGCCGCAACATGATCAAGGTGTCGCTGAAGAACGGCTCCATCCACCACAAGGTGATGGGCCACCACGGCGCGGCCAATGTCATGATGGCTCCGGCTCCCAAGGGCACGGGCATCATTGCCGGCGGCCCTATGCGGGCGGTGTTCGAGGTGGTCGGCATCACCGACATCGTGGCCAAGAGCCACGGCTCGACCAACCCCTACAACATGGTGCGTGCAACGCTGGATGCCCTGTCGGTATCCACGACGCCTTCCGAAGTGGCCGCCAAGCGCGGCAAGACGGTCGAAGAACTGTTTGCCTGAGACCGGAGTAACCAACATGACCAAAGAACAACAGACGATCAAGGTGCAGCTGGTCCGCAGCCCGATCGGTTGCAAGGAGTCGCACCGCGCCACCGTGCGTGGCCTCGGCCTGCGCAAGATCCGCAGCGTGCGCGAACTCCAGGACACCCCCGAAGTCCGCGGCATGATCAATACCGTGGATTACCTGGTCAAGGTCCTTTAATTGATGTTTGCTGCGTCCGGCAGCGCCGTGTGGTGCGCCGGTTGTGCAAGAACTGACGAAAGAAGATGATGGAACTCAATGGCATCAAGCCGGCAGATGGCGCAAAGCACGCCAAGCGCCGCGTAGGTCGTGGAATCGGTTCGGGCCTGGGCAAGACCGCAGGCCGCGGCCACAAGGGTCAGAAGTCCCGCGCGGGCGGTTATCACAAGGTCGGCTTCGAAGGCGGCCAGATGCCGCTGCAGCGCCGTCTGCCAAAGCGCGGCTTCAAGTCGCATCTGCTGCAGTTCAATGCCGAGATCACGCTCTCCACCCTGGAAGTCCTGGGTGCGGCAGAGGTCGACATGCTGACGCTCAAGCAGGCCGGGCTGGTTCCTGAAATGGCCAAGGTGGTGAAGGTCATCAAGACCGGCGCCCTGACCAAGGCTGTCAAGCTCACCGGCATCGGCGCAACGGCTGGCGCCAAGGCGGCCATCGAAGCTGCCGGCGGCAGCGTCGCCTGACACTTTCTCCTCGCAAGACTCGCAACGTGGCAACCAACGCAGCTCAACTGGCAAAAACCGGCAAGTTCGGCGATCTTCGTCGGCGGCTGTTCTTTTTGTTGCTTGCACTGGTGGTGTACCGGATCGGTGCGCATATTCCGGTGCCCGGCATCGACCCGGCACAGCTGCAGCAGTTCTTCAAGGGCCAGGAGGGCGGCATCCTGGGGATGGCGAACCTGATGTCCGGCGGAGCCCTGTCGCGCTTCACCGTGTTTGCACTGGGGATCATGCCGTACATCTCGGCCTCGATCATCATGCAGCTGCTGACCTATGTGCTGCCCGCGTTCGAGCAGCTCAAGAAGGAAGGCGAGGCCGGCCGGCGCAAGATCACCCAGTACACGCGTTACGGCACACTGGGCCTGGCGCTGTTCCAGTCGCTGGGCATTGCGGTGGCCCTGGAGAGCTCGGCTGGGCTGGTGATCTCCCCGGGCATGGGTTTCCGGCTGACTGCCGTGGTCACCCTGACCGCCGGCACGATGTTCCTCATGTGGCTGGGCGAGCAGATCACCGAGCGCGGGCTGGGCAACGGCATCTCGATCCTGATCTTCGCCGGCATTGCCGCCAACCTGCCCAGTGCCATCGGTGGTCTGCTCGAACTGGTCCGCACCGGCGCGATGAGCATCATCGTCAGCCTGGTGATCGTGGCTCTGGTGGGCGTGGTGACCTACATCGTGGTGTTCATCGAGCGTGGGCAGCGCAAGATCCTGGTCAACTATGCGCGGCGACAGGTCGGCAACAAGGTGTACGGCGGCCAGTCGTCGCACCTGCCGCTCAAGCTGAACATGGCCGGTGTGATCCCGCCGATCTTCGCGTCGTCGATCATCCTGCTGCCGGCCACGGTGGTGGGTTGGTTCAGCGCCGGCGAGTCCATGCGCTGGCTGAAGGACATTGCGGGTTCCCTGACGCCAGGCCAGCCGATCTATGTGATGTTCTACGCGGCTGCGATCGTCTTCTTCTGCTTCTTCTACACCGCGCTGGTGTTCAACAGCCGCGAGACAGCCGATAACCTGAAGAAGAGCGGCGCATTCATTCCCGGTATCCGGCCAGGCGACCAGACGGCCAAGTACATCGACAAGATCCTGGTGCGTCTGACGCTGGCGGGTGCGATCTACATCACCTTCGTCTGCCTGTTGCCGGAGTTCCTGATCCTGAAATACAACGTGCCGTTCTACTTTGGTGGAACGTCCCTGCTGATCATCGTGGTGGTGACCATGGACTTCATGTCCCAGGTGCAGAACTACATGATGTCCCAGCAATATGAATCACTGTTGAAGAAGGCAAGTTTCAAACCCTCCTGAAGCGTCTGTACATATGTCAAAGGACGATGTCATTCAAATGCAGGGGGAGGTGCTGGAGAACCTTCCGAACGCCACCTTCCGGGTCAAACTGGAAAACGGCCATGTGGTTCTGGGGCATATCTCGGGAAAGATGCGGATGCACTACATCCGCATCCTGCCGGGGGACAAGGTCACGGTCGAGTTGACGCCCTATGACCTGAGTCGGGCGAGGATTGTGTTCAGGGCAAAGTGAAGATTGTGGTAGAGCCGGGGTTTCGCCGTTGATTCGGATGGAATGAGGCAAAGAGTCTTAGGAGAATCAAATGAAAGTTTCGGCTTCGGTCAAGAAAATTTGCCGTAACTGCAAAATTATCCGGCGCAAGGGCGTTGTGCGTGTGATCTGTACCGATCCGCGTCACAAGCAGCGTCAGGGTTGATTGCAAGAGTTTTAGAGGACGAAAATGGCACGTATCGCTGGCATCAATATTCCGCCGCATCAGCATTCTGAAATTGGCCTGACCGCCATCTTCGGGATCGGACGCACCCGCGCACGCAAGATCTGCGAAGCATGCGGCATCGCTTATTCCAAGAAAGTCAAGGACCTGACCGACGCCGAGTTGGAAAAGATCCGCGACCAGGTCGGGAAGTTCACCATCGAGGGTGACCTGCGCCGGGAAACCACCATGAACATCAAGCGTTTGATGGACATCGGTTGTTATCGCGGTTTCCGCCATCGCCGCGGCCTGCCGATGCGTGGCCAGCGTACGCGCACCAATGCCCGCACCCGCAAAGGCCCGCGCAAGGCTGCCGCGTCACTGAAGAAATAATCGGGACTGAGAGACCACCATGGCAAAACCCCCCTCAAACTCCGCAGCACAACGGGTGCGCAAGAAGGTCCGCAAGAATGTTGCGGACGGCGTTGCACACGTGCATGCGTCCTTCAACAACACGATCATCACGATCACCGACCGCCAGGGCAATGCCCTGTCGTGGGCATCGTCGGGTGGCCAGGGCTTCAAGGGTTCCCGCAAGTCCACACCCTTCGCTGCCCAGGTGGCATCCGAGGTGGCTGGCCGCGCAGCGGTCGAGCAAGGCATCAAGAACCTCGACGTCGAGATCAAGGGCCCCGGCCCGGGTCGCGAGTCGTCGGTGCGCGCCCTGGCTGCCCTGGGTATCCGCATCAACATGATTGCAGACGTCACGCCCGTGCCCCACAACGGCTGCCGTCCGCAAAAGCGCCGCCGCATCTAAGCGAGCACATGCCTGCGGGCATGTCATTTTCAACCAAGCCCACCGCCGTTGACCACAGGTTGACGGCTCCCGCATTCCGGTGCGGAAGATGACAAAAAGGAAGTTCAAGTGGCACGTTACCTCGGCCCCAAGGCCAAACTCTCACGCCGCGAAGGCACCGACCTGTTTCTGAAGAGCGCGCGCCGCGCCATCGGGGACAAGGCCAAGTTCGACTCCAAGCCCGGCCAGCATGGCCGCACCTCTGGGGCCCGGACGTCCGACTATGGCCTGCAACTGCGTGAAAAGCAGAAGGTCAAGCGCATGTATGGCGTGCTGGAGCGCCAGTTTCGCCTGTACTTCGAAAAGGCCGAACGCATCAAGGGCAATACCGGTACCAATCTGCTGTTCCTGCTGGAATCCCGGCTCGACAACGTGGTCTACCGCATGGGCTTCGGGTCGACCCGTGCAGAGGCTCGCCAGCTGGTGTCGCACAAGGCCATCACGGTGAATGGCCAGGCGGTCAACATTCCGTCCTACCTGGTCAAGACCGGCGACGTGATCTCCGTGCGCGAAAAGTCCAAGAAGCAGAACCGCGTGGTCGAAGCACTGCAACTCGCCCAGCAGGTCGGCATGCCGGCCTGGGTGGAAGTCAATCTGGAAAAGGCCGAGGGTACGTTCAAGAAGGCTCCGGACCGCGACCAGTTCGCCGCTGACATCAACGAGTCCCTGATCGTCGAGTTGTACTCGCGTTAAGCCGATAACCGTCCAATCGTTCCTGGACCGCGGGGCACTGTGGTTCAGGTGCTTCACCAGCCTTACCGATGTAACGAGTCGGGGGTATTGAGAGGAAGTCTGCATGCAAACAAATCTGCTGAAACCCAAAGCAATCAACGTGGAGCAACTCGGCGCCAATCGCGCCAAGGTGGCTCTCGAGCCGTTCGAGCGTGGCTACGGGCACACCTTGGGTAACGCACTTCGCCGGGTTCTGCTGTCGTCCATGCCGGGTTATGCCGCCACGGAGGTCACGATCGCCGGTGTCCTGCACGAGTACTCGTCGATCGACGGTGTGCAGGAAGACGTCGTCAACATCCTGCTGAACCTCAAGGGGGTGGTGTTCAAGCTGCACAACCGCGAAGAAGTCACGCTGAGCCTGCGCAAGGAGGGTGACGGTGTCGTCACTGCCGCCGACATCCAGACGCCGCACGACGTCGAGGTGATCAATCCCGACCACGTCATCGCCAACCTGTCGCATGGCGGCAAACTCGACATGCAGATCAAGGTCGAGAAAGGCCGCGGGTATGTGCCGGGCACGATGCGCCGCCATGGCGACGAGCCGACCAAGTCGATCGGCCGCATTGTGCTGGACGCATCGTTCTCGCCGGTCAAGCGCGTGAGCTATACCGTCGAGAGCGCCCGCGTCGAGCAGCGCACCGACCTGGACAAGCTGGTCGTCGAGATCGAGACCAACGGCGCCATCTCGGCCGAAGACGCCGTGCGCGCATCGGCCAAGGTGCTGGTCGAGCAACTGGCGGTGTTTGCCCAGCTCGAAGGCAGCGAACTGGCCGCCTTTGATGCTCCTGCGCCGCGCGGCAACACGCAGTTCGACCCGATTCTGCTGCGCCCGGTCGACGAGCTCGAGCTCACGGTGCGTTCTGCGAACTGCCTCAAGGCCGAGAACATCTACTACATCGGTGACCTGATCCAGCGCACCGAGAACGAGCTGCTCAAGACCCCCAACCTGGGCCGCAAGTCGCTCAACGAAATCAAGGAAGTCCTGGCTTCCCGCGGCCTGACCCTGGGCATGAAGCTGGAGAGCTGGCCGCCCGCTGCGCTCGAGAAGCGCTGAGCGGAAAGAACTGGCCCGCAAGGGCAGTGTGCAGCGGGCAGTACCTGATACGGCTGCCCGTCCAATAATTGAACGGAGAAAGCACCATGCGTCACGGACACGGACTACGCAAACTGAACCGCACCAGCGAGCACCGCCTCGCGATGCTGCGCAACATGATGAACTCGCTGATCGCTCATGAAGCGATCAAGACCACCCTGCCCAAGGCCAAGGAACTGCGCCGGGTCGTCGAGCCGATGATCACCCTGGCCAAGGTTGCCACGGTTGCCAACCGCCGTCTGGCGTTCGACCGCCTGCGCGACCGCGACAGCGTGACCAAGCTGTTCGATGTTCTGGGCCCGCGCTACAACACCCGCCCGGGTGGTTACACGCGCATCCTGAAGATGGGTTTTCGCGTGGGTGACAACGCCCCCATGGCCCTGGTCGAACTGGTCGATCGGCCTGAAATAAATGAGGCTCCTGTCGCCGCAGAGAAGGCCGAATAGGTTACACTAGCTTTTTGCCGCGCGATGGAGCAGCCTGGTAGCTCGTTGGGCTCATAACCCAAAGGTCGCAAGTTCAAATCTTGCTCGCGCAACCACATTGTCGGTCCACGGACTGAACCCCAAACGCCCACGACCCCGTGGGCGTTTTGCGTGGGGCATGGCCATGATCTGCATGAGTTGAATTCATGCCCTCCCGGCCAAAACATGGTGCAGGCTTGCATGGCCTTTTGCCGGATACTCCGTGCGACATCCGCTTGATCCAGAGGCCGTTCCATGTCAGAAGCAACATCAGGCGCCGCTCCGGCGCGCCGCCGGGCAGGCCGCGCCAGTGGCACGGTGCGGGCCGCACTGTCCACCACCCAGTACCGCAAGCTGAAACACCGCTTCCCGCCCACGCCCGTCGTGTCCGAGGATGAACTCGAAGCAATCCATGACGCGTCCCTGACCATCCTGGAAGAGATGGGCATGGACTTCATGAATTCCGAAGCACGGGCCATCCTCAAGAGGGCCGGTGCGGATGTGAAGCCGGATTCGGAACGTGTACGGTTCGACCGCAACCTGATCCTGGACGCCATCAAGACCTGCCCCTCCGAGTTCACGCTGCATGCGCGCAACACCGAGCGCAATGTGCAGATCGGTGGCAAGAACCTGGTCTTTGCGCAGGTCGCCAGTCCGCCGAACTGCTCGGACATGCAGGGCGGGCGCCGTGCCGGAAACCAGGCCGACTTCCGCAACCTGATCAGGCTGGCGCAGCGCTACGACATCGTCCACCTCACGGGCGGTTACCCGGTGGAACCGGTGGATCTGCATGCATCGATCCGCCACCTGGATTGCCTGTCCGACATCGCCAAGCTGACCGACAAGGCCTTCCATGCCTACTCGCTGGGCAAGGAACGCAACCAGGATGCATTGGAGATCGCGCGCATCGCCCGAGGCATCACGCACGAGCAGATGGACCGCGAGCCCTCCCTGTTTTCGGTCATCAACAGCTCGTCCCCCTTGCGGCTGGATACGCCGATGCTGCAGGGCATCATCGAGATGTCCTCGCGCAACCAGATAATCATCCTGACGCCCTTCACGCTGGCCGGCGCGATGGCGCCTGTGACCATCGCCGGTGCGCTTGCACAGCAGAATGCCGAGGCACTCGCCGGCATCGCGTTCACGCAGCTGGTGCGCCCGGGCGCGCCGGTGGTGTATGGCGGCTTCACGTCCAACGTCGACATGAAGACCGGGGCACCCGCGTTCGGCACGCCCGAATACATGAAGGCCGTGCTCGCCGGTGGGCAGCTGTGCCGCAAGTACGGCATTCCGTACCGCACCTCGAATGTGTGTGCGGCAAATACGGTGGATGCACAGGCTGCCTACGAGTCGGTGTTCTCCCTGTGGGCGCTGATCCAGGCGGGCGGCAACTTCATCATGCACTCGGCCGGCTGGATGGAGGGCGGACTGACGGCGTCTTTCGAGAAGTTCATCGTCGACGTCGACATGCTGCAGATGGTCGCCGAGCTCCTGACCCCTCTGGATGTCAGCCCGGCCGGTCTGGGCCTCGATGCCGTGCGTGACGTCGGACCCGGTGGCCACTATTTCGGCACGGCCCACACGCTGGAGCGCTTCGAGACCGCTTTCTATTCGCCCATCGTCTCGGACTGGCGCAACTTCGAGACCTGGGAACAGGCCGGCAGCCCCACCGCCATGCAAAAGGCGAATGCAGTCTGGCAAAAGGAACTGGCCGCCTATGAGCGCCCGCCCATGGACGCGGCCATCGAGGAAGAGCTCGACGCCTTCGTCGCCCGCCGCAAGGCAGAAGGCGGCGCGCCGACCGACTTCTGATCTGCAAGACAATCGAGAACCAAACTAGACCCCGGAAGGAAACTCAGCGTGAAGACGACAGCACAGGTGGTGGTGATCGGTGGTGGTGTGGTGGGATGCTCCGTGCTCTACCACCTGACCAAGAAAGGCTGGAAGGACGTGATGCTGCTGGAGCGTGACCAGCTCACCTCCGGCTCCACCTGGCACGCGGCCGGTGGTTTCCACACCCTCAACGGCGACCCGAACGTGGCCATGCTGCAGAGCTACACGGTGAGCCTCTACCAGGAGCTCGAGCGCATCTCCGGCCAGTCCTGCGGCATGCACAAGTCGCCCGGCATCATGCTGGCCGACACGCCGGAGCGCATGGAGTTCCTCAAGATGACGGTGGCGCGCGGGCGTTACCTGGGCATGGACACCGGCATCATCTCGCTGGCCGAGGCCAAGAACTACTTCCCGTTCATCGAGGAGAAATACTTCCTCGGTGCGCTGCTCGATCCCAATGAAGGCCACCTGGATCCCAGCGGCACCACCTACGCGTATGCCAAGGCGGCCCGGATCCAGGGCGCGACGATCGAGGTCGAGACCAAGGTCGAGGGCCTCGAGCAAAAGCCCGATGGCACCTGGCGCGTGATCACCAACAAGGGGATGGTCGAGTGCGAGCACGTGGTCAACTGCGGCGGCCTGTGGGCACGCGAGGTTGGCCGCATGGTCGGCATCGAGTTGCCGGTGCTCGCCATGGAGCACATGTACCTGGTGACCGACGAGATCCCCGAGGTGGTGGCCTACAACAAGGCCACCGGCAAGGAGATCGGGCATGTGATCGATTTCGGTGCCGAGAGCTACCTGCGCCAGGAAGGCAAGGGCATGGTGCTGGGCGTCTACGAAAAGGCCTGTGTGCCCTGGTCGCCCAGGACCACGCCCTGGTCCTTCGGACAGGAACTGCTGCAGCCCGACCTGGACCGCATCGCCCCCTCGCTGGAAATCGCGTTCAGGCATTTCCCGACGCTCGAACATGCCGGCATCAAGCGCGTCATCAACGGCCCCTTCACCTTTGCGCCCGACGGCAACCCGCTGGTCGGCCCGGTGCAGGGCCGCACCAATTTCTGGTCGGCCTGCGGCGTGATGGCCGGCTTCAGCCAGGGCGGTGGCGTGGGCCTGGCCCTGTCGAACTGGATGGTCGACGGCGACCCGGGTTTCGACATCTGGGGCATGGACGTCTCGCGCTACGGCGACTGGGCCACCCGCACCTATACCAATGCCAAGGTGCGCGAGAACTACGCGCGCCGCTTCAGCATCCGCTTCCCGAACGAGGAGCTGCCTGCGGGCCGGCCGCTGCAGACCACTGCGCTGTACGACACCTACGTGGAGCAGGGCGCGGTCATGGGCGACTCCTGGGGCATGGAGACGCCGCTGTGGTTCGCGCCCTCGAAGGCCGAAGCCCATGATGTGGTGAGCTTTCACCGCTCGAACGACTTCCCCCACATCGGTGCGGAATGCCGCGCGGTGCGCGAGGCCGTCGGTGTGACCGAGATCGCCAACTTTGCCAAGTACGTGATCACCGGCCCTGGCGCCGAAGCCTGGCTCGAGCGGGTGATGACCAACACCATGCCCAAGACCGGCCGCATCGTGCTCACGCCCATGCTCAACCACCAGGGCAAGCTGATCGGCGACTTCACCATCGCCAAGGCCGCCGACGGCCGCTACATGATGTGGGGCTCCAGCCAGGCGCAGGTCTACCACATGCGCTGGTTCGAGGGCACCTTGCCGGCGGACGGCTCGGTGCGGGTCGAGCCGCTGGGCATGAGGATGGTGGGGCTGTCGATCGCCGGGCCGAAGTCGCGCGAGCTGCTGCAACGCCTGACCGACGACGATGTGTCGAATGCGGCCTTCAAGTTCATGGACTACCGCGAGATGGAGGTTGCCACGGTCCGCGCACAGGTCAACCGCATCACCTACACCGGCGACCTGGGCTACGAGATCTGGGTCGCGCCCGAGTACCAGAAGCGCCTGTACGACAGCATCATGGCCGCCGGCGCCGACCTCGGGCTGCGCAACTTCGGCATGCGCGCACTGTTGTGCCTGCGCCTGGAAAAGAACTTCGGCACCTGGTACCGCGAGTTCCGCCCGATCTACGGCCCGTTCGAGGCCGGGCTGGACCGCTTCGTCAAGCTCGACAAGCCCGATTTCATCGGCAAGGCCGCTGCGGTGAAGGAAAAGGCCGACGGCCCGAAACGCACCCGTGTGTACATGGTGGTCGACGCGACCGACTGCGACGTGCTGGGCGACGAGCCGATCTGGATCGATGGCAAGGTGGTGGGCTGGGTCACCTCGGGCGGTTACGGCCACTTCGTGGGCCAGTCGCTGGCGCAGGGCTACATCCCGACGGAACTGTTCTGCCCCGACCTGGCCCTGGAGATCGAGATCCTGGGTGAGCGCCGGCCTGCACGGCTGCAGATGGATCCGCCCTTCGACCCGCAAGCCCACCGCATGAGGATGTAGGCCCATGGCAGAGCGTTATTCCGTCTGGTCGCTGCTCAAGCACGCGATGGGCGGGCACAAGGGCTGGGAGCGGGCCTGGCGCGACCCCGAGCCGAAGAAGACCTACGACGTCGTCATCATCGGCGGTGGCGGCCATGGTCTGGCCACGGCCTATTACCTGGCCAAGAACCATGGGGTGCGCAACGTGGCCATCCTGGAGAAGGGCTACATCGGATCCGGCAACGTGGGGCGCAACACCACTATCGTGCGTTCCAACTACATGATGCAGGAGAACACCGCGTTCTACGAGCACTCGATGTCGCTGTGGCGCGACCTGTCGGACGACCTGAACTACAACGTGATGTTCTCGCCGCGCGGGTATGTGTTTGCCGCCTGCTCGCAGGCCTCGCTCGACGGCCTGGTGCGCCGCGCCAACATCATGCGGCTCAACGGCATCCGCGCCAACATCCTGACCCGTGAAGAGCTGATGAAGGAGGTGCCCTACCTCGACTACTCGGACAAGGCGCGCTTCTTCATCTACGGCGGCATGATCCAGCCCGACGCCGGTACTGCCCGGCATGACGCCGTGGCCTGGGGATATGCCCGCGCGGCCGACCAGCTGGGCGTGGACATCATCCAGAACTGCGAGGTGCTGGACTACCTCTGGTCCGGCGACCGGGTGGTGGGTGTCAAGACCACCCGCGGCGACATCGGTGCCGGCAAGGTGGCGGCGGCAGTCGCCGGGCACACCTCGGTGCTGGCGCAGAAGGCCGGCCTGCGCCTGCCCATCGAGAGCCATGTGCTGCAGGCTTTCGTCAGCGAATCGGTCAAGCCGGTGGTGCACCATGTGGTGGTCTGGTCGGCCACCTACTTCTATGTGTCCCAGTCGGACAAGGGTGGCCTGGTTTTCGGCGGCCACATCGACCGCTACAACAGCTACGCCCAGCGCGGCAACCTGGCCAACATCGCCGAGACGACGCAGGGGCTGGCCAGCCTGATCCCGTTCGCGGCGCGGCTGCGCCTGCTGCGCCACTGGGGCGGCATCATGGACATGACGCCCGATGGCAGCCCGATCATCACCACCACGCCGGTGCCGGGCTTCTACCTGAACGGAGGGTGGTGTTATGGCGGCTTCAAGGCCACGCCGGCTTCGGGCTGGTGTTTTGCGCACACGATCGCGAACGATGCGCCGCACCCCTACAGCGCCGGTTTCACGATGGACCGGTTTGCCCGTGGCCGGCAGATCGACGAGGCCGGGTACGGCCCCTACAACCACCTGCAGTAGGGAGCGACCACAGCATGTTGAGAATCCATTGCCCCTACTGCGGGGAACGCGACCACGAAGAGTTCAGCTACTTCGGCGACGCCACCAAGGCCTACCCCCCACTGGGCGCCGAGCACCGGGCAGCCTGGGTCGAGGCGGTGTTCATGCGCGACAACCCCAAGGGTGAACATGTCGAGTTCTGGCAGCACACGCTGGCCTGCCGGCGCTGGCTGGCGGTGCGGCGCAACACCGTCACCCATGACATCCTGGCGGTGATGCCGGCGCGCGAAAGGCCTGTGGCATGAGCGCCGCAAACCATCGTTTGGCGGACGGCGGCCGCATCCGGCGCGATCAACCGCTGCAGTTCACGTTCAACGGCAAGACGGTACCGGGCTTTGCCGGCGACACCGTGGCCTCTGCCTTGCTGGCGCAAGGCACCCACCTGGTGGCGCGCTCCTTCAAGTACCACCGCCCCCGCGGCATCATGGCAGCCGGCATCGAGGAGCCCAATGCCCTGCTGACCGTGGGCAGCGGCGACCGGCAGGAGCCCAATATCGCCGCCACCGTGATCGAGGCGCAGGCCGGCCTGCAGGTCCGCACGCAGAATGCCTGGCCGTCGGTCGGCTTCGACCTGATGGCGATCAACTCGTTGCTGTCGCCGATCTTCGTGGCCGGCTTTTATTACAAGACCTTCATGGGCCCGACGCGCAAGGCCTGGATGTTCTACGAGCACTTCATCCGCAAGGCTGCCGGCCTGGGCGTGGCCTCGCAGGCGCCGGACCCGGACCGCTACGACTGGCACCACGGCTTCACCGACCTGCTGGTGGTCGGATCCGGCCCGGCCGGCCTGACCGCAGCATTGGTCGCGGCGGGCAGCGGCGTGGACGTGACACTCGTCGAACAGGAGGCCGAGTTCGGTGGCTCCCTGCTGAACCATGCCACCGACAGCCCGCAGGCGCGCTGGCTGGCCCAGATGCTGAAGGACCTGGCGGCGACCGGGCGCGTGCGCTGTCTGTCCCGCGCCACCGCCTTTGGCCTGTACGACGGCAACACCGTGGGTGTGGCCGAACTGTCCGCACCCGGCGTGGCCGATGCCGCGCGGGGGGTGCCGCGCCAGCGCCTGCACATCCTGCGCGCCCGTGCGGTGCTGATGGCCTGCGGCGCGCTCGAGCGGCCGCTGGTGTTCTCGGGCAACGACCGCCCGGGCGTGATGCTGGCCGGCGCGGTCGGTACCTATGTGCACCGTTATGCGGTGCTGCCGGGGCGCCGTGCGGTGTTTGCCACCAACAACGACGCCGCGTACCTGGATGCGGTAGCCCTGGCCCGGGCCGGCGCGCAGGTCACGCTGGCCGATCTGCGGCCGCAGGCGGGCGTGCAGGTGACCGAGCTTGCGCGCGCCGCCGGCGTGCACATCGAACTGGCCACCGCCGTGGTCCATGCCCACGGCGACCACCGTGTGTCGTCCTGCCGGCTGGCCCCTTTCGACATCGCGCAGGGACGGGTGACCGGCTCCGACAAGGTGCTGCCGGTCGACCTGGTCGCCATGTCCGGCGGCTGGACGCCGACCGTGCACCTGAGCTCGCACCGCAACATCAAGCCGGCCTACCGGGCCGACATCGCGTGTTATGTGCCCGGAGGGTTCGACCGCAACCACTTTGGCGCAGGCGCCATGGTGGGCACCCAGACCCTGGCCGGCGCATTGCAAAGCGCCTGGGAGGCCGCCACGCAGGCCGTGCAGGCCATCGGCCAGTCGGTCGCCGGCGCGTCGTTTCCGCTGCCCCAGGGCCTGGATGTCGACCTGGCCTTCGCGCCGGTGGGCCCGATCACGACCGCGATCGTGCGCGACAAGGCCTTTGTCGATTTCCAGAGCGATGTCGCCGTCGACGATGTCGACCTGGCGCACCGCGAGGGCTACCAGTCCGTCGAGCATGTCAAGCGCTATACCACGCTGGGCATGGGCACCGACCAGGGCAAGACGTCCAACCTGAACGCCTTGTCGATCATGGCGGCACATCGCGGTCTGCCGGTGCAGGAGGTCGGCACCACCACCTTCCGCCCGCCCTATTCACCGGTCAGCATCGGCACCCTTGCAGGCCGCAGTGTGGGCGCCCATCTGGCGGCGGTGCGGCGCACCGCCATGCACGAGTGGCACGAAGCCCACGGCGGCATGATGATGGAGGCCGGCCCCTGGAAGCGCCCGTTGTGGTACCGCAGTGCCGGCGCGACCTTGTCCGAGGCCTACAAGGCCGAGATGGACATCGTGCGCGAGCAGGTCGGCATGGCCGATGTGTCCACGCTGGGCAAGATCGATGTGCAGGGCCCCGACGCGGCCGAGTTCCTCAACCGCGTGTATGTCAACGGTTTTGCCAAGCTGCCGATCGGCAAGGCGCGTTACGGCTTCATGCTGCGCGAGGACGGCATCGTGCTCGACGACGGCACCACCAGCCGGCTGGCCGAGACCGAGTTCTTCATGACCACCACCACCGCACAGGCCGGGCGGGTCATGAGCCATCTGGAGTTCCTGCTGCAGGTGGTGTGGCCGGAGTTGCGCGTGACGGTGGCCTCGGTGTCCGACCAGTGGGCGGCCATGAGCATGGCCGGCCCGAAGTCGCGCGAGGTGTTGCAGGCAGCGTTTCCGCACATCAATGCCAGTACCGAGGCGCTGGGCCACATGGGGGTGCTCGATACCGACCTGGCGGGCGCCCTGGCCGGCATCCGCGTGCGCATCATCCGGCTCACCTTCTCCGGTGAACTCGCCTACGAGGTCTACGCCCCGACGCACCATGGCCGGCGCATCTGGGAGCATCTGCTGGAGGCCGGAAAACCCTGGAACCTGCGGCCCTACGGGCTGGAGGCGCTTGGCTCGCTGCGCATCGAGAAGGGCCACGTCACCGGCTCCGAGATGGACGGGCGCACCACGCTCGACGACATGGGCATGGGCAAGATGGCCAGCCAGATCAAGCCGTTCTGGGGGGATGCCCTGCGCCGTCGCGACGTCCTGGCCCGCAAGGACCGGCCCACGCTGGTCGGACTGGAGGCCATCGGTGCGGACGGCGCGCCGTCCAATGGCGCGATCCTGTTCTTCGCGGACGACGCGATCCAGGGCCATGGCCGCGGCCACATCACCTCGACGACCTACAGCAAGGCGCTGGGCAAGTCGATCGGCCTGGGCCTGCTGGAGGGAGGCCTGGCGCGTGTCGGTCAGGAAGTGATTGCCGCGTCGCCGGTGCACAACCGCCAATACCGGTGCCGCGTGGTCGACCCGTGTTTCCTGGATGCCGAAGGGGTACGTTACCGTGTCTGAAGCCGCCCAACGCATGCCCGTGCCGCGCAGCCCCTTCGACGGGCACCCGGCAGGAGACCACCCGAATGTTGCCGGCCAGATCGGCGTGCGGCTGCAGGCCGGCATCCTGCCCGGCGTCATGCAGGTCAGCACCTGGATCCGTGGCGTGGCGGGGCTGGAGCAGGCACTGGCGGCCTGGCTGGGCGCCCCGCCACCCGGACCGACCGGGCAGACGCTGCACACTGCGCAGGGTCTGCTGATGCGCACCGGCCCCGAGGAGTGGCTGCTGGTGGCGGAGCAGGCAGGCGAGCACACGGCCCTGTTGCGCCGACAGGTGGCCGCCGATGTGGGCGCCGTGACGGACCTGAGCCATGCGCGCTGCCGCATCCGCATCGAGGGGCAGCGCTGCCGCGACACCTTGTCCAAGCTGTATGCGCTCGATCTGCGGGACGCCGCCTTTCCCGTGGGGCAGGTCCGACTGACGGGGCACCACCATGTGCCGGCCCTGCTGCACCGCACCGGGGTGGACGGGTTCGACATCTATGTGTTCACCACCTATGCACTGGACCACCTGCATGCGCTGGAGGATGCGGCGCTGGAGTATGGGGTGGCGGTGCAGGCCGGCGCCGGTTGAGGCTCAGCTTGTGGCTGCCTCGACTTCGACCAGGCAGTCGTAGAAGGTCGGCGCCCGCCCCAGATCCGTCAGCCGCTGGCTGGTCAGCTGGTTCACGTTGTGCCCGTCCAGCCCGAGCTTGCGCCACCAGATGCCCATGCCGTTGACGACTCCCGGCCGGGCGCGGCGGCTGATCTCCATGCGGCAGCGGTAGTCACCGCGCTGGTTGAAGACGCGCACCACGCTGCCCGAGGCGAGCCCGCGCGCCTCGGCGTCGCGTGGGTGCATCTCCAGCAGCGGTTCACCCTCGATGTCGCGCAGGCTTTGCACGTTCACGAAGGTCGAATTGAGGAAGTTGCGCGCCGGCGGCGAGATCATGGCCAGCGGGAACTGCGCCGAGCTTCCCGCAGCCTCGTAGTTGGGCAGGTGGTCGGGCAGGCCGTCCAGCCCCAAGGCAGCCAGGCGCGCACTGTAGAACTCGCACTTGCCCGAGGGAGTGGGGAAGCGGCCCTCTGCAAAAGGCGCCTGCGGCACACGCAGCGAGGCAAAGCCCTTGGCCAGCAGTTCGTCGAAGTCGATGGCGTCTCCATAGGCGATGCGGCACAGGCTCTCGTCACTCTCCGAAAAGCAGGCATCCGAGTACCCCATGTGCCGGGCCAGATCCCGGAAGATCTGGCTGTTGGGCCGTGCCTCGCCCACCGGCGCGATGGCCGGGCGGTTCAGCAGCACGTCGGTATGGCCATACGCGACCTGCACATCCCAGTGCTCCAGCTGGGTCGTGGCGGGCAGCAGGTAGTCGGCGTAGTCGGCGGTGTCGGTCTTGAAATGCTCCAGCACGACGGTGAAGAGGTCTTCGCGCGCGAAGCCCCGCACCACTTTCGACGAGTCCGGCGCGACGGCCACGGGGTTGCTGTTGTAGACGATCAGCGCCTCGATCGCCGGCCCGAAGCTGGCCGACGCCGGCCGCAGCAGGTCGTCCCCGATGGTGTTCATGTTGATGGTGCGCGGCGCCTTGCCGGTGCGCAGGTCGGGGCGCTCCAGGGCGGCGCGCTGGATCGGAAAGTTGCCCGACGACGACAGCAGCAACCCGCCTGCGCGCTGCCGCCAGGCACCGACCAGCGCGGGCAGGCAGGCGATGGCACGGACCGCATTGCCGCCGCCGCGCACGCGCTGCATGCCGTAGTTCAGGCGGATGGCGGTCGGGGCGCCGCGCATCGCGCTCTCGCCGTAGGCCCGGGCGAGGTCCCGCACCTGCTGCGCGTCGAGGCCGCACACCCCGGCCGCCCGCTCGGGTGGCCATTCCAGCGCGCGGGCCCGCAAGGCGTCCCAGCCCAGGGTGTGGCGTGCAATGTAGTCATGGTCCAGCCAGCCGTGGCGCACCAGCTCATGCATGATGCCGAAGGCCAGCGCGGCATCGGTGCCGGGCAACAGCGCGATGTGTTCGTGGCATTTGTCGGCTGTCTCGGAGCGGCGCGGGTCGATGCAGATCAGGCGGGCGCCCTGGCGCTTGGCCTCCTGCGCATGGCGCCAAAAGTGCAGGTTGCTGGCAATCGAATTGCTGCCCCAGATCAGGATCAGCCGCGACTCCGAGAAGAACTGCACCTGCATGCCCAGCTTGCCGCCTACCGTGTAGGTCAACCCTTCGGCGGCCGCGCTGGCGCAGATGGTGCGGTCCAGCAGCGAGGCGCCGAGCTTGTTGAAGAAGCGCCCGGCGATGCTTTCCCCCTGCACCAGGCCCATGGTGCCTGCATAGCTGTAGGGCAGGATGGCCTGGGCGGCGTCCGGGCTGCGCCCGGCTATCGCCTGCAGCCGGCCGGCGATGTCGGCCAGCGCGGACTCCCAGCTCACCGGCGTGAACTGCCCGCTGCCCTTGGGGCCGCTGCGCTTGAGGGGCTGCAGGATGCGTTCGGGGTGGTAGGTGCGCTGCGTGTAGCGCGAGACCTTGGTGCACAGGGCGCCGTCGGTGTGCGGGTGCGCAGGGTTGCCCTGCAACCGCGTCGCCACGCCGTCTTCGACGGTGGTGATGAAGGAACAGGTGTCCGGGCAATCATGCGGGCAGGCGCCCAGCACGGTGGTGGATGTGGCCATGGTCGGGGCCCTCCTCGGGTTGATGGCCGCGGGATGCCGCGCGGCGGGCACAGGAATCGCGCGGCGTATTAGACTAGTGGCACTTGCCCGATACCGCGCACCCCGATGGTAATCGGCCCACCCGTCCCCTCAGGAGATTCCCTTGAAAGTCATTGATTCGATCGTGGCCCAGGCCGCGGGCATCGCCAGCGTGCGACGCGACATCCACGCCCATCCCGAGCTGTGCTTCAAGGAAGAGCGCACCGCCGACCTGGTGGCCGCCAAGCTCACCGAGTGGGGGATCCCGATCCATCGCGGCATGGGTACCACCGGTGTGGTGGGCATCGTCAAGAACGGCACCTCCACCCGCGCGGTGGGCCTGCGCGCCGACATGGACGCCCTGCCGATGCAGGAGTTCAACACCTTCGCCCATGCCAGCAAGCACCCCGGCAAGATGCACGCCTGCGGCCATGATGGCCATACCGCGATGCTGCTGGCGGCCGCGCAGCACCTGGCGAAAAACCGCAACTTCGACGGTACGGTGTATCTGATCTTCCAGCCGGCGGAAGAGGGCGGCGGCGGCGCCCGCGAGATGATCGCCGACGGACTGTTCGAGAAGTTCCCGATGGAGGCGGTGTTCGGCATGCACAACTGGCCGGGCTCCGAGGTCGGCAAGTTCGCCGTCAGCGCCGGCCCGGTGATGGCGTCGAGCAACGAGTTCAAGGTGGTCATCAAGGGCAAGGGCGGCCATGGCGCCCTGCCGCACCTGGGGCTGGACCCGGTGCCGGTGGCCTGCCAGATGGTGCAGGCTTTCCAGACCATCATCACACGCAACAAGAAGCCGGTGGACGCCGGCGTCATCTCGGTCACGATGATCCATGCCGGCGAGGCCACCAACGTCATCCCCGACACCTGCGAACTGCAGGGCACGGTGCGCACATTCACGCTGGAGGTGCTCGACATGATCGAGAAACGCATGCAGGAGATCGCCGAGCACACCAGTGCCGCCTTCGGCATGGCCTGCGAGTTCAGCTTCCACCGCAACTACCCGCCCACGATCAACTCCGCACCCGAGGCCGAGTTTGCGCGTCAGGTCATGGCCGGCATCGTGGGGGCCGGCAACGTGATCACCCAGGAGCCCACCATGGGCGCCGAAGACTTTTCGTTCATGCTGCAGGCCAAGCCGGGCGCCTACTGCTTCATCGCCAATGGCGACGGCACGCACCGCGAGATGGGCCATGGCGGCGGTCCGTGCACGCTGCACAACCCGAGCTACGATTTCAACGACGACCTGATTCCGCTGGGCGCGACCTACTGGGTCGAACTGGCCCAGGCCTGGCTCAACAAGCCCGCGCCGTGATCGAGCTGCGGCAGGCCTTCTCGTCTGGCTACGCGCAGGCCCGCGTCCGTTTCCTGGAGGCTGCTGCCACCGCCGGGCTGGCGATCGAGTCGCACCTGCATCCCCTGCCGGGGCGGGACGGCGAGACCCTGGCCATGGATGTGGCGCTGGCCGGGTCGCCGGATGCGCGGCATCTGCTGGTGGTGTCCAGTGCCTGCCATGGCGTCGAGGGCTATTGCGGCAGCGGGGTGCAGGTGCACGCCCTGCACGACGAAGAATGGCATGCGCACGCATCCCGGCACGGTGTCGCGGTGCTGTACATCCATGCGCTCAACCCGTACGGGTTCTCGCACCTGCGTCGCGTCACGCAGGAAAACGTCGACCTGAACCGCAACTTCCAGGATTTCTCGGGCCCGTTGCCGGCCAACGCGGCGTATGGGGAACTGCACCCCCTGTTGCTGCCGGCGCAGTGGCCACCAGACGCTGCCAACGAGGCCGCCATCAGCGCCTATGTGCAGGCCCATGGCATGGCACGGTTCCAGACGGCGGTGACACAGGGGCAGCATGATTTTGCGGATGGCATGTTCTTCGGTGGCCACAGCCCGACCTGGAGCAACCGCGTGCTGCGTGAAGTGTTGCGCCGCCATGTGCAGGTGGCGCAGCAGCTGGCCTGGATCGACATCCATACCGGCCTGGGCCCCAGCGGGCTGGGCGAGCGGATCTTCGCCGCAGGCAACGACGCCGCCACGCTGCAGCGCGCGCGTGCCTGGTGGGGCGGGGGCGGCGCGACACCCGTCACGTCCTTCTACGACGGCTCCTCGTCCTCTTCGCCGGTGCGTGGCATGCTGTTCAATGTGGTGTACGACGAATGCCGGCAGGCGCAGTACACCGGCATCGCGATGGAGTACGGCACCCTGCCGCTTCCCCAGATGATCCAGGCGCTGCGCGCCGAGCACTGGCTGCACCGGCATCCGCAGGCGCCCGCGGCCCAGGCGGCGGAAATTCGCCAGCAGATGCTGGACGCCTTTTACGTCGACACCGATGCCTGGAAGGGGCAGATCATCAGCCAGGCGCGCCAGGCGATGTTCCAGGCGGTCTGCGGGCTGTCCGGCAACGCGCCTCCCTGATCAGCCGGGGGGAGCTCCGGCGAAGCGGCCCCGCGCGATCTCCAGCAAGCCGTCGAAGATCAGGTTGTCGACCAGCTCGAACGACGTGGACAGGCTGGGCGCCATCTTCCAGCCCGCGCCACCGGTCATGAAGCATGTCGGCTCGCTGCCGCAATGCCTGCGCAGGTGTTGCACCATGCGGTCCATGGCGCCGGCAATGGCGTAGGTTCCACCGCTGGTGAGCGCGTCGCTGGTGTTGGTGGGGAACTCGCGCACCTCGCCGGTGGGCACATGCAGGCCGGCCGTGCCGGACTCCAGTGCGCGCAGCATGATGCCATGCCCGGGCAGGATCAGGCCGCCGAGGAAGCGGCCGCCGGCATCGATGGCCTCGACCGTGACGGCGGTCCCGACCATTGCCACGACGATGGGCCGGGCTGGCCCCTGGGCCCGCATGCGGTGCCAGGCGCCGATCATGGCCACCCAGCGGTCGGCGCCCAGGCGGGTCGGGAAGTCGTAGCCGTTGGTGAGACCGGCCTCGGCCTCGCTGGCAACCACCCAGCGCGGCGGCACATCCCACAATTCCATCTGTTCCTCGACACGGCGCCGCGCCGCGTCACCGGCGACGATGCAGCCCAGCATGGCGGTGGGTGGTGTCAGCGCAGCCCACGGCCCGTCGGCCAGCTTGTCGATGTTCTCGAGAAATTCGGCACCGTGGGCGATCAATGCCGACCCGGGTCGGGGTGCCTCGTACAGCGCCCATTTGAGGCGGGTATTGCCGACATCGATGGCGAGGAAGGGCATGGAAGCGTGGTCCGTGGCGGGTGCCGGTACGCAGGGTCAGTTCTGCCGCCATGGCAGCCCACGGTGCCGCCAGCCGCCGGTGTTGCCCCGATGGGCGCGGTCATCCGGAGCACCCTCGAATCCTTCCAGGATGTTGTAGGCCTCGATGCCCAGTTCGGCAGCGCGCTTGGCAGCCGCGATCGAGCGTACCCCGCTGCGACACAGCAGGACCAGCTTCCTGCCGCCGGCAGCACTCGAGCGAAGGCCCTCGTCGAACTGTGAGTTCATCGCCATGCCTGGCCATTGCTTCCATGCCAGCGCCACCGCACCCGGCACGAAACCCACCCACTCGCGTTCTGCGTCCGAACGCACGTCCACCAGCACGGCATCGCCCGCCTGCCACCATTGGCACGCCAGGCCGGGGCTGAGGTCGCCTGCATAACCCTCTGCCGGCCGGACTGCATCAGTCGACGCATCCTTGGCCCGGTTGGCTTCGCTGGCGTCATGGCGGATGCCGGATCGCAGGTTGGCGGGCACCGCCTCATCGATGCGCCGCGGCCGCGGCAGGTTGAGGTTGTCCATGATCTGGATGAACTCGGCCTCCGTCTTGCCGGCGATGCGCGGGTTGCCGGCTTTCTCCAGGCCGATGGTCGAGTGGGAGCGGCCCTGGTAGTCGTGGCCGGGCCAGACCAGGGTGGCATCCGGCAATGCGAACAGCACTTGCGTGATGCTGTGGAACAGCGCCCTGGCGCTGCCGGACTGGAAGTCGGTGCGCCCGCAGCCCATGATCAGCAAGGTGTCGCCGGTGAAGACATGGTCGCGCCAAACGAAACTCATGCTGCCGGCGGTGTGCCCCGGCGTGTGGATGGCGCGCAGTTCCTCGGTGCCAAAATGCAGTACATCACCGTGCGCCAGTTGCATCGCCGCCGTCAGGATGCCGCAACCTGCCGGCGCAGCGGTACGGGCTCCGGTGTGTTCGGCCAGCAACCCCGAGCTGGTGATGTGATCGGCATGGGCGTGGGTCTCGACGGTCCATGCCAGCTTCAGGCCGTATTGGCGCAGGGCGGCCAGATCACGGTCGAGTTGCTCGTCGACGGGGTCGATGATCACCGCGTCGCGGGTGGCTTCGTCGAACAGCAGGTAGGTGTAGGTGGAGGAGGCGGGGTCGAACAATTGCAGGGGGTGCATGACTGAATCTCCGCGAAAAGGCTTGTCGGGGTATGCTTACGGTTAGTTTAGAACCTTTGGGGAGTTCATATGGAAGCTTACTCCGAGGCCCTGTCCGGAGGGTTGCTGATAGGTGTGGCCAGCTGGATACTGCTCGCCGGGGTCGGGCGGGTCAGCGGTGTCAGTGGCATCACCAGCGGCGTGCTGACGAGCAAGCGGCAGCCCTCCCTGTGGCGCTGGGCATTCCTGCTCGGGTTGGTCGGGGGCGGCGCCTTGTTCACATGGCTGTTGGCGACCCCTGCTGTCGAGTTGCGTTCGGCCTTCATGCTCATACCGGCCGGGTTTCTGGTCGGTTTCGGCACGGTGCTCGGTTCGGGGTGCACCAGCGGCCACGGCGTGTGCGGCCTGGGTCGGCGCTCGCGCCGTTCGGCACTGGCGGTGGCGATTTTCATGGCCACGGCGATGTTCACGGTGTTCATGGTGGCCCACCTGCCGCCGGCCGATTGGTGGGTGTCCTTGATCGAGGAGGGGCTTCAATGGCTGTTTCGTCAGTGAGCCGTCATTCGGGGCGCGGCCGCAGCCGCAGCCGCAGTCGCAGTCTGGATACCTTCGAGCAGGACCACGACGACCAACGGCAGCAGGACGCATCGGACACGCCGCCATGGGTGGGAGCCGCGGAGTTGCTGGTCTCCCTGTTTGCCGGTTTCGTTTTTGCAGCCGGTCTGGTCATGGCTGGCATGACACAGCCCTCCAAGGTGCTGGCCTTCCTGGACGTCAAGAAAATGGCGCTCGGCCCTTTCCCGGGTCAGTGGGATGCCTCCCTGGCATTCGTGATGGGCGGTGCGGTGGTTGTCACGCTGCTTGCCTTTTTTGCCACGCCGCGGGCCAGCGTGCGGCCCTGGTTCACGCGCTCCTTTGTCCTTCCCCAGCGCGACACCGTCGACCTGCGACTGGTGCTGGGAGCGATCTTTTTCGGCCTCGGCTGGGGGCTGAGCGGTTATTGCCCCGGGCCGGCGATGGCCACGCTGCTGATCGGCCAGATGGACACCGTCCTTTTTGTCATGGCCATGTTGCCCGGCATGTGGCTGGCGCGCAAGATCTGAGCGCCTGGCTGGCGGTGGCCTTCATGGGCCAAATCGATTACAGTTGCCGGTTACGTTTACGTAAACGTAAACTGAAGCGCCATTGTTCGCCCCTGCAGGGGCCGCCCCGGAGACCCCGATGACCGACCTGTCCGCTGAATCCAAGGCCCTGGCCGAGTACCGCCCCACCCACAAGGTCCGGTTCGTCACGGCGGCCAGCCTCTTCGACGGGCACGACGCCGCCATCAACATCATGCGCCGCATCCTGCAGGGCATGGGCGCAGAGGTGATCCATCTGGGCCACAACCGCAGCGTCGACGAGGTGGTCACGGCGGCGCTTCAGGAGGATGTGCAGGGCATCGCGATCAGCTCCTACCAGGGCGGGCATGTCGAGTATTTCAAGTACATGGTCGATCTGCTGCGCCAGCGGGGTGGCGCCCATATCCAGGTGTTCGGCGGCGGCGGCGGCGTGATCGTGCCGCCGGAAATCCGGGAGCTGCATGCCTATGGCGTGGCCCGCATCTTCAGCCCCGAGGACGGCCAGCGCATGGGCCTGGCCGGCATGATCGGCGAGATGGTCATGCGCTGCGACAAGGACCTGACCGGCTTCGCGCCGACCAGCGTGCAGGCGATCCAGGGCCATGGCGAGATGCAATGGCGCGCGCTGGCCCAGCTGATCACCGCACTGGAAAACGAGAAGGCGGCGGGCGAGGCCAAGGGCGCGCCCAGCGCGGACTTCACCCGTCTGGTGGGCGACATCCGTGCCCACGCGGCGACCTGCAAGACGCCGGTGCTCGGCATCACCGGCACCGGTGGCGCGGGCAAGTCCTCGCTCACCGACGAACTGATCCGGCGCCTGCGGCTGGACCAGGGCGACCGCCTGCGGGTGGCCGTCATCTCGATCGACCCCTCGCGGCGCAAGAGTGGCGGCGCGCTGCTGGGCGACCGCATCCGCATGAACGCCATCGCGCCCTGGGGCCGCACCGGCGAGCAGCGTGTCTTCATGCGCAGCCTGGCCACCCGCGATTTCGGTTCCGAGATCAGTGCAGCCCTGCCGGACGTGATCGCCGCCTGCAAGTGCGCCGGCTTCGACCTGGTGGTGGTCGAGACCTCCGGTATCGGCCAGGGGGATGCGGCCATCGTGCCGCATGTCGATGTGCCGCTGTACGTGATGACGCCGGAGTTCGGCGCCGCCAGCCAGCTCGAGAAGATCGACATGCTGGATTTCGCCGAGTTCGTGGCCATCAACAAGTTTGACCGCAAGGGCGCGCTCGATGCGCTGCGCGATGTGGCCAAGCAGGTACAGCGCAACAAGGAGGCCTGGACGACCCCTGCCGACCAGATGCCGGTGTTCGGCACCATGGCGGCACGGTTCAACGATGACGGCGTCACCGCGCTCTACCAGGCCCTGCTGCCGCGCCTGCAGGCGCTCGGCCTGCAGGCCGCCCCGGGCAGCCTGCCCCGCGTGGCGGTGCGCCACAGCACCAACCAGACGCCCGTGGTGCCGGCCGCGCGCACCCGGTACCTGGCCGAGATCAGCGACACTGTGCGCGGCTACAAGGCCCGCGCCCGCAGCCAGGCCACCACCGCCCGCGAGATCCAGCAGTTGCGCGCGTCGGCCCGGATGCTGACGGCTGCCAACCCGGACAAGGTGCGCGCCGTCGAGGCCGTGACCGGCCTGGCCGTGGACCGCGAGGCGCAGATGGGCGCCGCCGAACGCAAGCTGCTGGCCCAGTGGCCGGAAATGCGCAAGGCCTATGCCGGTGACGACTACGTGGTGAAGATCCGCGACAAGGAAATCCGCACCCAGCTGGTCACCCGTTCGCTCAGCGGCACGCCGATCCGCAAGGTCTCGCTGCCGCAGTACGAGGACCATGGCGAGATCCTGAAGTGGCTGATGCTCGACAACGTGCCCGGCAGCTACCCGTACACCGCAGGCACCTTCGCATTCAAGCGCGAGAACGAGGACCCGACCCGCATGTTCGCCGGCGAGGGGGATGCCTTTCGCACCAACACCCGATTCAAGCTGCTGAGTTCCGGCATGCCGGCCAAGCGGCTGTCCACCGCCTTCGACTCGGTCACGCTGTACGGCAACGACCCCGACCTGCGGCCCGACATCTACGGCAAGGTCGGCAACTCCGGCGTCAGCATCGCCACGCTGGAAGACATGAAGGTGCTCTACAGCGGTTTCGACCTGTGCAGCCCGAGCACCAGCGTCAGCATGACGATCAATGGCCCGGCGCCCAGCATCCTGGCGATGTTCATGAACACCGCCATCGACCAGAACATCGACAAGTTCACGACCGACAACGGCCGCGAGCCCACCGCCACCGAGGTCGAGAAGATCCGCGAATGGGTGCTGGAGAACGTGCGCGGCACGGTGCAGGCCGACATCCTCAAGGAAGACCAGGGCCAGAACACCTGCATCTTCAGCACCGAGTTCTCGCTCAAGGTCATGGGCGACATCGCCGAGTATTTCGTGCACAACCGGGTGCGCAACTTCTACAGCGTGTCGATCAGCGGCTACCACATCGCCGAGGCCGGGGCCAACCCGATCAGCCAGCTGGCGTTCACGCTGTCCAACGGCTTCACCTTCGTGGAGGCCTACCTGGCGCGCGGCATGCACATCGACGACTTCGCGCCCAACCTCAGCTTCTTCTTCTCCAACGGCATGGACCCCGAATACACGGTCATGGGCCGGGTGGCCCGCCGCATCTGGGCGGTGGCGATGAAGGAGAAGTATGGCGCCAACGAACGCAGCCAGAAGCTGAAGTACCACATCCAGACCAGCGGCCGCAGCCTGCACGCCCAGGAGATCCAGTTCAACGACATCCGCACCACGCTGCAGGCGCTGATCGCGATCTACGACAACTGCAACAGCCTGCATACCAACGCGTTCGACGAGGCCATCACCACGCCCACCGAAGATTCGGTGCGCCGTGCGATGGCGATCCAGCTCATCATCAACCGCGAATGGGGTCTTGCGAAGAACGAGAACCCGAACCAGGGGGCGTTCATCATCGAGGAGCTGACGGAACTGGTCGAGGAGGCCGTTCTGGGCGAGTTCGAGCGGATCGCCGAGCGCGGCGGTGTGCTGGGCGCGATGGAAACAGGCTACCAGCGGGGCCGCATCCAGGACGAGTCCATGCACTACGAGATGCTCAAGCACACCGGCGAGCTGCCGATCGTGGGCGTCAACACCTTCCGCAACCCGCATGGGGACCAGGTGCTGGACAAGCTGGAGCTGGCACGTTCGACCGACGAGGAAAAGCAGAACCAGCTCAAGCGGCTGGCCGACTTCCACCAGCGCCATTCCGCCGAGGCACCCGCCATGCTCCAGCGCCTGCAGGAGGCGGTGATCGCCAACAGCAATGTGTTCTCGGTGCTGATGGACGCGGTGCGGGTCTGCTCGCTGGGGCAGATCACCAGCGCGCTGTTCGAGGTGGGTGGGCAGTACCGGCGCAACATGTAGTGCGCACAACGGGTCTGCGCACGACAGCAAAAAAGCGGGCCTCGGCCCGCTCTTTTTTTTGGTGCGCCCAGCATGGGCGCACTCCTGCGGGTGCAAGTCTCGCCGTAAGTTGATCACAGCGAACGAAGTGAAGCGCAACTGCATGAGGGCGACCGAGTGTGGGAAGGAAGCGTGGAG
>Ga0247832_1000296_pt1 | contig 103069 bp, 84 predicted proteins | sample LaCruzMarch2015__10_FD_192407 | JGI IMG/M metagenome (GOLD analysis project Ga0247832, IMG submission 192407) | Freshwater microbial communities from meromictic Lake La Cruz, Castile-La Mancha, Spain - LaCruzMarch2015_4m | ecosystem: Environmental > Aquatic > Freshwater > Lake | place: Spain... | reverse complement strand
GCTATGATGCCTATCAAAAATATCGCATTGCAGACAGCCACATAATTACGAAAGCAGAAACTTGTTTGGTTGAGTCAAAGAATTCTTTAATAATAAACTATTTAGCTCTTTTTAACAGAAGAACTAAGAGATATTCAAAATCTTTTGATATGATTTTTAATTCAATTTTCTTATTTTTTAATAGAAAACATTTAGAAACTATAATTATCTAACAATACCATTGTAAAAAATTAAATATTTAGCAAAGGTCGAGAAATTATTTCACTTGATGCGGGAACTTCTGTTGTGGGACTTGGACTGCTATTTGGACCTAGGTTTTTTGAGTTACCATTGGTAGAAGTTTTTTCTTTTTGGTATTGTTCTAATAGTGTTGTAAAATCTTCTCCTAAAAAAAATTCTGTTTCGGCTAATAAGATATTAGATAATATTTTTTCAATGGCACCCATAATGGCTTTGCTAGTTTCTTTATCTTTTAAAACGCCATCATTAAAACTTGATCTTCCTTGATCGTCTTCGGTTGAGTTTTCTTTAACCCATTTCCAAAAATTAACTTTTGCATAATCTGAAGAGACTAGTTGGTTACAAAGATTCTTGATCTCCGTAATTTTAGCATCATTAGTTTTATTACCATCTATAATCTCTTTAATGTCTTCATGCAATTTAAACAAGGTTTCGTCATGAGGTGGTGGTATGTAAGTTCTAAGGGGGGGGTGTTGTTAGGATATCTATAATCAAGATATGTACCAAATAGACAACCTGTTAGAGGGCAAACAAAACAATAAGTTAATGCTGGATAGAGAAAAATAGCAATTAAGGGGTTGATGTGCATTGCTAAACCCACTAATAACACTATAGGAGTCGCTACGACTCCAATTCCAAAACCGATTTCAGCATATTTATTGCGATATGAATCGTCTCTCATAAAAAATAAAAATTAATATTAATTTTGCATTCTATCCTTATTCTTATTTATTGTCAAGTTGAAATGGTATTATATGTATTTTATGGTAAATCATCATTATCAATATTTTTTAATTACAAGAAGATGATGTCATTTCCACTATTGTGTTTTTAAAATAGAAAAACATTCTTGGTGATTTGTTATTTTTTTTAATAAAATATCTTGAATTTTAGCTTTAAAATAGCTAAAATTATCGCTTTGCAATCAATAAAAAGATTTAAAGGCATCGTTGTATTGTGTATTATATTTCACTCAATATTAATTTATGGCATTAATTTATCACAGAAAAAATAAAATTAGTAATGTGTTAAGAAATTTTGATTATGCCGAAAGCAACATCATTAACAATCTTGCTTCTTTATCAAATCATCAACAAAAGAAAGCAAATCAAAAAGAATTATTTTTGCTAATGTTGTCTATTTTTATTGCTTCTATTGCTTATGGTTTGTTGTTGGTTTTTATTGCTATTAGACTAGAGAAAAACACTCAAAATTCACTGCTTATTTCTTTATCTACCATTGTGCAAATTGGAGCAGGAGTTATTTTTTCGCAGTTTTTGCCAAATTTCGCTAAAAAAGTTGGTTTAGTAAAAAGTATTATCGTAAGTACTGTAATTACCGCCTTTTCTGCTTTATGTTTATACAAATTTATTTCATTTTATTTATGGTTAATTGTTGTTTATTGTCTAGGAACATCTTTATTTACTACCAATATTACTCGCAACACTTTAATGATAAATTTAGCTGAGCCAAAAAAAAGAGCTTTTATTATTGCTTTAGGCTCAACTTTGGCTTCGTGTGGCAATGCTTTAGGCCCTGTATTGTTAAATTTCTTTAATTGGCAAGATAATTTTTTTACTTTTCTTTGTATTGCTGGCATCTTTCTAGCTTCTGCCTTTATTTTAAGCAAAGTGCAAACAGAAGAAATAAGCATTGCCGAGCAAAAAAATGTAAGTCTTTGGAAATATTTAAGTTATTCACCAAAAATAATGATTTCTGGCTTTTCTTATAGTTTTATCCTTACTTCATGCATGAGTTTTGCTGTGATTTATGGCCTTAAAATTGGTATGGAGCCACATAAAGCATCGTTGTTGCTTTCTGCTTTTTTATTTGGCAACATTTGTTATGTGCCGATTAGTTGGTTTTGCTCTGTGATTAAACTAAAACTATTAATGATTATTGGGGCGATTTTTTCTTTGCTTTGCATTGTTTATATCTTCATTTTTCTCAATACTAATAATATTTTTTGGTTATTTTTTTGTTTATTTGTGAGTTTATCGCTTATGAAATTGTCAACAATTATTTTGATTAACGAAAAATATAACAACACTCAACGTTTAATTGCCAATAGTGCTTTTAGTAGGCTTACCTTGCTTGGTAGCATTTCTGGGCTTGTTGTGGTGGGTATTTTAAACATTTTTTATCCTCAAAAAGGTTTGTGGCTTGGCTCTGGTTTTATGCTTTTATTATTTTTAATCTTTTGTCTTGGCAATTATTTTTATAAACTTTATTATAGAAAAATTATCTTTTCTTCATTATCAATTTTCAAATTACACTCACAATAATTTATGAACAATAACTGCAACCGATCAAAATCGTGCTGTTTTACTAAAATTTACAAAAAATTTTTTAGCAAAAAAAATAAAGTCGCTCACCTGCTATTAAGCGGTGTTATCGGCAAAGAATCAAAATTCGATTCTTCTTTAAATTTTGCCAATTATCAAAATCTTATTAAAAAAGCTTTTACCACTAAAAATATTAAAGCGGTTGCTATTAGCATCAACTCTCCTGGTGGTTCTCCTGTGCAATCTGAGCTGATTTATAACTATATTAGGCTACTTGCCAAAAAACATCAACTACCAGTCTATACTTTTGCTCAAGATGTTGCTGCTTCTGGTGGCTATTGGTTATTGTTAAGTGGCGATGAAATTTATGCCCATCAATCTTCTATTGTTGGCTCAATTGGGGTGATTTTTTCTGGCTTTGGTTTTGTTGATTTAATTAGCAAAATCGGTATCGAAAGAAGGGTGCATACTTCTGGCGAAAGCAAAGCCATTCTTGACCCATTTTTGCCAGAAAATCCAAAACATCAAGAAATCTTAAAACAAGCTCAAGACGATATTTATCAAGCTTTTGTTTCGTTGGTAAAAACTAAGAGGCAAAACAAGCTCAACGAACAAGAAGAGAAATTATTTAGTGGAGCATTTTGGGCGGGTTCTACCGCAGTTAAACTTGGTTTGGTTGATGAAATTGCCACTTTGCAAAACAAAATGCACGAAAAATTTGGTGAAGAAGTTGAAATAATTGAAATCAATGAAAAAAAATCATCTTTTTTAAAGAATTTACTTACGAAACAATCAAATTTAGCTAGTTTAAGCAATCAGATTAGTGAAATATTTGCCTTTTCACGATTTGGTTTATAATTTTTATTATCTTTTTTTTGCCAATTCGCGTAGAGAATTGGTAATTAATTGCTCTAAAGTGATGTTGGATTGATTTTTAATGATGCTATTTATGATATTTAAACAATCTGTTTTGCGATAACCCAAATTTTCGAGAGCAGAAACGGCATCGGCGATATTTTGATTATTGACATGATTTTGATTTGTTATATTTTGTTTATTGGCTTGATTTTGGCTTTCTGTGATGTAGTTTAATTTATAAGGAGAATCCTTTAATTCATGAGTTATTCTGGTGGCTAGCTTGTTGCCAATGCCAGCAATGGTGGTAAAAAGTTTAGTATCAGAAGCTATCAGGCCTTGGGCTATTTCGTTAATTTCTAAAGCACTTAATATTTTTTGAGCCATTTTTGCCCCAACACCTTGCACTTTGTTCAATTCAAGAAACCAAGATTTTTCATCAATCGAAAAAAAGCCATAAAGCTCTATGGCATTATCTTTGACGATTGTTGAAATTAATAAATTTATTATGGTTTGTGGCGAATTTAAGGTTTGGTTTTTTAATAAATTAGCAGTTTTTTGAGAAATAAAAACCAAATAACCAACACCAGAAACATTGATAATACAACTATCTTCAATGATAAATTCTATTGTGCCAGAAAGTTTGCCAATCATTATTCTTTAACAACTAAAACTGCTCGGCGATTTTTAGCTAAAATATCGTCTGAGGTGCCAAAAAATGCTGGTTTTTCTTTGCCATAAGAAATAATTTTCACTCTATCGGCAGAAATACCTTTTTTGAGAAAATATTTTTTAACAGAATTGGCTCTTTTTTCACCTAGAGCTATGTTATATTCTCTTGTGCCTCTTTCGTCGCAATGACCTTCGATAATAACTTTGATGGTAGAATCGCTTTTTAGCCAATCAACTTGAATATCGAGGGTAGTTTTTATTTCTGGTGAAATTTCAGAAGAATCGTAGCCAAACAAAACACGATCTGGTACTTCTATTTCTTGCTGTTCTTGCTCTGTTTGTTTATTTATTTCGTTGGCTTGTTTTTCATCTTCTATTGGCTTGAACGATTCTTGTGGAGTTTGTAGAGCTGGAGTGTTTAATTCTGCCTCCTTTTCTTCTTGTTTTGTATTATCTTTTTCTTTGATTAAAGATCTGTTTTTAAGGCTTTGGCAAGCAAAAAGCGAGCTTAATGTAAGAAAAAGAACAGTTGATTTAATAAAATGATTAAACATATTTTTATAATTTTTTAGTTGGATTTGTTATAAAATTTTTGGCATAACTAATAATAACAAACAACAAAACCTAATGTCAACATTTTAAAATTGAAAATAATCTTTTTTTTAGCTTAATTTTTTTTAAGACATATGTAAAAAAACTGTTGCTTAAAAAAAATAAGTGTTTTAAAATTTGTAGCAAAATATCTTTTGCCTGCGTGATGGAATTGGTAGACATAACGGACTTAAAATCCGTGGAGCCTCAACGCTCTTGCCGGTTCAAGTCCGGCCGCAGGTACCAAAAATATAATAAAAAACCCAAAATATATATGGCCAGAATAACTGTTGAAGATTGTGTGCAAAACATTCCAAATCGCTTTGAATTGTGTTTGATTGCTGGTAGTCGTGCTAAAAATATCTTGTCTGGAGCTCCTACCACATTAGATCGCAAAGAAAAACCAGCGGTGATAGCATTAAGAGAAATCGCCGATGGCTTAATCAATATCGAAGCTCAAAAAAATAACATTATTAGTGCTATTAAAAACAAAGGAATTGTTAATGTAATCAATGATGAAGGTTTAATTGTCGATGCTATCGCAGAAGAATCTGAGCCAAATTCAGAACTCACAGAAAGTTCTTTTGTATCTGAAAATATCGAAGTGGAAGATTAAAAATATGTCAAACTCTTCTCTTGCAGAAATTATCAGAGTTAATCATGCAGGAGAAATGGGTGCAAAAGTTATTTATCAAGGTCAAATTTTTGCTTTTCGTTTAAAAAATCAAATTCCACAACTAAAACTTACCCAAGAAATGTTAAAACAAGAGCAAGAGCATTTTGCTTATTTTGACAAACAAATAATTAAACATAAGGTAAGGCCAACTTTTATGCAACCAATTTGGCAAGTTGGCGGTTTTGTTTTAGGTTTTGCAACTGCTCTTGTTAGCACAAAAGCTGCAATGGTTTGCACTGTGGCGGTAGAAGAGGTGATTGATAAACATTACCAACAGCAACTCAATTATTTGCAAAAATCATCTCATCATCAAGAATTGACAACTAAAATATCTAAGTTTCAACAAGAAGAGTTAGAGCATCGTGATTTAGCTTATAACAATCAAGCAAAACAATTTGTGGCTTTTAATCCTTTATATCGTTTTATTGAGGCAACCACTAAAATTGCTATTGCCATTTCTAAAAAAATATGAAACACAACTCTATTTCTCTTAACATTGAAAATAACGGTGTTGCTAATTTAATCATTAATCTCGATGGTGAAAAGGTAAATAAACTCAATCAAAACACCATTGCAGAGCTAGAAAAAGCAATTAATGTGGTTGATGGCAATAGGGCCATCAGGGTTTTGTTGATAACCTCAGCAAAAGAAAATAATTTTATTGCCGGTGCCGATATTGGTGAAATTAAACAATTAAATGCATTAAACGATCAATCGCAAACCATTGCTAAACTTAATCAAGCTAATCAATTATTTAATAGAATTGCGAATTTAAAAATAACAACAATAGCAGTAATTGAGGGTTCTTGTTTGGGCGGTGGTTTAGAATTGGCTCTTGCTTGTCAATATCGTGTGGCAGTTATTGGTGAAAAAACTGTTTTAGGTCTGCCAGAAGTAAATCTTGGTATTATCCCTGGTTTTGCTGGCACTCAAAGGTTGCCTGCTTTGGTTGGTTTGGTTGAATCTTTAAAATTAATTTTAACTGGTAAATCAATAAATGCTGTGCAGGCTTTTAAAATTGGCTTGGTTGATGCCATAACTCATAAAGCATTTTTAAATGCTAATCTTACTAAATTTGTTAGCGATATTTTAGAAAACAACATCAATAATCAATCTTTGTTAGCTAGAAAAAAAATCGCACAAAGTTTTTATTGGCAAGAAAAATTTTTTAAGTCCATTATTTTTTATCAAGCGAAAAAAAATATTTTTAAAGCAACTAAAGGTCAATATCCCGCTCCTTTTTATGCCTTAGAAGTAATCAAAAGAACCTATAAAAAGCCACTTCACAAAGGTTTGTTAGTTGAGCAAGAAGCTTTTGTTGAATTGGTTCATAGTGCGATTGCTAAAAATTTAATAGAATTATTTTTTATTCAAGAAGAAGTAAAAAAAATCGCCAATAATAATGTGCAATTTCAACCAACGAAAACTGCCATAGTTGGGGCAGGAGTGATGGGTGGTGGTATTGCTTGGTTGTTTGCCAATAAAAATATCAACATTATTGTTAAAGATATCAGCAATCAAGCTATTGCCTTGGCTTATTCTACGGTTTTAAAAATCTTTAATCAGCTCAAAAAAGCAAAAAAAATCACCCAAACTAAACTAGAACAAAAAATTCTCAATATTAGCCCAACTCTTAATTATGAAGGTTTTAATAATGTCGATCTTATTGTGGAGGCGGTGGTAGAAAATACTCAAATAAAACAAAAAGTGTTGCAAGAAATTGAATCTGCATCTAGTTCTTCGGCTATCATAGTTTCTAACACTTCTTCTCTTTCAATTAATGAGCTTTCTTCTGTTTTAACCAATCCTTCTCGTTTTGCGGGTTTGCATTTTTTTAATCCTGTTAATAAAATGCCTTTGGTCGAAATAATTGCAGGTGAAAAAACCTCTCCAGACACCATCAACAAGCTTTTATCAATAAGTAAGCAATTAGGCAAGACTGCTGTGGTGGTAAAAGATGTGGCGGGTTTCTTGGTAAATAGAATTTTACTTCGTTATTTAAATGAAGCTATGTATTTATTGCAAGAAAATGTTCCTGTTTTAGCAATTGACAATATCATTGAAGAATTTGGTTTGCCAATGGGGCCGTGCACTTTGGCAGATACCGTTGGCCTTGATATCGGGGCGAAAGTTGCTAGCTCTTTACAGCAAGCCTATGGCGAAAGAATGCAAGTTGCCTTATTGTTAAATGTTTTGCAAGAAAAAAAAATATTAGGTCAAAAAGCTGGGGCAGGTTTTTATTTGTATGTCAATAACATAAAAAATCAAGTAAATCCACAAATTATTAGCATTTTACAAGAAATAAAATTGCAACTGCCGAAATATGAACAAAAAATAGACAAGCAAATTATTATTAATCGCTGTATTTATAGTATGATTAACGAAGCTAGTAAATGCCTAGAAGAAAATGTGGTTGAAAATGCAAAATATCTTGATTTAGCTATGATTTTTGGCACTGGCTTTCCTGCTTTTCGTGGTGGGTTATTAAAATATGCCGATAGTGTTGGTATTGTGAAAATAGTAGAAACTCTACAACAGCTAGAAAAAATTTATGGCAATAGGTTTGCGGTAAGTGATTTATTGCTTACTATGTCAAAAAATAATACATCATTTTATCAATGATTATTTTAGGTATCGATCCCGCCCTAAACAATACTGGCGTGGCTGTTTTACAAATAATTAACAACTCTCCTAATTTATTATATTTAAATACTATTAAACAACAGCATAACCAGCAACAAAACCCTGATCAAGAAATTAATCATAAACTTTTGTTTTTACATCAAGAATTACAAAATGTTTTGCAACAATTTCAACCGCATCAAGTGGCTATGGAAGAAACTTTTGTTAATGTTAATCCACTTTCTTCTTTGAAATTGGGGCAGGCGAGAGGGGCGATTATTCTTACCATGGCAATCAATAATCTTTATCTTACTCAATACACACCAACCGCAGTAAAAAAAACCATCACTGGTAGCGGTAGAGCCGATAAATTACAAGTGCAAAAAATGCTCAATATTTTACTGCCAAAATATAATTTTCTAGATAACGATCAATCCGATGCTTTGGCGGTTGCTTTTTGTCATTATCAACATCAAAATAAACCAAAATATGCTTTCCTCTAATTTTACAAATAAAAAGAAAGTAGTGGTGGCAATGTCTGGCGGGGTTGATTCTTCGGTGGTGGCTTGTTTATTGCATAGTGCAGGTCATGAAGTTATTGGCATCACTTTGCAACTTTACGATTATGGTGAAGCTTTAAAAAAGAAAAATGCTTGTTGTGCTGGCATTGATATTTACGATGCTAAACAGGTGGCCGAAAAATTCGGTTTTCGTCATTATGTTTTAAATTATCAAAATAATTTTTTACAGTCGGTAATTGACGATTTTGCCGACACCTATTTGCAAGGCGAAACTCCTATACCCTGCATTAAATGTAATCAATCAGTAAAATTTGCCGATTTACTGCATGTTGCTAAACAGCTGGGGGCAGATTTTATGGCAACGGGGCATTATGTGCAAAAAATTATGGTTAACAATCAAGCCCAACTTCATAAAGCTTTTGATAGCACTAAAGATCAAAGTTATTTTTTGTTTGCCACCACTTATCAACAGCTAGATTTTTTAGAATTTCCTTTGGGTGGTCAATCTAAAGAACAAACAAGAGAACAGGCAAAAAGTTTTGGTCTAAACATCGCTAATAAACCAGATTCGCAAGATATTTGTTTTGTGCCAAACGGCGATTATGCTTCGGTTATTAAAAAATATCGCCCCAATAGTTTTGTTGCCGGTGAAATTGTGCATATATCAACTAAAGAAATTTTGGGTTATCACGAAGGTATTATTAATTTTACCATTGGTCAAAGAAGAGGCTTGAAAATAGCCCATCCAAACCCTCTTTATGTTGTTGCTATCGATACTAAACATAATCAAGTTTTGGTGGGAGAAGAAAATTTTTTACAGAAGCAAAATTTTATTATTCGCAATACTAATTGGTTGATTAATGTTGGTGATAATCAAGTTTTTAATGATGTTGAAGTAAGAATTCGTTCTAATGGTCATCAATATTTTGCCACAATAAAAATCTTACCCGAAAATAAAGCAATGGTAAGTATGATTTCAACAGTAAAAGCCATAACTCCTGGGCAGGCCTGTGTGATTTATTTACAAAATCAAGTTTTAGGTGGCGGTTGGATAACTAAAGAAATTTGGTAAAAAAATTACCACTTCGATTTCGATTTAAATTTTTTGCACTAACGAAGGGGTGGCGAGCGAAAGCTAGGGCTTGATAACACTACCACTCCACCCCTTCGTTAGTGCGGGGAATTTAGATCGAATTGTTGTGTTTATTAGTGTAAATGGTGTAATAACCTTGCTTTTTGCATTTTGGCAAAATCATCTCCTGCATGATAAGATGAACGAGTGAGAGGGCTTGATGCCACCATCAAAAAACCTTTGCTATAAGCCATTTTTTTGTAAAAATCAAATTCATCTGGCGAAACATAGCGATCAACAGGTGCATGCCTTAGAGTTGGTCTTAAATATTGCCCGATAGTGATAAAATCGATATTGGCAGATCGCATATCATCCATTACTTGCAAAATTTGCTCTTTATTTTCGCCAAGACCAACCATGAGGCCAGATTTGGTAAAAATTGTTGGGTCTAATTCTTTTACTTTTTGCAACAATCGTAGCGAATGAAAATATCTTGCCCCAGGCCTGATTGTTTGATAAAGTGCGGGCACGGTTTCGATATTGTGATTAAAAACATCGGGTTTAGCTTGCACCACTAATTCTAGTGCTTGATCTTTTCTTAAAAAATCTGGAGTAAGAATTTCGATGGTGGTTTGTGGTGCTTTTTTTCGCACATTTTTAATGCATTCTACAAATTGATTGGCACCGCCATCTGCTAAATCGTCTCGATCAACCGAAGTGATAACGATATGTTTTAAACCAGAAAACTTTGCCACATCACCAACATTTTCTGGTTCGTGCGGGTTGACTGCTTGTGGCTTGCCAGTTTCTATGTTGCAAAAAGAACAGGCTCTGGTGCAAATAGAACCAAGAATCATCACGGTTGCATGTTTTTGCTCCCAACATTCGCCAATATTTGGGCAAGCGGCTTCTTCGCAGACCGTGTGTAATTTTTTTGCTTGCAACATATTTTTGGTTTCGTGATAACCTTTAGACATTGGGGCTTTAACCCTGATCCAATCTGGTTTTCTTAATGCGGTTTCTTTCGGAAAATTAGTGGCAAAATCAAGATAATCTTTGTTATCTTTTTTGGCTATTTGCCCATTTTCTTGATTATTTTGTTCTAAATTTTTACTCATTTTCTTTCTCCTGTAATAACGAAACCAGTAATTTCGGCAATGTTAGTAGAATGATCTGCTAATCTTTCAAAGCTTTTTGCGATAAATAGAGTGTTAATAATTTGATTAACTTCGTTTCGACTAAAATTTTCTTTGTTTAATAGACTAAAAAAATTACGATAAGTTTGATCTATGATATCGTCTTGAGTCATAACCTGTTTTGCTAAGTCGAGATTTTGAGAATTAAAAGCTAAAACAGCATTTTGTATCATATTTTTTGAAATACTAATCATTTGAGTAAGCCATTCTTGAACCTTAGAATCAAAGTTATAGTCATCTAATAAAGATATCTTTTTAATAATATTTTTTGCCTGATCGCCTATTCTTTCTAGGTTAGCAGATACTTTTAGAGAAGAAATTATATATCGTAAATCAACGGCCATGGGCTGTCTTAATGCCAAAATGGTAGTTACTTTTTTTTCAACTAAATGATCAAGAGTGTTTATTTTATAATCGTGATTGGTTATATCTTCAACTAATTGTTGATTATGTTGATTTATAGCGGAAGAAATCATATCGAGTGATTGAAAAATCAAAGATACCGTTAAATCTAAGGTGCCAGCTATTGATTTTAAATCGTTATCATATGATTTAACTGTGTGTTCTTTAAGGCTCATAGTGGATTTATGTTGTAAATAGGATTTTTTTAAGAAATTTTTTTGTAATTTTTTTGAAAACAAAAAACAAGCTTGTTAAATAATCTTTTTTATTGTAAAATACTTATTTAAAAATTAAAAGCATTTTTTTGCAAAAATTTATTTATGAAAATTATTTCTGGGCTTTATGCAAGAAAGCAACTTACCGATTGTCAAAATCTCAATTTAAGACCTACTACCAACAAAAACAGACAAGCTTTATTTAATATTTTAAAACATAATAAATTTGGTTTTCAATTGCAAAATTCAGTTATGGCAGATGTGTGTTGCGGTAGCGGTATTATTGGTTTTGAAGCTTTATCGCAAGGGGCAAAACAAATTATTTTTATTGATAATAATTTTAAACACCTAAAAATAGTCGAAAATAATGCTAAAATACTACAAGTGCAACACCTTATCACATCGATATCGGCAAGTGTTTATAATCTACCAATAAATGAACAACAACTTGATTGTTTATTTGTAGATCCTCCTTATCAATTAAATTATTTGAATATTATCAACGAGTTAGAGCAAAAAAAATGGTTGTCAAATAATGTTTTATTTATTATAGAATGGGGCAAAAAAAGCAATATTAAACCTGATTATTTTAAGCAATTTTTATTTTTACAAATTCTTGATATTCGAGGTTACGGTGAAACTTTTTTTGGTTTTTTTCTAAAAAAATAAAAAAATATCAAATTTTTATAAAAATATTCTTGCAATAAAAAAAAATATCTTTAAAATTTTATGGTTAAATTATTTATATTAACTATTTTTACTTGCATTGCTAACAGTATTTATATTGTTTGCTTGCATTTTTTATTATAAATTTTTTTAATGATATTTTAGTTTTCGTTATTTTAAAACTAAAATTGTGGTAGAGATTATTTTTTAATCTTGTAAGCAAATTTTGTTTAAAAAGGTTTAAAAAACCTTTTACACCACTAAATCAATTTTATTTTATGTCAAAACAAAAAAAAGAAATTTTAGGCATTATCAAGTTAGAAGTTCCTCTTGGTAAAGCCAATCCTGCACCTCCAATAGGTCCGGCTTTGGGTCAGAAAGGTTTGAATATTATGGAGTTTTGTAAGCAATTTAATGCTTTAAAGCTCGAGTATGATCAAGGCACTCCAATACCAGTAATTATCACTGCCTATAAAGATAAAAGTTTTACTTTTATCACCAAAAATCCTCCTGTTTCTTATCTTATAAAAAAATCTATTTCTTTAGCGAAAGGTTCATCAAACCCTGGTAAAGATGTTGTTGGCAAAATCACTATGGAACAAATCAAAGAAATTGCTAAGAAAAAAATGGTTGATATGAATGCTGCTAGTATTGAGTCTTGTGCCTCGATGATAGCTGGCACTGCTATATCAATGGGTCTTGAAGTTGTTGAATAATATTTCAGATTATAAATATGAAAAAAACTAAAAAACAAATTCAGCAAAAGTTAATTGCAAAAACTATAGAAGAAGCAATTGAAAATATTAAAACTATTTCTGCTGAAAAAAAACGTAAATTTATTGAATCTGTTGATATTGCTATTAACTTAGGTATCGATCCAAAACAATCCGATCAAGCTGTGAAAGGATCTTTATTATTGCCAAATGGTTCTGGTAAACAAGTAAAAATTTTGGTTTTAACTGGTAACGAAGATTTACAAAAAATTGCTATTCAATCTGGTGCTTTAATGTCTGGTTTAGAAGATATTATTGCTAAAATAGATGGTGGTTTTCTTGATTTCGACTGTTGCATAGCCACTCCAGAAGTGATGCCAAAATTAGCAAAAATAGCTAAAAAACTTGGTCCACGTGGTTTAATGCCTAGCCCAAGAAATGGCACTGTTACCAACGATATCAAAAAAGCAGTATCAGAAGCAATAAAAGGTCGAGTTGATTTTAAAAACGACAAAGGCGGAACAGTTCATTGTTTAGTTGGTAAAATTAATTTTGAAACTAAACAATTACTTGACAATGTTCTTGCTATTGTAAAGGTTATTAAAGAATCAAAGCCAGAATCTTCAAAGGGTAAATTTATCAGATCTTTCTATATAAATTCTACTATGGGTCCTTCGATTGAGGTTCCTGCTGAATCAATTTAATTTACTTTGCCATGAACAGAAATCAAAAGTCCGATCTTGTATCTTATATACAAAGCAATATAAATCATAGTGGCTTTATTACAATTATTCAATATCGCGGAATGTCTGATAAGCAACTATTTGATTTAAGGGTTGCTTTAAAATCTAAAAAATGCAATATTAAAATTGTTAAAAATACCCTGATCAAAGTTGCTTTTAAAGGCACAGATCTTGAAAAATTAAACAATCATCTTACTGGTCCAATAGCAATAGTTTATGCAGAAGATCCTGTAGCTCTTTCAAAAGTTATAGTTGATACTTCTAAACAAGTAGAATCTTTAAAAATTATCACTGGATTTTTTAATAGTAACCTAATGCCTGAATCTACAATTAGAGATCTTGCTAAATTAGGCTCAATGGATGAAGTGAGAGCTTCTTTTATTGGTCTACTTCAAAACAAGCAATCACAATTCTTGAATATTCTTGGTGCTCCAGAAAAGGGATTGGCAACTTTAAAAAATCAATAATTCTTATATTAACAACTTAAAAATAAAATCAATATGTCAACTGATCTTAATCAATTAACTGAAACCTTATCCTCTTTAACAATTCTTGAACTTGCAGAATTAAGTAAAAAATTAGAAGAAAAATGGGGTGTTTCTGCAATGTCTTTTGCAGCATCTTCTCCTGCTTCTGGTGCAGCTCCTGTTGCCGAAGTTAAAGATAAATTCGATATTCATTTAATTGCTATTGGTGATAACAAGATTAATGTTATTAAAGAAGTAAGAGCAATCACTGCTTTAGGATTAAAAGAAGCTAAAGATTTGGTTGAAGGAGCTCCTAAATTAGTAAAAGCAGAAGTTTCTAAAGAAGAAGCTGACGAAATCAAGAAAAAATTAGAAGCCGCTGGAGCAAAAGTAGAATTAAAATAATATTTTAATAAATATTTATTGCAAACTATCAAACTATTTATGTTCTTACAGAATTATAGATAGTTTGATATTAAGTTTTGTTTTAAAATGATTTATAATCAAAAAAAACAAAACACAATTTTTATTGTTTAATTCTTAGACTTTTTACTGATTGTAAAATTAATATTATGATTACTATTTTTTCAATTAAAATTTAAAGTCAAAAGAAATATTAAATAAAGTTATTATAATAAAAATTATGATAGCAAATTTCATTTTTAAATCCGTTGATTTAAAAATATTCATTTGTTTTAAAAAATCGTAATAAACCATGATTATTTTAAATTTCAAATTTTCTTCAATTTTTTTTGTAAGTTTTGGGCAAAAATTTTAATTTTTTTGACTCCAATATTGATCACTTTGACTAAAATCAATTGTAATCTTTGCTAAAAATACAAGTAATGAATTGAAAAAATATGAAATTTTAAAATCTTATTATTTCAATAAAGTCTATTTTTATAAAACTAAAGAAACTATTTATTGGTTTTTGATATTATCTAATCCGCAAATTTACATAAAGTATTTATGGCTCAACATCGCAATTTTACTCAATTAACTTTAAGAAAAAATTTTAGCAATAATCCAGATATTGATGCTGTACCACATTTAATGTCTTTACAAAAAGACTCTTACGAGAAATTTTTACAAATTAATGTTGAATCTGCCAAAAGAAAAAATATTGGCATTCAATCTGTTTTTAATTCTTTCTTCCCAATATTTGATTCTGCTGAAAAATTTACTGTTGAGTTTATCGATTATCATTTAAAACAACCAAAATACGAAGCTAATGAATGTTTATTTGCAGGAAAAACCTTTGCCGCATCTTTAGTTGCTAATCTCAGAATAATTATTTGGAATAAAGAAGAGGGCTCTGATATTAAAGAAATTCGTTCTATTAAAGAACAAGAAGTTTATTTTTGTGAAGTACCGCTGATGACTGAAAGCGGTAGTTTTATATTTAATGGTGCAGAAAGAGTAATCGTTTCTCAAGTAAGAAGAGCTCCTGGTGTATTTTTTGACAGCGAGAGCATAAAAGGATCTTCGCTAAAATCTTATGTAGCAAAAATCATACCTCATATTGGTTCATGGATTGATTTTGAGTTTGATACTAAAGATATTTTGCATTTTCGTATTGATAAAAAAAGAAAAATTCCAACAACAACCTTATTAAGATCTCTTGGTTATACATCTCAACAAATTATACAGCAATTCTATGGTTATCAAGAAGCCGAAATCGCTGAAAAAGGTTGGTCTTTAAAATTTGATCCAAAAAACTTTTTAGGTAAAAAAGTTCTGCACGATATAATTTGTGCTAACTCTGGAGAATTGTTGATTAAAGAAGGTTTAAAAATTACCAGGAAATTAATTGAAAAATTAAAAACAGAAAAACTTGAAAGATTTTTACTTACAGATGATGCTTTATTAGGTTTTGTTTATGCTCAAGATATTATTGAATCAGAAACTGGTGAAATACTATTTGAATCTGGATCTATTGTTACAACTGAAAGTTTAGAAATTTTACAAAAACTAAATATTAATAAAGTTGCCATTGTTAATCCAAGTAAATCAAATATTGGTCCATATCTATACAATACTCTTTTAGTTGACAAAAACATGACAACAAAAGATGCATTAGTTGATATCTACAAAGCAGTAAGAGCCGGTGAAAATCCTTCTTCTCATGAAGTTGCTCAAAATTATTTTAACAACATCTTGTTTTCTGATGTTCGTTATAATCTATCTGATGTCGGTAGAATAAAAATGAATCATCGTCTTGAATTAAAAGTCTCTAGTGATATTTTGCATTTAACCAAAGAAGATGTTGTTGCCACAATTAAAATATTAAGCGATATTAAACATAACGATTTGAAAACAGATGATATAGATAATTTAGCAAATCGTAGAGTAAGGGCAGTGGGTGAGTTGATAGAAAATCAGATGAGAATAGGTATGGCAAGAATAGAAAAATCTATTATAGAAAAAATTAATTCCATCGAAGTAGAAACTTTAATGCCACAAGCAATTATTAATTCCAAACCTCTTATTACTGCCATTAAAGACTTCTTTTCTACTTCTCAATTATCGCAATTTATGGATCAGACCAATCCTTTGTCTGATATTACCCATAAAAGAAGATTATCTGCATTAGGTCCCGGTGGTTTGACTCGAGAAAGAGCTGGCTTTGAAGTTCGAGATGTGCATCCTACCCATTACGGAAGAATATGTCCAATTGAAACTCCAGAAGGTCAAAATATTGGTTTGATAAATAGTTTGGCGACTTATGCAAAAGTTAATGAATATGGTTTTATCGAAACTCCTTATCGTAAAGTTACTAATGGTAAATTAACAGATCGTATTCTTTATTTATCTGCAATGGCAGAGGTTGATTTTGCTATGGCTCCATCAAATATAGAAACAGATAAAGATGGCAAAATTATTGATGATTTAGTTAATTGTCGTAGAAATGGTGAATTCATTATGTTGCCACCAGAAAAAATAGATTACATAGATGTTTCTACTAAGCAGATTGTTTCTGTAGCTACAACTCTTATTCCGTTTTTGGAAAATGATGATGCAAATCGTGCTTTGATGGGTGCAAACATGCAAAGACAAGCCGTTCCTTTACTTATTCCAGATGCACCCTTAGTTGGAACTGGAATGGAAGCTGTTGTTGCTTCTGATTCTGGTGCAATGATTTCTGCAAATGCTGATGGAGTAGTAAAATTTGTTGATTCTTCAAAAATATTAATTGAATCTACTAATAAAAAAGGTCAGCCTAAGATAGATTTATATAATCTTAAAAAATTTGTTCGAACCAACCAAGATACTTGCATAAATCAAAGGCCAGTAGTTAATGTTGGCGATGTAATTAAATGTGGCCAAGTTATTTCTAGCGGTCATAGTATTGCAAATGGTGAAATTGCTTTGGGAAAAAATGTCAGAGTTGCTTTTATGCCTTGGAACGGCTATAACTTTGAAGATTCAATTATAATTTCTGAAAAACTTTTAGCAGAAGACACTTTTACTTCTATTCATATTGAAGAATTAGAGATAGTAGCCAGAGATACTCGTTTAGGGCCCGAAGAAATCACTAGAGATATTCCAAATGTTAGTGAAGATATTTTAACAAAACTAGATGAAGAGGGTATTATTCATCTAGGTGCCGAGGTTAATCCAGGTGATATTTTGGTGGGAAAAACAACTCCAAAAAGTGAATCCCCTACTACTCCAGAAGAAAAATTATTAAAAGTAATTTTTGGTGAAAAATCTTTAGATGTTAAAGATTCTTCTCTTTATGTGCCAACTGGTGTAAGCGGAACTATTGTTGATGTTAAAACTTTTTTACGTAAAGGTATAGAAAAAGATGAAAGATCTATCTATATTGAAATGCAAAAAATCGAAGAATTATCTACTAAAAAAGATCTTCACTTAAAATTTTTAGATAAAACAATTAAACAACATATCATTAAAATTTTAGACGGTAAAAAATTATCTGTTTCTTTTGATAAACTAAAAGCCGGAACCTTAATTTCTAATGTCGATCTTGAGAATTTATCTAGAAATCAACTGTTAAAAATTGTAGTTTCTGATTCTTCAGCAATGCTTTCTATAGAAGAATTGATAAAAAATTACGAAGAAGTTGTGGCGGAATCTGAAAAACAATATCAAGAAAAGGTTGCTAAAATAAAAGCTGGTGATGAACTTGGTCAGGGTGTGTTAAAAATTGTTAAAGTTTATATTGCCTCTAAATATCGTTTGCAACCAGGCGATAAAATGGCTGGTAGACACGGTAATAAGGGTGTGGTATCAAAAATAGCGCCAGTTGAAGATATGCCTTATTCGCAAGATGGTCAACCAGTTGATATTGTTTTAAATCCACTAGGTGTTCCTTCGAGAATGAATGTGGGTCAAATTCTTGAAACTCACTTAGGTTTTGCCTCTAAAGAACTTGGCAAGAAAATAGCTGGTTTGTTAGATGATTTAGCTAAAAATAAACTTGAATATATTGATAAATTAAAAAATACTTTGTTAAGCATCTATTCTTCTAAGCAAGAACAAGAAAATATCAACGAAATGTCTGATATAGAAATAATTGAATTTGCTTCAAAACTGAAAAATGGGGTTCCTTTTGCAACTGGTATTTTTGAAAAATCTAAAGAAGAATATATTAATAAATTATTAGAAATAGCAGGCCTAGATACTTCTGGTCAAATTCATTTATATGACGGAAAAACTGGTGATAGATTTGAAAGAAAAGTAACGGTTGGTTATATTTATATGTTAAAATTACATCATTTAGTTGATGATAAAATACATGCTCGTTCAATTGGTCCTTATAGTTTGATTACTCAGCAACCTTTGGGTGGTAAATCGCACTTTGGTGGTCAAAGATTCGGTGAAATGGAATGTTGGGCATTGCAAGCATATGGTGCAGCTTATACTTTACAAGAAATGCTTACCGTTAAATCTGATGATGTTGTTGGTAGAATAAAAATTTATGAATCTATCATTCAAGGAAATCAGAATTTTAATTGTGGCATTCCAGAATCTTTCAATGTAATGATTAAAGAAGTTCGTTCTTTAGGTTTAAACATTGAATTAATCGAAGAATAATCAATATATTTTAAAAAACTAACAATATCGTAAAAATATGATATTGTTATTATTATACCATTTACACTAATTAAAATAATCTTATGGATTTTCACATTATAACAAAATATTTTTGAGATAAAAACTTTAAAAAGCCTCTGCCTGTATGGATATACAGGCAATCGTTTTTTAGAGTTTTTATCTTAAAAATCATGTCGTTGCGTCTAGCACGACTGAATATAATCATGTCGTTGCGTCTAGCACGACTGAATATAATATTTCGTTATAATATGATTTTAATTAGTGGAAATGGTATTAAACATTTTCAATAAATCTATTTTCAATCAATTTAATTATTTTAATTGAAAGTTTAATAGTAAAAATTAATAAATTATTTTATCACATGACACTTGCTGGAACATCATCTCACGGTCTTTTAAGTACATCAAACAATTCATCTGTTGATTTACTTGATTTTAATGCTATTAAAATTTCTATTGCCGATCCAGATAAAATCAGATCTTGGTCTTATGGTGAAGTAACTAAGCCAGAAACAATTAATTATCGCACTTTCAAACCAGAAAGAGATGGTTTATTTTGTTCTAGAATATTTGGTCCAATCAAAGATTACGAATGTCTTTGTGGTAAATATAAAAGAATGAAATATAAGGGTATAGTATGTGAAAAATGCGGTGTCGAAGTAACATCATCAAAAGTCCGAAGAGAAAGAATGGGTCATATTGAATTGGCCGCTCCTATAGCTCATATTTGGTTTTTAAAATCTTTACCATCAAGAATAAGTACAATTTTAGGTGTCTCTTTAAAATCAATAGAAAAAGTGATTTATTTTGAATCATATATCGTTACTGATTCTTTGATGTCTCCACTAAAAGAAGGCGAAATTATTACCGAAGAAGAATACGATAATCTGCAACAAACCCATGGCTATGGTAGTTTTATGGCCGAAATGGGTGCAGAAGCTGTGCAAAAAGTATTGCAAAATCTCGATTTAACTAAAATACAACAAGAGCTTCGCGAAGATCTTTCCACTATCACTTCTGAAATAAAAAAAGAAAAAGCGGTTAAAAGATTGAGATTAATAGAGCAATTTTTAGAATCTACCAATAAGCCTGAACATATGATAATGTCGGTTTTGCCAGTTATACCACCAGATATTAGACCTTTAGTTATGCTTGATGGCGGTAGATTTGCAGCTTCTGATTTAAACGAACTATATCGCAGAGTTATTAATCGTAATAATCGCTTAAAAAGACTTATCGAATTATCTGCTCCAGATATTATTATTAAAAATGAAAAAAGAATGCTACAAGAATCGGTTGATGCCTTGCTTGACAATGGCAGATCTGGTGCTGTAGTGCGAAATGCTAATAAGAAACCTTTTAAATCTTTAAGCGATATGCTAAAAGGTAAGCAAGGTAGATTTAGACAAAATTTATTAGGTAAAAGGGTTGATTACTCTGGTCGAAGTGTTATTGTTGTTGGTCCAGAACTAAAATTACATCAATGTGGTTTGCCAAAAAAAATGGCTCTAGAGTTGTTTAAACCTTTTATTTACTCTAAATTAGAGCTTTACGGCAAATCATCTTCTATTAAAATTTCTAAAAAAATGGTCGAATCAGAAAGGCCAGAAGTTTGGGATGTTTTAGATGAAGTAATAAAAGAGCATCCTGTTTTATTAAATCGTGCTCCAACTTTGCATAGGCTTGGTATACAAGCTTTTGAGCCAGTATTAACCGAAGGCAAAGCAATACAATTGCACCCGCTTGTTTGTTCTGCATTTAATGCCGACTTTGACGGCGATCAAATGGCTGTCCATGTTCCTCTTTCTATAGAAGCTCAAGTTGAAGCACGAGCATTAATGATGTCAACAAATAATATTTTAAGCCCAGCAAACGGCAAACCAATTATCGTTCCTTCTCAAGATATTATTTTGGGTTTATATTATATCACAATGCAAAGCAAAGATTTTGATACTGCCAAACCATATCCAATAGCTGAAGAAGGTGAATTGATGCATGCTTTGTTTAATCAAGTTATTTCATTGCATACTAAAATTTTGTATCGCTATTCTTTTTATAATGGAGAAGGTGAAAAAGAAATTATCAAAATCGAAACTACTCCAGGAAGAGTTTATTTGTATAATTGCTTGCCAAATGCGATGAAAAATCAATTTAATATCGTTAATAAAACAATGACTAAAAAGGCAGTAACTAACCTTATTGATGTCGTTTATCGTTATTGTGGTCAGAAAGAAACTGTTATTTTCTGTGATAAAATTATGGCTTTAGGCTTTAAAAATGCTTGCAATGCTGGTATTTCTATTGGTAAAGACGATATGATTATTCCAGAAAATAAAGAAATTTATGTTTCTGAATCTTTAAATAAAGTAAAAAAATTAAGCGATCAATATCGCGAAGGTCTTATCACTGCTGGTGAAAGATACAATAAAGTAATCGATGAATGGACTTCTTGCACTGCCAAAATTTCAAAAGAAATGATGTCTTATATTTCTGCTTTTGATTTACCAAGACAAGCTAATTCTATTTTTATGATGGCAGATTCTGGAGCGAGAGGTTCTGAAAACCAAATTAAACAGGTTGCTGGCATGAGGGGCTTGATGGCAAAATCTTCTGGTGAAATTATCGAAACTCCAATCATTTCAAACTTTAAAGAAGGCTTAAATGTGATGGAATATTTCATTTCTGCTTATGGTGCCAGAAAAGGTTTGGCTGATACAGCTCTTAAAACAGCTAATTCTGGTTATTTGACTAGAAGATTGGTTGATGTATCTCAAGATTGCATTATTATTGAAGATGATTGTCAAACTACAAATGGCATACCAATTGAAGCTGTGGTAGAAGATGGTAGAACTATAGTTTCTTTAGCAGAAAATTGCTTAGGTAGAATTGTGTTGAAAGATGTTGTTTATAAAGAAAAAATAATAGTTTCTGCAGGAGAAATGGTTAATGAAGAACAAGCAGAAGAAATAGAAAAATCTGGAATAAAATCTTTAATAGCGAGATCTGTTCTTACTTGCGAAACTAATGGCGGTGTTTGTGCTAAATGCTATGGCAGAGATTTGGCAACTGGTAATTTAGCTGGTATTGGTGAGGCAGTTGGTGTGATTGCGGCTCAATCAATTGGTGAACCGGGCACTCAGCTTACGATGAGAACTTTCCATATTGGTGGTGCAGCTCAAAGAGGTGCTGAACAATCTTCTATTTCTGCGATTTCTGAAGGAAAAATTAAATTTAATGAAAAATCAACCATTATTAATCGTGATAACAAAATCGTAGTGGTGGCTCGAAATTTTGAAATTACCATTACCGATATAGAAGATATAGAGCTCCATCGTTATAAATTGCCTTATGGTGCAATTATTGGCCATATTAATAACTCAATCATTAAGAAAGGCGATTATTTAGCCGAATGGGATGCTTATAATATTCCAGTAATTTCTGAAGTTTCTGGTGTGGCAAAATTTAACGATCTTTCTGAAAATATTTCTTTAAGAGAAAAAATAGAAGAAAGCACAGGTGTGTCAACTAAAATTGTTATTGATTGGAAACAATACAGTAAGCAAGATTTAAAACCAAGAATTTCAATAGAAGGCAAAGAAGATAAAGATTATCTTCTTTCAGTAGGCACTATTATTGGGGTTTCTAATGGTGATGAAATATCAGTTGGTGATATTATTGCAAGAATACCAAAAGAATCTTCTAAAACTCGCGATATTACTGGCGGTTTGCCAAGAGTTGCCGAATTATTTGAAGCCAGAAAGCCTAAAAATGCTGCTATTATGGCAGAATTTGACGGTAAAATAGAATTTGGTAAAGATTATAAAACGAAAAAAAGAATTATTTTACATTCTGATAATCCAGAAATTTTACCAATTGAATATACAATATCAAAAAACAAACACTTGTTTATTGGTGATGGTGATTTAGTTAAAAAAGGCGATGTTTTGGTGGACGGCAATTTAGTTCCTCACGATATTTTAAAAATTCTTGGTATGCAAGCTTTTACTAATTATATGGTAAATGAAGTACAAAAAGTTTATCGTATGCAAGGTGTAAAAATAGATGATAAACATATAGAAGTTATTCTTTCTATGATGTTAAAAAGAGTCGAAATTACCAATCCAGGAGATACAACTTTCTTGATTGGTGAATATGTTGATTGTGATGTATTTGAGCAAACTAATCAAAAAGTTTTAGCTAAAAATTTAAAACTAGCTCAATGTAATCCGGTATTGCTTGGCATTACAAAAGCTTCATTGCAAACAAAATCATTCATTTCGGCTGCTTCCTTCCAAGAAACCACCAGAATTCTTACCGATTCTGCTGTGCAAGGTAAAGTTGATCATTTATCTGGTTTGAAAGAAAATATTATTGTTGGCAGACTAATTCCTGCTGGCACTGGTTTAATTGCTGCTAAATATCGCAAAAAAGCCCAAATTATATAAATTTTTATGTTTTTTCTAGAAAGAGGAGTTTTGATAAAAAATCCCTCTTTCTAGAAATGTAATTTAAAAAATTAATTATAAAATCTTTGCAAGATAGCACAATTAGCCAAAAAATATTTGTATCTTAAATTTTATCTAATAAAACTAATTAATATTTAATAGTATCTTTCATCTTTAACACTATGTTGAGATTTTAAAATTCTAACTTCATAATTTTTGTTGCTTTATTTTAGGACGATTAAATGAAATTTTCTGTTAGAACTTGAAAATATCATAGTATATTTAAAGATTTAAAATATCATTATCTAACAACTAATACCATTTCCACTAATTAAAACCACATTATAACGAAAGATTATGTTTAGTCGCGCTATTGCAACGACATGATTTTTGAGATAAAAACTTTAAAAAACGATTGCCTGTATATCCATACAGGCAGAGGCTTTTATAATAAAAAATAGTCGTGCTATCGCAACGACAGGTTTTTAACCAAAAAGATGAAGTTAGAATGTGGTATTTATTTATGAAATTGGTATAATATCATCTTTAAATACATAAATAACTTTATATTTATTAATTTTAATCTTTAGTTTAAAACCTTGATTTATCTAGATAAACCTTCACTTTTAAACTAAATTTAAAATTCAAAATATTTTGTTCTTTATAAGATGGAAAATGCTATAACAACTAAAAATATTTTTTTATCTATGATAAACAAACCTCTTAACAAAAATTTTAAAAAAGCCTTTTCTTTAATTGAGCTGTCGGTAGTGGTGCTAATTATTGGCATTTTAATTGCAGGTATTACTCAAAGTTCTAGATTAGTTCGAGCCATGAAGCTTAACACTGCTCGCTCTTTAACCAGATCTTCTGATGTTAATTCAATACGTAATCTCACTGCTTGGTTTGATGCCACTGCCGAAGGAGTTTTTTCTAGCTCTTGTAATACTGCTTCAACTAACACCGACTTAACCTCTGCAAGAGTATTTAATACCAATACCAGCAATGGTAATCCATCTGTAACCACTCCTTCTTCTGCTTATATTATGCCAGAACACAGGCAAGTTGTTAGATTATGGAAAGATTCTAACCCGCAAGGTGTTGATGCTGATAAAGTTATTTTAGAATATGCTCAAACTGGCAATTGCACTACTCAAAACTATTCTGTAACTGGCACTACTGGTGTTGACAAAGGTCCTATGTATCATAATTCTGCTTTAGCTGGTTTGCCAAGCATTTATTTTGATGGTGCAGCTAGTTCTTGGTTTAGCTCGATAAATCCTGTAACTATGCCAATTGCCGCTGGTAAAAAAGATTTTTCTTTATTTGTAGTTTATAGAACAGATCCAGATTATTCTAATAGCGCTTATAGATCTATATTGCAATTCTCTAATAGTGGTACTGGTAATTTGTCTGGTGCTAGCACTCCTAATCATATAACCTTAATATCTTCAAATGGAAGTTCAGATGCATGCTCTGCAATACCAGGTTTATCTTTCGATTCTTCTACCAATAACTGTCCTGCTTACTCTTTTAGACCTCAGAATACTAGATATACAAGTAAACCTAGCACAGAATATGTTTTTGGTGTTGCCATAGATGCTACAGATGCAACAACTGCTTCTACTGCAAATACAAAAATTTATTTAAATTCTAACTCTCCTGCGACAGATTTAACATTACCAACTACACCTACGCTAAGTAGTCTTACCACAGGTCAGCTTAATGTTGGTGGCGGTTATAATGGTATTTTTAAAGGTTATATCTCAGAAGTTCTTATTTTTGACAGAAAAATCAACAATGAAGAAGCATCTAGTGTTATGGCTTATCTCGTTAAAAAATATAACATCAAATCTCTATAATTTTTATGAAATCGATATAATAAAATTTTAACTTAAAATACATTGCAAGGTATTTTAAGTTAAAATGGTGTTATACCATTTCCATAAATAAATACCGCACTTCGATCTAAATTACCCTTCTTGTAGAAGGGGTGGCAAGAAGTGCCGGGGTAGTGTCGGCAAGCAGAACTCGAAAGATGTGCGACACGAAGTGACATTTTGCCGTGGTCTACCAACACTACCCCGTCGAACTTCGGTCTACAAGAAGGGGAATTCCGATCGAGATCGGCTAAACGACACTACCCCTTCGGGGTTCGCCCGCCAACCCTTCTTTAGTGCGGAAAATTTAGATCGAAGTGCGGCATTTATTTGTGGAAATGGTATTATTCCGTAAATTCTTCTTCTGAAGTTTGGCATTGCCATTCTTCTTGTCGAGTAAATTTTTTATAGTGATCGGTTGCAGATTTGATATAGCTAAATAAATAATCTTCTTGTAAAAATTGTTGCATTAATAAATCAAGTTCTTTTTGTATTTTTTGATTATTTTTTATTGTTTTAAAGTTATTATTTTTTAAATCCCACAAAGTTGCAGTTGCACTTGTAGCTTGATTTTGATGACTTTTTTCATAAAAAAATTGACGATAATTTAAAATCATATCTCTTTTTTCTGCTTTATCTATGGTAGATTTTGTTTGATATTGAATTAATTGATTTTCTTCACCAGTGCTTAATATTAAATCTATTTTTTCTGTAAATTCTATCTCATTTTCTAAATATTTTTGACTAAATTTTATTTTTTGTTGAGTTTTGGCAATGTGATTTTGATAATCTGCACTAATTGTCTGATTGGCATTTTCTAAAATTTCTGTAAGCCAAATTTGATGCAATAAAATGTCGCCAGCATCTAAAAAATAAAACTGCAATTTTTTAGCAATAATTTTTGGACAGAAAGATTGATTTTTAAAATAATCATTTAAAATATCGCTTGTTAATTTTGCTTTAGTTAGATAATTGATTTTTGAGTTAAAATTTGATAAAGGTGAAAGTTTTAAAATATTTTTGACATAAAAACAATAAGGATTAGAAGTTAGATCATATATATCGTTTACAGAAAATTTTTTAGGTTTATAGGTGTTGCTAACCTGAATTTCTGGTTTTTTAATTGGTTGGTAAGGCAGGCTTGGTTTGCTTACTATATGTTTAACAAAAATTAAATCGAGTAAATTATTTGCTAATTTTTGTATTAAAACTCGAAATTTTAGCAAAAAAGGCGATATTTTATTGATTTTACCACTAATATTGATGTTGCTATAAGTAAAAAATATTTGTGGTTGCTGAAAATAACTGCAAAAATCAAAAGCACTTTGCCCAAATCTTTTTTGATTAAGATTAATATTGAGTTCGGTTTTGATTTTATTGCCAATCAAACCGCCATCTTGAGTTTGTGGTAAAAAAGATTCGTTAGCATTGGCGATAATTAGCAAATCAAAGCTTAATAATCGGGCTTCTAGATTAGATAAAATGGTGATATTGCTATGGTTTGATTTAGTTGGAAAATAGGTCAAATTACTGAGCACACATTTTAATTCTTCAAGATTTTGTATTTGATAATTTAAAGAAATCAGCTCTTCAATAAATTTTTTGATGGCAAAATCTTCTTCGTTGTTTAAAATTTCTGAAAAATTTTTGGTAGTAATTTTTTCGATAGAATTGATATAGCTTTCTAAGCTAGGTTCTTTTGGTAAATTATTGATGAGTTTTTGTAAAAAATCAATAATATTTTCTAAGATTTCGGGGGTAAATTTTGGGTAATTTTTAATAAATTGTTGATGATAAAAAGATTTTTCGTAAATATCATCGCTAAGAAAGTTTACAAGCTCGGTTAAATTTTTAGCTACAATTGGTTGTCTTAACACAAATAATTCAAGCCAATAAAGCAAATCAAGATCGGCAACAAATAGTTTGTGATGCAATAAAGCAGAAAGAGTATAAGGATTGAGATTTTCGTTGGTTATTTGATAAAGCAAAGAAATAAAACTAAATAACTCGTGTTGAGTGGCTTGCTGAGCGATTTTATTGTTAAAAACAATATTTTTTTGCTGTAAATTTAAAGTAAGAAAAGGTAAAAAATTGCCATCATAAACCACTATTCCTATTTTTTTGCTTGGATTATTGATGATGGTTTGAGTAATGAAATCGGCTTCAGCAAAATAATTGGAGCATTCGATTATTTTTAGGTAATTTTTTTGAGCTTTGGTAGTTAAAAAATTGGCTAATTGCTCATCTTTTTGCCAAGTTAAGGTTTGTTCTGCTGGCAAAAATAGTTTTTGCAATATAATTTCAGCCAAATTGCAATTGGCATTATTGTTAAGATTGATAATGCTGTTTTGCTTGATATTGTGTTGATGAATTATTCTTTGTAAAAAATATTGAGGATGATTTTCTGGTGGTAGTTTAGCGAAATTTTGTTGAGATAAACCATGTAGCACAACATAGCCGTGCTGTTGTTGGGCGATAGAGTAAATTAACTGCAAGGTTGAGTTAATGCTACCGCTTGAACCAACAATAATTAGGGGTTGTTTTAAAGAATGGTTGGCAATTAATTCGCTGAGAGTTTTTCTTAAATGATTAGCAAAAGATTCGGCAAATAAAGTATTTTCTTTGAAATTGTGATTTTTAATTTTGCAGTAAAATTTTTTGATAAATTCTAGGGTAATTAAGCGATGTTCTGCCAAGTCGCTGTCATCTATTTGATTGAGTTGGTCTAGGTTTATTTGTTCGTTTTCAAGAGAATAAAAAATATCTAAAAAATCAAGAGCAATTTTAAAATATGTGGTATTGTGATTGGTTTGTTTAAAAATTTGCTCTTCTTTAATGATTTCAATTAAACGAAACAAGCTGGCTATTTTTGATAAAACTTTGTTTTTGCCAAGTGATGAAATGATTTTTGCACTTTCTTGGTTGATGTTGATTAAATTTGATAAATCCGAGATTTCTAGCTGGTCAATTGCCTTAATTGTTGGTAGAAATTTGGTTTTTTGTAAAATATTTTGCTTAACATCATAAATACAAGCCTGATTGCTAAAAATTATAGTGCAACGAGTGTTGGCAAATTTTTCGATAAACCAATCGCTAAAACTGGTTAAAAAATTTACATATAAAGGTATATTAACAATATTGCCCTGATGCATTTTTGTTTATGTAAAATTTTTTCTACCACTTAAAGCGATGCTTAAAGTGTTTTCATCGAGATAATCAAGTTCGCTACCAATGGGCATGCCATAAGCAAGGTGAGTGATTTTGCTTGGTTTATGTAGTTTGAGATTGTTGATGGTATCAACCAAAAAATTGGCAGTATTTTGACCATTTATGGTGGCAGAAGTGGCGATGATAATCTCTTGAAATTGCTGTTGTTGAATTCTGTTAAATAAACTATTAAAATTAAGAGTTTGCGGTGTTTTGCCAGATAAAGCACACAAATTGCCCCCTAAAACATGAAAACAACCTTGATAGATATTGGTTTTTTCAATCGCCCACAAGTCGGCAACTTCTTCTACTACACATAAAATTTGTTGATTTCTGGCGGTGTTGGTGCAAATAAAACAAACCGGCTGTTCATCTAGGTTGCCACAAATATGACAAGTTTGCACTTTGTGATAAAGATCTTGTAAATGCTGTATGAGTGGTAAAAGAGTTTTTTCTTTGTTTAAAGCAAGATGCAAAGTGATTTTTTTAGCAATTCTTGGCCCCATGCTAGGTAGTTTGGCGATGCTTTTGGTGAGTTGTAAAATAGAATTTTGATGCATAAATTTAGTTAAGAATAATGCAGTCGGCTGTAGTTTTTTTGCTATGCAAAATAAATTGCTGGCAAAAATTTTCTGCTTCATTTTTGCTAGTAAAATCGCCGATTTTTAGACGAAATAAAATTCCTTTATTGTTTAAATCTATTTTTTCGATAAAATGTTGATAATTTTTTAAAATTTTTGCCTGATTTTTGACGATTTTTTGCCAGTATTCTTCGGCCAATTCGGCAGAAGACATGGCAGCGATTTGCACTTTAATGGCATCTTCTTCGTTATTGCTTGTTTTTGTTGGTTTCTCTTTTATTAATTTTTCTGGGGTTTTTTCTGGGGTTTTTTCTGGGGTTTTTGCTGAAATTGTTTTTGATTGTGTATTTTGCTCTAAATTTTCGTTGTTAATTTTTGTTGGTTGTTTGGCTGTATCGGTAATTTTTGCTATTTGATTATCGTCAATATTTTCGCCTTTTTTATGTAAAATATCTTCGTAAATAGAATTATTGTTGATTTCTGTTTCGGTTTCTATTGATTTTGATACCTTAATAATTGGCACTAAAGCTTTAATGGTTTCGATTTCATTTTGATTGGTGTTGGTGATGAAATAATAAGATTTTAGCACGATCCAAAAAAACAAGCCAAAAGAAAAAATTATGGCTAGTAAAAATAATTTTTTTTTGAAATTACCATTATTTGGAGCTTTTTTTTGTTTTTTATAGCCAAAATCTTCCATATTTTAGTGCATTTCTGTTAGAGGGGTGATGTTAAAAATATCTAAACCTTCGGCGATAATTTTTTGAATTGCGATTAGCAAAGAAACTCGGGCAAAAGTTAAAGGTAGATTATTTTTAATAATAAACTTATATTCAGCATTAACAACCCCCAAGTGCCACCAAGCATGAAACTCTGCCGATAATTCTTGCAAATAAAAAGCAATTTTATGTGGTTCAAAATTAACCACTGCCGATTCGATGATTCTCTCAAAATTGATGATTTTTTTTAATAAAGCAAGTTCGGCTTCGGTTTGTAGCAAAGAAAGATCGAGTTGTTGATAATTGGTTAAATTTAATTCTGGCATTTCTTTGGTAATATTTTTTAATACCGAACAACAACGAGTATGGGCATATTGCACATAAAAAATCGGGTTGTCTTTTGATTGTTCTATGGCTTTGTTTAAATCAAAATCAAACGGAGCATCATTTTTGCGAGTAAGCATTAAAAATCGTAAAGCATCGCAACCAATTTCGTCAACAACTTGTTTGGCGGTAATAAAATTGCCAGCTCTTTTTGACATTTTTAAACTTTCGCCGTTTTTGATAAATTTCACCATTTGACACAAAATAATTTTTATTTTTGCTTGTTGTTTAGTGATGATGCTGGTAGCCGCGGTGAGCCTTTTAACATAGCCCAGATGATCGTAGCCTAAGGGCATAATAAAAAATTTAGCTCCTCGAGAAAATTTGCTTTGCAAATAGGCTAAATCAGAGGCAAAATAGGTGAAAGAACCATCGGATTTTTTTATTACTCTGTCTTGATCGTCGCCAAACATGGTGGAGCGAAACAAGGTTTGCTCTTCTTGGCAAAAATCTTCTAAAGATACAGAGCCGACCCCTTTGTTGGTTTTAGGGGCTTGTAAAACACCTTGATAAATATAGCCTTGTTGAGTTAAATCTGCAACAACTTGAGCGATTTTATTGGTGTTGTGAAGCTCTTCTTGTTCAGAAAAATAGTTGTCGTGCACAATTTTTAAAGCAAGTAAATCGGCCTTGATGATATTTAGCATTTCTTGCAAAACGAGCGAGCGAATTTTAGGAAAATATTGACTAGAATTGAGATTTAGTAAAGAATCGCCAAATTGTTGGTATATTTTTTGGCCAATTTCAATTAAATATTCGCCCGGATAGTGATTATCTGCTAGTTGTGTATTTTGTTTGCAGGCTTGTAAATATCGCACATAAACAGATTCAAGCAAGGTATTGATTTGTTTGCCAGCATCGTTAATGTAATATTCTTTTAATACTTTATAACCAACTTTTTGTAAAAGTTTTGCCAAAACATCGCCATAAATTGCCCCTCTTGTATGCCCGATATGCATAGGGCCGGTGGGGTTTGGTGAAGCATATTCGAGATTAACCAGCAAGTTTTTGCCTAAATTAGGATAGGTAAAAGGCTGTGTGAGTAAATCAAATAAATTATCGTAATAAGCTTTGGGATGCAGAAAAATATTGACAAAACCAGCTGGAGCTATTTCAATTTTATTAATGTAAGGATGTTGTAATTGTGAGCTTATTTGTTGAGCTAAAATTTGCGGAGAAAGCCCAAATTGTTTGCTATAAACTAGGGCAATGTTACAGGCTAAATCGCCATTAGTGCTTTGTTTGGTTGGTTCTAAAACGAAATCTGTTGGTTGAATTACGAGGCCTGATTTTACTTGCGCAACAATGAGTTGATCGATAATTTGTTGAAATTTTTCTTTTATGGAAAAAAAGATGTTTGACATTTTTGTTTTATAGGTGTTATAAAAAATTAACAAGTTAATTATAGCAAGAGCAATTTTATTTTAAAACAAAAATATCCTCATTTTTTACAGAAAAATAATAGATAAACCGTTGTATAATTTCCACTAAATTAAAATCACACTTCGATCTGAATTCCCCTTCTGCAGAAGGGGAATTTTGCACCGCATTCGATCTAAATTCCCTTTCCAAGGGAAGGGGAATTGTGCATCGAGTTCTGCCTAAATTCCCTTTCCAAGGGAAGGGGAATTGTGCATCGAGTTCTGCCTAAATTCCCTTTCCAAGGGAAGGGGAATTGTGCATCGAGTTCTGCTTGAGGCAAATTTCACATGTAAAAGTCTCATAATTTTAAAAAACTGTTATTTAAAATGTGAAAAATGCTTTACAAATTATAAAAACAACCTAAAATTTCTTGCTTATTTATTAAAGTTCTTATTGGAAACCAAAATATTTTTCATTTTGTTTATTATTTTTGATTAAAAATTTGGTTTTTTTCAATAATTCTTTAAATAAAAAAATAAAAAATACTACTTTTGCTATTTTAATCTATAATCCTGAAAGGCAATTGGTGGTAGTTGTTATTAATCTTAATATTTTAGTGTGAAATCAAACAATCAAAACGATAATTTTTTTAAAATTAACGAACAAATTAAAGCCCCTCAAGTGAGGGTTATAGATAACCAAGGTAAAATGCTTGGTGTTATGTCTGTTGCCGAAGGTATAAAAAAGGCAAGCGAATACAATTTAGATCTAATAGAAGTTTCCCCCAATGTTACCCCGCCTGTTTGTAAAATTTCTAATTTTGGCAAAATGAAATATGAATTGCAAAAAAAAGCAAACGAATCTAAAAGAAAACAAAAAGTTGTTGAAGTTAAAGAAATAAAAATGACCATCAATATTGGCAAGGGCGATCACGACACTAAAATTCGTCACACCAAAGAATTTATTGAAAAAGGCGATAAAGTTAAGTTAAGCATTAAAATGAAAGGTAGAGAAATTACTCACCGTGATATTGCTGAAAAAATGATGCAAGATATTTTATTGGCAACCCAAGATTTTGCCAAACCAGAATTCAAGCCAAAGCTAGAAGATATGCAAATGGTAGTGATTTTAATTAAAAAATAAAAAAACATGCAAGATATTATTGAAAAAATATTAGAACTTTCTCAAAAAAATCAGCAATTATCGCAACATCAGCATTATGCTTTTTTTTCTGATTTTATACAATTATTTTATCAAGATAACAATAATGCAGATTTTGAAAATTATACTACACAACAATTATTTGATTTTGCTTCTTCCGCCTTTAATTTTCTAACAACTAAAAAGAATCAAGATTTTGCTATTAGAGTTTATAATCCACAGCCAGAATGTTTATTTACTATCATAGAAGTTGTTAATCGCGATATGTCGTTTTTAGTTGATTCTATTGTGTCTTTTTTAGATAAACAAAGTGTCAAAATTAAAAATATTATTCATCCAGTTTTATATGTTTGTCGCAAAAATGGCGATTTTATTAATTTAAATGGGCAAAATTCTGTTGCCGAATCTGTGATTCAACTGCATATTGAAAAAATTTCTAACGAAAACGAATTGCAATTAATTCAACAAAATATCGCAAAAATTCTCGAAAATGTTGCTTTGGTTGTTAATGATTGGCAATCGATGAAAGATTTAGCTAATAAAGCTTTAAAACAATTAAATAATGCAAAAAATATTAGCAGTCAAAATATAGAAGAATATCAAGATTTTATTAATTGGCTATTAGCTGATAACTTTATTTTTCTTGGCGGGGCAGAATTTGATATTTCTTATCAAAATAATCAACCTATGCTTTCTGATTTGGCTAATTTTAAATTCGGTATTTTTCGTTCTCCTCATCTAGATTTTAAGCCAGAAGTTGTTAATTCTTCTCCGCAAGAAGTGGGCGATTCTTTGCAAAATCCATATGTGGTTGAAATTATTAAATCAAGATATCGTTGCCGAATTCATAGACATACCAATGCCGAAAGAGTTAGAATACAAAAAATCAATTCAGAAGGAAAAATTATTGGTGAATTTAGATTAATTGGCTTATTTACTTCTGGTGTTTACTTTTCTTCTATCAATAACATCCCAATTATCAGAAAAAAATCTGCATGGGTTATCAAAGAATCAAAATATGTAAAAGGAAGTCATAATTATAAAGATCTAATTTCTACTCTCGAAGATTATCCAAGAGACGAATTATTTCAGATAGATCAAGAAGATTTATTAAAGAATTCCACAGGCATTGTGGCAATAGCCGGCAGATCTTTAGTTAAGTTTTTTGCTCGTTGTGATAAATTTAAACGATTTATGAGTTGTTTAATTTTTATGCCAAGAGACCATACTAATTCTGAAATACGCGATTCTATTAAAGAATATTTATGCAAAATATATCAAGGCGAAGTGGCCGATTCTTTTGTGCAAATCAATAATTCTAATTTAATTCGTTTTCATGTTATTATAAGAACAAATCATCAAAATAAAATTGAAACAGATAGTGTTGTTATTGAAAAAGAAATTACCAAGCTTACCAAAGTGTGGAGCGATGAGCTACTTGAGTCTATCAAATCAAACTTTACTGATGAAAAAAGAATATTCTTGCATAGTCGTTATAAAAATGCTTTTTCGGTGAGTTATAGAAATCGTTTTGATGCCAGAATTGCAACTCTTGATATTGAGAAAATAGAAGAAAGTTTGCAAAAAAAAATGCCTATTTTTAATTTGCATAAATTAGCAGACTATCTTTGCAAAGATGTTTCTGAGTTAAAAATCTACTCACCGTCTCAAGAAATCAGCCTATCTGAGATTATGCCGATACTTGAAAGTTTTGGCTTTAATGTTATTCAAGAGCATACTTATATTGCCAATATCGAAGAAGAAAGCAAAAACCGTTCTATTCAAAAAGTTTGGATACATTATTTTAATTTAAATTTAAGCAAAAATAAAACTCAATTTAATGAAATTATTAAGCTTAATTTTGAAAAAATTATCGAAAGAATATGGCATAAAACCTCTGCAGTTTCTGGTTTGAATAAATTAGCTATTTTATGTTTATTTTCTTATAAACAAGTATATTTGCTTTCTGCTTATACTAAATATTTAGTGCAAATAGGCTTAAAAAACGATATTATTGATGCTTTAATTTGCTACCCAGAATTATGTAAAAATTTAATTGCTTTATTTGAAGCTAAATTTGATCCCAGCCTAAAAAATCAGCATCGTCGTTCTATTTTGCAAGATATTGAGCATTCTATTCAATCTAATCTTGATTTGGTGCAAGATGCTTATTGTGATTTAATAATAAAAAAACTACACAACCTAATTAAGGCAACACTTCGTACCAACTATTATCAAAAAGATGCTAATGGCAATTTTAAAAATTATCTTTCTTTTAAATTTAATTCCAAAGCAATAGATGGTCTGCCATTGCCTTTGCCGTTCGCCGAAATTTTTGTTTATTCAACCAAAACCGAGGCTATTCACCTTCGTTTTGGTAAAGTGGCAAGGGGCGGTTTGAGATGGTCAGATAGATTGGATGATTTTAGAACCGAAGTTCTTGGTTTGGTAAAAGCGCAACAAACTAAAAATGCTGTAATCGTGCCGGTTGGCTCAAAGGGTGGTTTTGTGGTAAAAACAGATGTTAGTTTAATGACCAGAGACGAAATTCAGCAAGAAGGAATAAATTGTTATCAAACATTTTTGTTTGGTTTGCTTGATATTACCGATAATGTTGTCAACGATAAAATAGTTCATCCTGATAATGCAGTGCTTTATGATGAAGTAGATCCATATTTAGTGGTGGCTGCCGATAAAGGAACGGCAACTTTTTCAGATATTGCCAATAATATTTCAAAACAATACAATTTTTGGCTAGGAGATGCCTTTGCTTCTGGCGGTTCTGCTGGTTATGATCATAAAAAAATGGGTATTACTGCAAAAGGTGCTTGGATTTCGGTGATGAGACATTTTCGTGAAATGGGTTTTGATACTCAAACACAAGATTTTACTTGTGTCGGCATTGGCGATTTAGCGGGCGATGTTTTTGGTAATGGTATGTTGCTTTCTCCTCATATAAAGTTGGTTGCCGCTTTTAATCATTTGCATATTTTTCTTGATCCTAATCCAGATACTAACCAATCTTTTTTGGAAAGAAAAAGAATGTTTGAGTTACCAAGATCTACTTGGCAAGATTATAACCAACAACTTATTTCAAAAGGTGGCGGTATTTTTCTTAGATCAAGCAAATCTATCGATATTTCTGTAGAAATGCAACAAGTTTTAGGCATTACTCAAGATCAGCTTGCTCCTAATCAATTAATTTCTGCTATTTTAAAGGCTCCTGTCGATTTATTGTGGAACGGTGGCATTGGCACTTATGTTAAGGCTACAAGTGAAAGCCATCAAGATGTTGGCGATAAAAGTAATGATAGTTTAAGAATAAATGGTACTGATCTTCGTTGCAAGGTGGTGGGTGAGGGTGGTAATTTGGGTTTTACTCAAAAAGGCAGAATAGAATATGCTCAAAATGGCGGTAAAATCAACACTGATGCTATCGATAATTCTGCTGGTGTAGATTGCTCAGATCACGAAGTTAATATTAAAATAGCTTTAATTTCTGCCATGAGAAGCAAAAAAATCACTTTGCAAGAAAGAAATTTATTGTTAGAGCAAATGACTAACCAAGTTGCTGATTTGGTTTTGCAAGATAATCGTTTGCAAACCCAAGCAATTTCTATTGTTCATCATCAAGGTTATTTGTTGTTGCCAGAGCAGAGTAAGTTTTTAGATCGATTAGAAGATCATCAAATATTAAATCGCCAACTCGAATTTTTACCTTCCAAAAGCGAAATTGAAAAATTGCAACATAATAAACAAGCATTAACTAGGCCACAACTTTCGGTGATGCTAGCCTATGCTAAAATGGAAATTTACAATGCTTTATTGCAATCCGATTTAACTTCTGATCGTTATTTTGAAAAAGATCTTTTTTCTTATTTCCCAACTATTTTACAGCAGAAATTAGCCTATGAAATCAATAATCATCAACTCAGAAAAGAAATTATTGCCACTCAAATAACTAATTTTGTTATCAATCGTGTTGGTATTACCTTTGTTGGTAGAATTTGTCAAGATAGCGGTTTTAATATTTCTGAGGTGGTAAAATGCTTGATTATTGCCTACGATTCTTTTCGATTAAACGAATCTTGGTTAAAAATAGAAGAATTAGACGGTAAAATAGCTTTAGATCTGCAAATGTCAATGTTGTTAAGTGCTAATAAACTACTAGAAAGATCAATAATGTGGCTACTGCATAATCAAATTAAAGGCGATATTTCTTCTGCGGTGTTGAGATTTCAAACTATCGCCGATGAAATATCTACTGATTTGCCTTTGGTTTTAGCTCAAGCTTCTAAAGAATCTTTCCAAAGAAAGATAGATCATTATTGTTTGCATCAAATAGAGCATAATTTAGCAACTAAAATTGCCTCAATGGATCCTATCGCTTCTTCTTATGATATTGCCGAAATTACCTCTATTTCTAAACACGACATTAGAACTATTGCCACCATTTATTTTGCTGTTGGTAATAGACTTTCTTTAAAGTGGTTAAGAAATAAAGTGGCAGAATTATCGCTCACTAATTATTGGCAAAAATTAGCTAGCAAAACTTTGTTAGAAGATTTATATTTCTATCAAAGACAAATTACAAAAATAATCACAGAATTAAGTGAAGAAAATAATGACTATAATAATGTCGATTATTTTATAACAAATTGGGAAAAACATTATCAGTTTTTAATTACCCGATTCGATAAATTTATTGCCGAAATAAAAAATGAAAGCAACCCAGATTTAGCAATGTTTATTGTGGCACTTAACCGCATTAAACCTCTTTGCAATTAAAAATTTCTAATTTCAAAAAAAGCGAAGGGGGCAAAAACCCCCTTCGCTTTTTTATAATTTTTTTATGCTTTTTTAAATCGGCAAAGTAACAATAACTTTTAGCCCGCCTAGTGTTTTTGATTGGTCGAGAGTTATTTCTCCGCCGTGCGAACTTATGGCATCTTTGGTAATTGCCAAACCGAGTCCTGAGCCAATTTTAAAAGAAGTGCTGTCGAGATTTCTGGCTTGATTTAGCCTGATAAATGGTTTAAAAACATTTTCTCTTTCTGTTTTCGGAATGCCAGGGCCGTTATCTTCTATGGTAATAACAATATTTTTTTGCTGGCAAATCGCTGTAAAATCAACTTGTGTAGCATAATGAAAAGCATTGTCAATAAGATTTTTTAAAGCTCTATTTAGAGCAGAAGGTTTGATGGGTATGTTGAGATTTTTAGAAATTTGACAGTTAAAATGAATGTTTTTCTGCATTTTTTGATAATAAATAAAACAATTTTCTTCTAAAAAACTGGCAATATTGCTATTAGTGCTTTTTTCTTTATCGTTGCCTTTGGCGAAATCTAAATATTCACCAATAAGATTTTCCATATCAGAAATATCAATATTTAGATTTTTTGTTTCTTCACTTTCTGGCATCAAAGCAAGTTGTAGCTTCATTCTGGTAAGAGGAGTGCGAAGATCGTGCGAGACCGAAGAAAGCATAAAGGTTCGTTGATTTATTTGTCGAGTGATTCGTTCTTTCATTTTAATAAACGAAATTGTTAGGGAGCGAATTTCTTGCGAGCCAAGAATTTTCGGGTTGGCAACGGCAATGCCTCGGCCAAATTTTTCGGCCCAAGAACTTAAATTGCCAATCAACTTAATTTGGTTACGAAAAAAAATAACCGACAACAAAGAAGTTAAACAAACCGTAATAAACAGCCAAAAAGTAAAAACATAACCACTGGAGCTGGTGATTTTCTTGATTGGCACCTCAAAAGTAAGTAGACCTTGTTTTAGCTGAATACTTACATTGATGGTTTCTTTTTTTTCTTGGTCGGTAAAAATTTGATAAGGTGCAAGATGATGATTTTCTAATTCTATTTTAAAGCGATTATAAGGATCAAGTACTGGCTTAAAGTATTGATAAAGTTTATTTTGTTGCCAATTGCTATCGGCAATTTTAATAGTGTTAAGTTTTTTGCGATATTTAAAGCTATATTTTAAGCCGGTGCTTTCGGTTAAATCTTTTAATAAATTTTCATAACCGGGTTTATTCGCAGAATTTTTGACAAAAACCATTTCAACAATCACACTTCTTGCCATATGTTTGCTGATAACATCGAGATGACCATAATAAAATACATAAATAGAAACCAACTGCACTATCAAAGCCGAAAGAAGAATAATCAACAAAGATCTGCCATATAAAGAATGTGGAATAAATTTTTTTAGTTTTTGCATTTAAAGGTGAAAAATATTGTTAGTTAAAATGAATTGTCGGTTTTTTTCTGTGCAGTTCTCGATCTGCATCACCCTCCCGCTTTACGGGAGTGGTCGAAGGAGCCTTCGGGGAGGGGTAAGTGATGTTATCAACAAAACTCGAATTTGAGTTTGTGATGTAGTCTTCCGACCCCCCACCGAAATTGCTATGCAATTTCGACCCTCCCTCAAGGGGAGGGTAATTAGATCGAGGGCTGGTTAGTTTGTGCAAAATAAAATCTAAAATATTAAAGCAATTTGTAAAAATTTCATTATTCCAAAATCTTAATACCTTAAAACCTAAATTGTTTAAAAAATTATCTCGAATTTTATCGTATTGAATTTTGACTTCTTCGTTATGCTGGCTACCATCTAATTCTATAATCAAGTTTTTTTCAAAACAGACAAAATCAACAATGTATTTATCTATCGGTTGTTGTCTTCTAAATTTATAGCCACTAAGTTGCTTATTTCTTAAATAATACCACAATAAACCTTCGGCATCGGTTTGATTTTGCCTTAATTTTTTGGAAAAATCGAGAGTTTCTTTGGAGTAAAATCTGCTGGCGTTGTTTTCTGACCCCTCCCCGAACTGCCGATGGCAGTTCGACCTCTCCCGTAAAGCGGGAGGGTGATTAGATCGAGCACAATCTGCATCGCTCCCTCTTTGCAGTTCGCGATCTAAATCGCCCTCCCCTTGAGGGAGGGCAAGAGCTACGAAGTAGCTCTGGGAGGGGTAAATACTATTAACACAACTCGAATTTGAGTTTGTGATTTGCTTTTCTGACCCCTCCCCGAAATTGCTTTGCAATTTCGACTCCCACTCAAGGGGGGAGTGATTAGATCGAGGGGGATATGAAATTGTTTTAATTAGTGAAAATGGCATTGTGAGTTAAAATTAATTGCTTTTCTTCGCTGTTTAGCCGATACAAATCGCAGACCATTTCATCAATTTGGCTTTCGAGTTGCAGTTGCTTTTCGGGTGGCAATTTGTGGTTATAATTAGGCTGGCTAGTGATGGCTAAAATTTGCTCAACAGTTTCTACAAATGGAATTTGATCTGCTTTAGAAATAATTTTTATAGGAACTTCTGATAATGGTTTTTGATACAACTCTAGCATCACTCCCTTTCTTTTGCCTTTATGATAAAACCAATGATAATATAGTTTTGAATTAAGTAATGCCAAAACATATTTCAACTCAATTTGCTCGTTCAAATCTTTATTGTCTTTGTTTGTTATAAAATAAACATCGGCACTTGCATACCAAGGGATATTATTAAATGAAAATATATTTTTTTTTGCTCTTTGTGGGGATACTATCTTATTTGATTCAAAATTTAATTTTCTTCGAACAGAGGCAAAAAAATAATTACCTTTTGCAATTTGCTTATCAATCCCATTTGCATTTTCTTTTCTGTTGCTAAGAATACATTTAAATTTTTCAAGATGTCTTTTTATATTAACGACGAGATGTTCGTGCATTAAATAAAAACCGCTGGTATAAAAATAGCCAACCAAAACATCAAATGTTTGGGCATCTTGCATCAATTTTGCTAGCCTACTTGATAAAGAATCGTTGCTGGAGTTGGTGAAAAATTTTAAATCTGTTGTGTTTGTCATAAAATTTTATTTTTTACCAATTTAAATTAATTTCAATTGGTAAATCGTTGATTATTTTATCAATAATTTCTCCTAGTTTTTCTCTTAACTCAAAAATTTCCATATTGATTTGAAAGATGCCAATTTGCTGGTTTCTTGCAATTTCTTTTTGTAAGTAATTTTCTAAAGTTAAGTTTTGATTTTTGTCTATTTTGTTGTAGTATTCTTTGGCAATTTCTTGTTGTTTTGGCTCTGGGAAGTTGGGAAAAGGTATTTTTAAAAATTGATCACTTTTTATTTCTTTCATTTTTGAGCCAATAGATAGCCCAGTGCAATATTTTCTAATTATTTGACAATTCATAAAGCAGGTTAAAAACAACAAAGTATTTTTTGGATAATCGCTAACTCTATAAATGCCTTGATTGTGCTGTCCTTTACCAAAACAAGATGCATCATAAAAAGAGGTTATGCCAACATATTCACCTTTTCCACCCTTTGAAGTTCTGTTAATTAGCAATATAGAATCTTTATTGAGATTGTAATTATCGCACTGAATACGTTCAAATTCATTATAACCCCCATAATCCGATATATTAGTTGGGGTCATCCATAAATATTTGAATCTCTGATTATTGCCTAAAATTCTAACTTCTGGTGTATTGCCACTTTTGATTTTATTGGTTTGTATAAAAAAATTGCCACCCTCATAATTCTTAATCAAAAAATCTATTTCTTTAAATTCTCTTTCATAAATTCCTGTATCAAGCCTTGTTTCTTGCTTAATTTCTGAAATGGTAGGATAAAAATATGTAAAACCATTGCTTGGTTTTTGGTTTTTCTGTAACTCTCTTTCTATCAACTCATCAATTTTTTGATTTTTAGCTTTTATTTGCTCTTCTTTATTGATGATATTTTGAACGATTAATGAAACTAATTGTTCTATTTTTTGCGGTTCTGCATGGTTGTTTTTTGTTGGAAAGGGGATTTCATAATTTAAAGATTCAACTTTTGAGTGCCTTATTGTTGAGCCTTGAGCAGTATTTAAATCAATATAATCTTTGAAGTGTTGAGATTTTAAAATTCCAAAAACATAATATCTATTATTTTCAATAACATTAATTGCCAGAACTCCTGCTGAAATACTGTCTAAATTTTCTTTATTTTCATAAGGATATAAACAAACCTCACCCAACCCATCACCTCCACCGTCTTTGGCAATTAAAATTTCATTTTTTCTGGGAAATACTTTGTTTATTGGTTTGCAATATTCAAATGTTGATTCTGCTAAAAGAAAATTTTTAGAAATATTGACTGTTTTTAAAAATCTATGATTAGATTTTGGCATATAGCTTTCCGATCCAATTTCTTTTCCAACCTTATGTTTAGTTTCTAGCAAATCGCAAAGTTTTATGGTATTTTGATTGTTTGTTCTTAATTTTCTGTAATCACGAGCTGATAGAGAAAGAAAATTAAAATCTTTATTCGAAAATTTTGAAATGCTTAACACTGGCATTTTGTAGTCTTTCATATTTTCTACTCCATCAAATCAAGGTGAAAAGCCTTTTTAATTTCTTCTTCCTGTCTTTGCAAAAATTCTTTAAATTCACTTTGCATTGCCGAAAAATCTTCATTGAGCTGGCTGGTTTTTTCAAAAGTTTCTTCATTGATGATATATTGCGGGGCAAAGTGAACTGATCTTTTAACTGTTTTTACTTCATATCCAATATTTTGAATTTCTTTAACAAAAACCTCGTAGTCTTTTTTTAAAAGATGTTGCTCTTCTGCTTTTGGCTTGTAAGCAATAATTACAGTTGTGGCAACTCCAGTTTCGCCAAAGGTGTTGGCTGGCAAGTCAAAAGTGGCAACAATTCGCATTCTTTCAATAAACCATTTTCTAACATTTTGCCATTCTTTTATGCTTGCAATTGAGTTTGATAAAACAATACCCATTCTGCCACCATCTTCTAAAATTTTATAGGCATTTTCTAAAAATAAAGCTCCCATATCCATTGAGTCTGGATAGGTAATTTTGCCTTTGCTATCAGGCTCTTTTTTAATTTTGTATGTTTCGTAAAGCTCAACAGTTTCTTTTGGCAAATCCCATTTTCCCTTTGCACCAGTTTTTAAATCTCGCCCCTTGCCAAAAGGTGGGTTGGTGGCGATTATTTTAAATTTTTTTAAGTCTTTATTTTTATCGGTTACATGTTCCCAAGATGAAGATTCGTATTGATTTATATTGTTCTTTTTATTAACAAAATCACCTTCTTTGATAACATCTCCATTGGTTAACATTTTTTGAGAAAGCGAGTTCATGTTTTGCAAAACTGCACCACCATCGCCATTTAAAACGAGGTTTAACTCTGCTAATTTCATATTGTCTGGCTCTAAATCAAAGCCGTAAAAATTGTTGGCATTGGCTGGATAATCTTTATCTTTTCTATGAGAATGCCTAAATGCCATTGCAGGAAAATCGCATATTCCGCAACATGGGTCGCAAAGCTCTTCGCCTTTAATAGGGTTAAGCATTTTAATGATGTTTTTTACCACTGGAATTGGTGTAAAAAATTGCCCTTTTTCTGCTTTTTGTTTTTCGCTCCCAAAATTATTAAAAATAATTTGGTTAAAGCTTTCATTTTTAGCTTTGAGAATTGCTCGTTGTTGAAAAATTTCAATTAAAGCAATTAAAAATTTCTCATCATTTGGTTTTGTAGGCCTTTGCTTATTGTCAAAAGTAAATAGCCTTCTTAAGCCACCAAGAACATTTTTATATTCTTTTTCTGCATCTTTGTATAATTGATTAATTCTTTCTCTAAATACCTCTTTTGAATCGCTTTTTTCTTCTAATGTGATATAAAATTTTAAAAAAGAATTATCTCTCTTGCTTCTTTTTTCATCAAAAACTTTAAGAGTTAAAAACTCAACAATAAGTGGGTGCTCTGGGCTTTCTGGTTTGATAGAATCTTTAGCTCTTTTTAAATTATTGATTAAATCAGAAAAATTTGCCTCATCAATTGCATCAAGTGAATCAAGTTTTAACTTGGTAAGATCTGAAATGCTTTGATTGTTTTCAATAAAATTTTGTTGGCTTGGCAGATCAATTAATGGGTCTCTGTTGTCTAGGTTCAAGCCAACATTAATTCCGTCTTGCTGAATTTCTCTTTCTTCGTTAAATCTTCTAATCTCTGAATTTCCAATTTTTTTAAAAATTAAAATGTCTGATTTATTATCAAAATAAATTCCAAAAATTCTCTCGTTTGACTCGTTTTCTGCCATTGCTGGGCGAAGTTGATTTTCAAGTGCATCACCAACAGATTTATTGTTTTTTTTAGTTTCAAAAATAGCTAAAATATTTTTACGTATTTTTGCAAAATTTTTGCTTGCTTTTGCTTTTTCGTATTCTACATACCAATTTTTGTTTTTAAAAACTACAATATCAGGGTTTAGGCTTTTTCCACCATTTCCTTTGGGAAAGCCAAATTCAATGCAAATATACTCTTTGCTATACATTCCAGAATAAACAAGCGAATAAACAAATCTCGCCCTTATATATTCTTCGCTAAAGTTATTTTGCTTGTCTTTAGCTGGGGCTTTACTGTTAAAGGCTACAACACCAATTTCTTTTTCATAAAAATTTCTATCTATTTCTTCTAGGATAGAAAATTTTTTATCAAATTCTTCAAAATATTTTGTTAAGTTTGTCATTTTCTAGAATTTTTTACTTTGATATAAAACAAATTTTTAGTTTTTGCATTTTAAAAAGAAGATGATTATAATTTAGATATTTGGCAAAATACAAGCAAAAGTTTTTATGAACAACAAAATATCGGCAACTAACATTAATTTGTTTTATAATAAAAAACAAACACTTTTTGATATTAATTTAACTTGCAAAGAAAAAACAGTAACCTCTTTAATTGGGCCTTCTGGTTGTGGTAAATCTTCTTTTTTAAGATGTATCAACCGAATGAACGATACTATCGAAAACTGCGAAATTACAGGCTCTATTTTGCTTGACGGTCAAGATATTTATAGCAAAAATTACGGCAAAGATATCGATTTGGTTCGGCTTCGTGCCTTAGTTGGTATGGTTTTTCAAAAGCCCAACCCTTTTCCTAAATCTATTTTTGATAATGTTGCTTATGGTCCCAAAATTCATGGTCTGTATAGCAATAAAAGAGAATTAGCCGAAATAGTCGAATCTAGCCTCACAAAGGCAGGTTTGTGGCAAGAAGTTAAAGATCGTTTGCACGAAAATGCCTTGGGTCTTTCTGGTGGTCAACAACAAAGGCTTTGTATTGCACGATCTATTGCTATTTCTCCGCAAGTGATTTTGATGGACGAGCCTTGCTCGGCACTTGATCCTATTGCCACAGCGAAAATTGAAGAATTAATAGATACATTAAAAATTAATTTTACTATTGTGATTGTTACTCATTCTATGCAACAAGCTGCGAGAGTTTCTGATTATACTGCTTTTTTTCATTTGGGTAAAATTATCGAATACAACACTACAAATCATATTTTTACTAACCCTAGCAATCAACAAACTCAAGACTACATCACAGGTAGATTTGGTTAAATTATTTTTTTATGTTTGGTTTTTCTTTAGCAGAATTTATTTTGGTGATTATTGTGGCGATTATTTTTATTAAACCGCAAGATTTGCCAGAATTAGCCAGAATGCTTGGTAAAATTGTGGCAGAAATAAAAAAAATCTATCAAAATTTACTTGCTCAATTTAAAGAATTGTCGCAACAAGAAGAAATCGCCAACCTCACCAAAGAATTTCAGCAACAAGTTTCTTTATCTGAAAAGCAAAAACCAATACAAAAAACAACAACCACAGAAACAGTGATTATCGATATGTATGGCAAAGAGCATATTGTTAGCAATATTTTTGAAGTTCGCCCCGATTTAAGTAGTGAAGAAATTGAACAGCAAGTAAATAATTGCAATCAAGAAAATGTTGTTTCTAAAAAATAAAATCTAAACTTCGATCTAAATTCCCCTTTTTTAGAAGGGGTGGCGACCGAAGGTCGACGGGGTAGTGTCGGCAACACGCGGTAGGATATTTTCGAAAAGACATCGGCGATCGGGCTCCCAACACTACCTTTGTCTTCTTTTTGCATAAGTTATACCATTTACACAAATAAATATCGCATTTCGATCTAAATCACCCTATCCTTGAGGGAGGGTCGAAATTGCAAAGCAATTTCGGGGAGGGGTCAGAAAAGCACATCACAACATCGATTTTGCATAATGATTTTTTAACACCCCACGAAGCTAGCAAGCTAGCTTCTGCTCCCCCGTAAAGCGGTGGAGCGATTAGATCGAGGTAATATTATCCCGCCCTAGAATGCGGTATTTATTAGTGAAAATGGTATTATAAGCTATATAAATATGGGAAATGGTATCACCCTCCCCCAAGAAATTTATTTTACGGGAGGGTCGAAGACAAAGCCTTCGGGGAGGGGTAAATTATATTATCAACAAAACTCGAATTTGAGTTTGTGATATATTTTTCTGACCCCCTCCCAAAGTTTGCGATGCAAACTTTTGCCCTCCCCATTAATAATTTTTTGGGGGAGGGCGATAAGATCGAGAAAACTAAATATTCCCTTCTTTGGGTTCGGGGAATTTAGATAGAAGTGTGATATTTATTTGTGGAAACGGTATTATACCCAAGGGCGGTCATATTCTGGCGACTGTTGCGAAAGCGGTGCAGATGGAATATCGGCATAAACTTGATTATGCATTTTAATAATCACTCTACCTGTGTTGGTAACTTCGCCTATCACAGCAAAATCTAGTTGCCATTTGTCAAAAACTGCTTTGGCAAAATCTTGTTGTTCGGGTTTAATTATCATCAGCATTCTTTCTTGACTTTCGGAGAGCATAATTTCGTATGGAGTCATATTGGTTTCTCTTTGCGGAACTTTTTCAAGATGCAGTTCAATGCCTGTGCCACCTTTGCCCGACATTTCAAAAGAAGAAGAGGTAAGACCGGCAGCCCCCATATCTTGAATTGATAAAATGCAATCAGATTGCATTAATTCAAGACAAGCTTCTAGCAATAATTTTTCGGTGAAAGGATCGCCAACTTGCACTGTTGGTCTTTTATCTTCGTTGTTATCAGAAAATTCGTCAGAAGCCATAACGGCACCGTTAATGCCATCTCGACCAGTTTTTGAGCCAACATAAACAACACTAGCACCAATTTGTGAAGCGGCGGAATAAAATATTTTATTAGTATCTGCTAAACCAACAGTCATGGCATTAACAATGATGTTGCCGTTATAACTTTCGTGAAAAGTTATTTCGCCTCCTACCGTTGGCACACCAACACAATTGCCATAAAAACCAATGCCAGAAACCACCCCATTAACCAACTGCTTAGTTTTTGGATGATTAATATCGCCAAATCGTAAAGAATTTAAATTGGCAATTGGTCTTGCTCCCATAGTAAAAACGTCTCTCAAAATGCCACCAACACCAGTAGCGGCACCTTGAAAAGGCTCAATAAAAGAAGGATGATTATGGCTTTCCATTTTAAAAACTATTGCTTGATTATCGCCGATATCAATGATTCCTGCATTTTCACCTGGCCCACAAATTACCCAAGGAGCAGTTGTGTGCATTGTTTTTAGCCATTTTTTAGTTGACTTGTAAGAACAATGTTCAGACCACATGGCAGAGAAAATACCTAACTCGGTGATTGTTGGTTCTCTGACAAGAATTTCGAGTATTTTTGTATATTCTTCTTGTGTTAAATTATGATCTTTGATTAATTTAGCAGTGATTTTCGTCATAGTTAGTTTTTGGCTTTAGCTCTGGATACCAAAGACTTTTTGCCTTCAGATTTTTGTTGAAATATTTTTAAAACTTTTTCTGCTTCTTCATAAGGCACAGCAAAAAATGAAAAACTATCCATAACTTTTACATCATCAATGTTTTTTTTGCTAATGCCTGTGCTTTTTTCAAGAAAATCGAGCAATTTATGAGTGTCAAAATTATCGACTTTACCTTTGGCAATAAACAAGCGAGCTGTTCCTTTGCGATCGACATAACTTCTTTTTTCTTGCGAACCCAACGGGCGATAGCCTGTAAGACCGTGATCGTCGTAGTAAAAATCTTTGTTTTTTTTGTAAGATTCGGGATCGTGAATTTCGCTGTAGCTTTTTTCACTTAATTCGTCTCTAAATGCCAATTTTAATAGTGCAGAAAAAAGATTTTCATTAAGTTCGAATTCTTTCAACAAATCTTTGGTTATGGTTGCTACATCAGATAAATCGTTGTTAGCAATAATATCGACAATAGCAGATTTAATTCTTTGTTTTTTGCTATCAATTACTGCTGAAACATTTGGCACTTTTTGTTTGGTGATTTTAGTGTTAGCAACTCGTTGTAAAGAAGTAAGTTTGCGATATTCAGAAGGAGTGATAAGAGTAATGGCGGTGCCGGTTTTTCCTGCTCTACCAGTTCTGCCGATACGGTGAACATAACTTTCGGGATCTTGTGGTAAAGAATAGTTGATAACATGAGTTAAATTATCGACATCAATGCCTCTGGCAGCTACATCGGTGGCAACTAATATAGTGATTTGTTTGCCTCGAAATTTTAGCAATACTTTTTCTCGTTGACCTTGTGATAAATCGCCATGGATTGCCTCAGCTCGACAGCCTCTGTTGGCTAATTTATGAGCAATTTCATCGGCATCAACTTTGGTGCGACAAAAAACCATACCATAAAAACTTTCTTCGATATCGATGATGCGAAACAAAGCTTCAAATTTATCGGCTTGAGCTACTTCGAAGTAAATTTGATGAATGTTATCACGGCTAATTTGCTCGCCAGAAACCGAAATTATTTCGGGATTTTTCATATATTTCTTGGCAAGCCTTTCGATGTTGGCAGGCATTGTTGCCGAAAACAAAACTGTTCTTCTAGAGGTAGGAGTTGATTTTAAAATTTCTTCAATGTCGTCGACAAAACCCATGTTAAGCATTTCGTCTGCTTCATCAAGCACTAAATAAGATATAGAATCGAGTTTTAAAGTTTTTCTGTTGATATGATCAATAATTCGACCTGGAGTGCCAACAACAATATCAACACCTCTTTGTAATCTAGAGATTTGTCTTTCAATTGGCTGACCACCATAAACTGCAATGATGTTGGTTTTTTGATTTTCGGCGAAAGAACTGAGTTCTTCAGTTACTTGAATGGCAAGCTCACGAGTAGGAACCAAGATGATTGCTTGCACTTTTTTGGATTGTGCCACAATGCTTTCGATGATAGGAATGCCAAAGGCTGCGGTTTTGCCTGTGCCAGTTTGGGCTTTACCAATAAGATCTTGTTTGTTTTGCAACAAAAATGGTATGGTTTTTGCTTGTATTGCAGTTGGTTCTTCAAAACCTTTTTTTTGTAAAGAATCAAGCATTGCTTCGGACAACCCCAATTCGCGGAATTTAGCTAGATTTGACATAAAAAATTAATAATTAGAATTAAGGCTTCAAAAAGATTATTGAAACCCAAATTAAATTGAGATTCAATATTTTCTTAAACTTTATTATGACACAACAAAAACTATAAAGCAAGTATTATAAATTTAAAAATTTATTTTTTTTCGATGATTAGATAAAGAAAAGAAAAGAAGCGAGAAGTAAAAAGAGAGGATTAGTGAATTTTCAAAGAAAATTATGTTGTAAATTTTAAATTTATATTAAAAACTCACTAAATTTATTGATTAGTAGAAGTTTTTATTATTTTGTGGTGAAAAATAATAAAAAACTATTTTACTGAGTCTTTTAAAGTTTTACCAACGGTAAATTTAACTCTTTTAGAGGCTTTAATGCTGATTTCTTTGCCAGTTTGAGGATTTCTGCCTTTTCTAGCTGCGGTTTTCATGGTTTTAAAAGTGCCAAAGCCAATAAGAGCAACAGGGTCTCCTTTTTTAAGAGCTTTAGTTACAACTTTAATGAAAGCATCTAAAGCAGCACCTGCATCTTTTTGCGAGATATCGGCATTGTTTGCTATTTCTTTAATTAAATCTGTTTTATGCATATAGATTTTATTATTTATAATTAATAAAGAAACTGTTTTATGACAAGCATAAAATCAAGTTAAATTAGATTGTAAAAGGCATTTTTACTAAATGCAACTAGTATTTTAAACTTTTTGTAATTAAATTTAAAATGACACATATAGAATTTATTATTAACTATACTTTTTTATGCTTTCTTAAGATTTTGCTTTCAGTAATAATATAATCAAGTTGATGATCATGTTTTTCTTGTGGAAAATTTTGATGATAAACTTGCAAATCAAAAGCCAAACCAATAGAAATTGCAGATATTTTATTTAAAGTTCTGTCGTAATAACCTTTTCCCATACCTAATCTGTTTAACGATTTATCAACAGCGACTAATGGAACAATAACAAGGTCTGGCAAGCATTTGTTATTGCTTTGTGGTTCTAGTATTTGTGGAAACTTTTTGTTAGCAATTAATTTGATTTTTTGATTAAATTCATAAAATTCTAGTGCAAGATCTTTGATTTTTGGTAAATAATATGTTATTTTTTCTTGTTGCAAATATTGTTGTAAAATAGCGGTTGAAACCTCGTATTTAGTATGTTGATAAAGAGCGATTTTTTTTTGTTGCCAATCAGCTAAATTTTCTTCTGCAAAAGATAAAAAATTTTCACAAATTTGTTTCGATAATTTAATTATATCTTGTGTTGTAAGTTGCTTTCTTTGTTGTAAATAATGGTTTCGTAGCTCTTCTTTTTGCATAAATAAATTAGTTGTTGAAATTTGTAATTTAATCTAGTATTATTTTAGAATATCTTTAAAAAAATTAAAGTCATAAAATGAAAAAAAATCTTATTATTTGGGCAATAGTTTTAATTGCTTTATTTGCATTGTCAGCATACCTCGATGGCACTAACAACTCAAAAAATAACATTAATTTTTCTGATTTCATCAATAAAGTCGAAAATTCTGAAGTAACCGAAGTAAAAATCAAAGGAAATGATCTTAATGGTGTTTTAAAAGACGGTTCTACCTTTTACACTTATTTGCCTTATTATCCAAATTTAATCGAAAAACTTTATGCAAAAGGTGTTGCCATTAATTCTTTACCATTAATCAGTAAATCCGAAAAAATCACTTCTGGTTTGTTGGGTTGGTTGCCTTTTTTAATTATGATTGGTTTGTGGATCTTTTTTGCCAAAGGAGCTTCTGGTAAAGGTGGTGGCGGGGCTTTTGGTTTTGGCAAATCAAGAGCAAAATTATTGCAAGAAAATAAAAATAAAATTACTTTTCAAGATGTCGCGGGCATCGATGAGGCAAAACAAGAGCTCAGTGAAATTGTTGATTTTCTTAAATCTCCTAAAAAATATCTTGAAGTTGGTGCAAAAATTCCTAGAGGTTGCTTGTTAATTGGTTCTCCTGGAACTGGTAAAACATTGTTGGCAAGGGCAATTGCTGGTGAAGCTGGGGTGCCATTTTTTTCTATCTCTGGCTCTGATTTTGTTGAAATGTTTGTTGGTGTTGGTGCTAGTCGAGTGCGAGATATGTTTGAGCAAGCAAAAAAATCGGCTCCATGCATTGTTTTTATTGACGAAATAGATGCGGTAGGTAGGCATCGCGGTTCGGGTTATGGTGGTGGAAACGATGAAAGAGAGCAAACTCTCAATCAAATGTTAGTAGAAATGGACGGTTTTTCTGATAACGAAGGTGTGGTGGTTATTGCTGCCACTAACAGACCAGATGTTTTAGACAAAGCCTTATTAAGACCGGGCAGATTTGATAGGCAAATAACCGTGCCTAATCCAGATATTTTAGGTAGAGAACAAATTTTAGTTGTGCATATGAAAAAAATAAATGCAGCTTCTGATATTAATGTAAAAATCATTGCGAGAGGCACCCCTGGTTTTGCTGGTGCCGACTTAGCAAATTTAGTAAATGAAGGGGCGATTATGGCTGCCAGATCTAATCAAAAAATGGTTACCATGAAAAATTTAGAAGATGCTAAAGATAAAATCTTGATGGGCACCGAAAGAAAATCTATTATAATGCAAAGATCTGAAAAAGAACTTACTGCCTATCACGAGGCTGGTCATGCTATTACTGCTATTAATTCTCCTAATTCCGACCCAATTCATAAAGCAACCATTATTCCTAGGGGCAGGGCTTTGGGCTTGGTTATGCGATTGCCAGAAAATGATTGTTTTTCTGTCACTAGAGCGAAGCTACAAGACGATTTGGTGGTGGCTATGGGCGGTAGGGTTTCCGAAGAAATAATTTTTGGTTACGACAAAATAACCACAGGTGCCTCTTCTGACATTTCGCAAGCAACTTATATGGCAAAAAATATGGTTACCAAATGGGGTTTGAGCGATAAATTAGGAACGGTAGATTTGTCAGAAGATGATTCTAACAAAATGTTTAGTAACAAAAGTTATTCTGAAGCTACCAGTCAAATGATCGATCAAGAAGTAAGAAGAATTATTGAAGAAGCTTATAACAAGGCAAAAGATATTTTGCTTGCCAAAAACAGCGATCTGCATTTGTTGGCAAAAGCATTGCTTGAGTACGAAACTCTTACAGGAGAACAAATTAAAATTTTACTTGCTGGCGGTGAAATAAATAAGCCAAATCAAGAGCAAAGCTCTATGACAAGCTCTTTATCGTCTATATAAAAATCGTCAAAATTGCATTAAAATTATTGATTTAAAACTTTTTATTGTTAAAATTTCCGTTACTTCTTTTGTTTTATTAATTTGAATTTTTACCATGAATCACACTCAACAACCACAAAATTTACCAACCAAAGATGTTTTGCCAGTTTCGCTAGTAAGTGAAATGAAAAAATCTTATCTCGATTATGCCATGAGTGTTATTGTGGCAAGAGCAATCCCAGATGCCTGCGACGGCTTAAAGCCAGTTCACAGAAGAATTCTTTTTGCGATGCATGAAGGTGGCTACGATTTTAATAAACCGTTTAAAAAATCTGCCAGAATAGTAGGTGAAGTGATGGGTAAATATCACCCGCACGGCGATTCTGCTATTTATGAATCTTTGGTAAGAATGGTACAAGATTTTTCTTTAAGAGTGCCACTAATTGATGGTCAGGGTAATTTTGGTTCAATCGATGATGATCCTCCCGCCGCTATGCGATATACCGAATCTCGCCTAAAAAAAATTACCCATACTATGTTGTCTGATCTCGACAAAGATACTGTCGATTTTATGCCAAACTACGATGGCAACGAGCAAGAACCAAAAGTTTTACCCGCTAGATTTCCTAATTTATTGGTAAATGGCTCTGGTGGCATTGCTGTTGGTATGGCAACCAATATTCCGCCTCATAATTTAGGAGAGGTTATCGATGGTTGTATTTCTTATATCGACAACAATAATGTAACTATTGAAGAACTTATTCAAATAATTCCTGGTCCAGATTTTCCGACAGGTGGTATTATTTTAGGTAGATCTGGTTATCATTTAGCTGCAACAACTGGTAAAGGTCCGGTTGTGATGAGGGGTAAACATAAAATTGAAAAGAAAAACAATCAAAAAACCAGTATCATTATTACTGAAATTCCTTATCAAGTTAATAAAGCTAAATTGGTCGAAAAAATTGCCGATCTTGTGAAAGATAAAAAAATCGAAGGCATTTCCGATTTAAGAGACGAATCCGATCGAGACGGCATTAGAATTGCGATTGAATTAAAAAAAGATACTCCAGAAGATGTTATTATCAATCAACTCTATAATTTTACCGAACTGCAATGCAATTTTAGTGTTAACACTTTGGCTCTTAATCATGGTAAACCGCAATTACTAAATTTATTGCAAATTATCACGATTTTTGTTGATTTTCGTTTTGAAGTAACCACCAGAAGAACTAAATTTTTACTAAACAAAGCACGAGATAAAACTCATATTTTAATTGGCTTGGCAGTTGCAGTTAATAACATCGATGAAATTGTTAATCTAATTAAATCATCGGCAGATACTGCCGAAGCTAAAGCCAAACTATTAGCAAAACCTTGGTCTGTTGGCAATATCGAGCATATCATTAATTTGGTGCAAGATAACGGTAATGTGGTGATAAATCAGCAATTTTATTTCACCGAAGTGCAAGCAAAGGCAATTTTAGACATGAGATTGGCGAGATTAACTGGTCTTGAAATGAACAAAATCAATGCCGAATTGCAAGAATTAACCAAAGAAATTAATCAATATTTAAGTTTGCTTTCTAGCAAGCAAGCTATGATGAACCTGGTTAGACAAGAACTTCTTGATATTAAAAACGAATTTGCCACTCCGCGTAAATCAACCATCGAAGATGCCGAATTTGAAATTGATATCGAAAGTTTGATTCCTAAAGAAGAAATGGTGGTGGTTTCTACCATGAATGGCTACATAAAACGAGTTCCGCTAGATTCTTATCGCACACAAAAAAGAGGAGGCAAGGGCAGATCTGCCATCGATATTCGAGACGAAGATGTTACTACCGAAATTTTTGCCACCAATACTCATACTCCAATTTTGTTTTTTTCTACCAAAGGCAAAGTTTATCGTCTTAAAACCTATAAATTACCGCTAAATAATCCGCAAGCAAGAGGCAGAGCATTAGTTAACTTATTACCGCTTGAACCAGACGAAAAGATTAGCACCATTTTAGCTTTACCGCAAGATGAGTCTACTTGGGCAGAATTAAGTATTGTTTTTGCCACTTCTAACGGCGATATTAGAAGAAATTCTATGGATCAATTTACCGATATTAGATCAAGCGGTAAAATCGCCATGAAACTTGAAGAAAATCAAGCTTTAATTGGTGTTGCTTTATGCAATAGTAGCGATGATATTTTACTTTCCACTTATAATGGCAAATGCATTCGCTTTCCAGTTAATAAATTAAGAGTTTTTCAAAGTAGAAATTCTACTGGTGTAAAGGGTATGAATCTTGAGGAAAAAAATAAAGTAATCGCTTTATCTATTCTAAAACATGCCAGTGAAGAAATGGAAACCAGAGAAAAATATTTAAAACTAGATGTTGAAATTCGCTTACAATTAAAACAAGCCTTGCTCTTTAATCAACAGCTTGCAGAAAATCGCTCAGACTTATTGCAAACAACAAAACCATTGCCAGAAATCGGTAATTCTGAATTAAATTTAGAGACAATTTATAAAATGGCTAGCAATGAACAGTTTATTTTAACTATCACCGAAAATGGCTTTGGCAAAAGAACTTCTGCTTACGAATATCGCATCACTAATCGTGGGGGCATGGGCATTACCAATATTATTACTTCTAAAAGAAATGGCAATGTTGTTGCTAGTTTTGCGGTTGAAGATAAAGATCAGGTAATGTTAATAACCAACAAAGGCACCCTAATTCGCACCGATATAAATTCGGTTCGCATTGTTGGCAGAAATTCACAAGGTGTTACCCTAATTAAAACACAAGAAGAAAATGTGGTTGCGGTAGCCAGAATAGCCAATAACGAAGCAGATGTCGAAGACGATTTAGATCTTGCAATAGAAGAGCAAATCGATTCAATAGAAAATTCATAATATGGTGGTTAGCAATATTTATAAAAATCGTAAAATTGTTTGTTGCTTAGATCTTTCTTCTTCTAAACTAATTTGTATTATTGCTAATATTGGTATTGATGCTATTGAAATACTGGGTTATAGCCACACAGAAGCCAAAGGTATTTCTGTTGGGGCGATTTCTGATGTTAAGTTGGCACAAAAATCTATTGCCAACAGTGTGGCAGAAGCCGAAAAAATGGCGGGCATCAATATCGAAGAAATCATAGTTTCTTTAAACGAAAGCCAATTATCTTCTGGTTATCAAAATGCAACAGAAAAAATTCAAAAAGAGGTGGTGCAAAACTCAACTATTCATAATTTAGTTAATAAAATCAGAGTTTCTTGCCTGAAAAATCATAAAGAACCAATACATCTTATTCCGCTACAATATCGTATTGACGATGCAAATATAGTGGCAAATCCGCGATATATGAGTGGTGAAAAATTATTTGCTAAATTTCATGTAATTACCGCTTCACGAACTACTATTTTAAACATTGAGAACTGTTTTAAAAAATCTAAATTGTCGATTAACGATTATATTTCTTCTACTTATGCTAGCTCGCTTTCTTGTTTAAAAGAAAATGAGCTAAAAATAGGAACTCTGTTAATCGATATTGGCAGTGAATCTACCAGTTTTTGTTTGTTTTATGATGATAAACTATTTTATCGTTCTTCTATTTCATTGGGCGGTTTAAACATTACCAAAGATATTGCTAGCATATTGGGAATTAATTTTTTAACCGCAGAAAAAATTAAAATTCTTAATAGCACCATTATTTTATCGCCAATAGAAGAGCAAGAAGTGATAAAATATCGCAATCTAGAAATGCTAGAAGAAATAATGGCAAAACTACCAACCAGAATAGAATTATCAACCATTGTGCAAGCTAGGTTAGAAGAGATTTTTGAAACATTGAATAATAATTTAAAATTAGCGAAAATTCCGTTAGAAACAATCTCAAATATTGTCATTATCGGAGGATCTTCTAATATTCTTGGCATCGATAAGTTAGCAAAACAAATTTATCAAAAAAATACACGCATCGGCTACTCTTTAAAGCCAAACAATATTCCTTCTGATTTTCTCAATATCACTAACATCAATGTTTTAGGTATGCTTATCTATTTACAAAATGAATTTATCAAATATCAAGGGGTGAATGTTGAAAATAATGATAATTGGTTAAAAAAAATTCTCAGCAAATTTATTAAAGAATAAAATATGCAATTTAATTATAATAATTTTCAGCAACGAAAGAAAAAAGAAGCTTTATTTAAGATCTTGACAATATCTTGCATATTTTTTGCTATTATTTTTTTATTAACTTTATTTTTATTAATTACACATAAAGCCCAACCAGCTTTTTTGAGAACAAAAATCGCTCTCGAAATTGACCTTACCAATCAAACTAATTTAAAAAATATAGATTATCGTCAAATCATTAAAGATGCTTTAATCAAACAATTTTCTCACACAATAAACAACGATAAAGCCAGCGATCAAAACATTGTTAACACTAATTCTCTTTATCAATTAATTAGCAAAATTAGCAATCTAGAGCTAAAACAAGCTATCGAAAAAAATCAAAATTTGTTAGGTAGTAAGTTTTTATTTTGGCTTTCGGCAAGTTCAAAGCTTGATATAGCATTTAAATATCATAATCAGCATCATCTTAATTTGTTGCAACAAAAAATTCTATCTCAATTGCAAGAACAGCAAAAAATTAAAACCTACTTTAACTGGCAATTTTGGCAATACGGAGACTCTCGAGAACCAGAAATTGCGGGCATAGCTTCTAGTTTAGCTGGTTCTTTTTTAACTATGTTGGTATTTTTATTGTTGGCAATGCCTCTTGCAGTGGCTTGTGGTTTTTATCTAGAAGAATTTGCTCCAAAAAATACTTTCACCAATATCATAGAGGTGAGTTTAAATAATTTGGCGGCCATACCATCAATTATTTATGGTTTGCTTGGTTTAATTATTTATTTGCAAATATTTAAATTGCCACGATCTTCTAGTTTAGTTGGCGGTCTTACTTTGTTTATGTTGGTTTTGCCAATTATTATTATTTCAACAAGAAATGCTATAAGAACAATTCCAAAAAATATCAGAGATGCCGCTTTGGGGCTTGGAGCATCTTCTTTTCAGGTTGTTTTGCATCATTTATTGCCACTGTCTTTGCCAGGAATTATGACAGGCACAATTTTAGCAGTTTCGCGAGCATTAGGCGAAACTGCCCCTTTGCTTATGATTGGTATGATTGCTTTTATTGTTGATATACCTAAAAAATTCAGCGATCCTACCACGGTTTTGCCAGTGCAAATTTATTTATGGTCAGACTCTCAAGAAGTTGGTTTTGCCGAAAAAACTTCGGCAGGAATTTTGGTTTTATTGTCTTTTTTGATTTTACTCAATTTAACCGCAGTTTTAATTAGAAGAAAGTTTGAAAAAAAATGGTAAAAATAGTTGGAATTCTCAATTTAACTCCCGATTCTTTTTTTGATGGTGGCAAGCACAATACTTGCGAATTAGCCTTACAACAAGTGGCAAAAATGCTTCAAGCAGGTGCTTGTATTATTGATATTGGGGCAGAATCTACCAAGCCAAATTCTCAACCTCTCACTTTACAACAAGAGCAAGAAAGATTGTTAAAAATTTTACCGTCAATTATTGCTTATATTAAAACATTTAATAAAGAAAATCAAAAAAACATCAAAATTAGCTTAGATTCTTATCATTTTCACACTATTAAAATGGGTTTAGAAATGGGTATCGATATAATTAACGATGTTAGTGGCTTGGTTGATGAAAAAATAGTTGATTTAGCCATGCAATATCAATGTCAAGTGATTTTGATGCATAATTTAGCTATTCATTCTAATCCAAATTTAATTATTAATACAAATCTCAACATTAATTCTGAAATTTTTAATTGGGCTAAACAAAAAATAGCTAAATTACTTGCTAAAGGTATAAAAAAAACTAATATTATTTTTGATCCAGGCTTGGGATTTAGTAAAAATGCCGCACAATGCATAAAAATTTTAAAAGAAATTGTCATTTATCATAATTTGGGAGTAGAAATTTTAGTTGGCCATTCGCAAAAAAGTTTTTTAGATGCCATAGAAATTGAAAATTTATCTAGATCTCAAAAAACCTTGCTTATTTCTCAATATTTAGCTAAAAAACAAGTGCAATATTTAAGAGTGCATAATGTTTATGAAAATTATCAAGTGTTGAAGTGATAAAAACAGCACTCGATCTAAATTCCCCTTCTTGCAGAAGGGGTGGCGACCGAAGGTCGACTGGGCAGTGTCGGCATAAGCAACACTCGGATATTCCCCTTCTTGCAGAAGGGGTGGCGACCGAAGGTCGACGGGGTACATGGTAAGATCTCTTCGAAAAACCATCGGTGATCAGCTCCCAACACTACCTTGGTCTTTTTTTGCTATCGCAAAAAAATCCACCCCTTCTAAAAAAGGGGAATTTTGCCCCAGCACTTTTATATTTCTCTCACAAAAAAAAGTTGTATACTTTGTAGTGTCTGCAAGCCGATCTCGAATATTCTCCTTTTTTAAATGCATCAAAATACTAAACTAAGCAAAGTAACTGTTATTATTGAGGTAAAACAACTTATGATAATGGCGATTTTGATAGCTTCATCATTTGCTTGATATTGATTGGTAAGCACATAAATTAAAAATGCAGTTGGGGCAGAAGCTATAATGATTAAGCTTTTTAACCAATAATCTGTAAGATGAAACAAAAAATAGCCAACACATAAGGCAAATAATGGGTGTATTAAATTTTTTACTACAACCATTTTGATAACTTTAATTTTTTGCAGTTTGTCATTAAATTTTATTGCAGTGCAGTTTAAGCCAAAAATAAATAAAGCCATCCCCGTGCCAGCATTTCCTAAGATTTTAATTGATTCATACAAAAAATTATTTTTAAAAGAGTGTAATTGCCAATAATTTAAAAATAAGCCAAGAAACGGCATAAAAACAAGTGGAGTTTTGATGACCTGTAAAAAAACATTCTTTTTTTGAGCTTCGTTGTTGTTAAAAAATGTAAGAATTGCTATCATAATAGATTGTATAATCATAACTTGAATTAAGTTAGCAATAATACCATTTCAACTTAAAATGCATTGTTAGTTATTTAATCAATCTAACTTCATCTTTTTGGCTAAAAAGCTTCAAAAAGCCTCAAGCTGTATGGATATACAGCTTTCGTTTTTTAAAGTTTTTATCTCAAAAATATTTTGTTAGATTGATTAATTTTAAAGTTGAAATGGTATTATAGCAGAAACGGAGTTGCTAAATAAAAAAAATGTGATGGGCACAGAATATAGGGTGGTATTTGAATAGCTAGAGGCAAAAGATAAGGCGAATCTTTGTTTAAGAATGCTATTTTTATGAAGCAACATTGCCAATAAAAAAGTAAAAAACCAAGTTGCTAGATAGGCAAAGATAAATTTAATATTGAAAATCGTTTTTAATTCAGAAGAAAATGTAACCGAAAAAAGAAAGCACGGAAAGGCTATTTTAAATAAAAAAATCTCAAAGCTTTTAACATTATGATCGTCAAAAATTTTAATATTTCTCGCTACACAACCAATAAAAATTACTCCAATGGCCGGCAATAAAGAAAAAAATAAAGAATTCATAGATATTGTGAGAGCTTTATTATAAAATAGTTTATAAAATTTTAAATAATAAAAATTAATTAAGCAAGCAGTTCTCGATCTAAATTCCCCTTCTTGTAGAAGGGGTGGCACGAAGTGCCGCAGGTAGTGTCGGCAACACACGGTAAGATCTTTCTTCGAAAAAACATCTGCGATCGTCTCACAACACTACCCCTTCTACAAGAAGGGGAATTCTGACCGAGAAATGCTTGCCGACATTGCCTCGACACTTCGTTCTGCTCTGCACCAGAAGAGGGGAAATTTAGATCGAAGTTTGGTTTACACACAAGATTTTATTAATTTGGATTGGTAACAAAAACAATATTGACTAAATTATGTTTTTGCAACAAGGCAAGTAGGGCAGTAATGTTGCCGTAGCTAGTGTCTTTATCGGCATTTAGATGTATTTCTTGACTGCTATTATGCATTGCAATATCAAGTAAATGATTGTTTAAATCTAGCAAACTACTAGCTTTTTCTTCTAAAAAATACTCTCCGTTTTTGCTGATGGCAATGACAATTGGTTGAGTATTGCCAATTTGCTGAGCTTTATCTTTTGGAAGTTCTAGCGAAATTGCCGAGTGCACACTTGGAGCGCAAACCATCAGCACAATTAAAAGCACCAACAACACATCAACCAAAGGAGTGATGTTGATTTCGGTGAGCGGGGCATGAAGATTTTCGTTATCAAAAGAATTTAACATTTTTTTGTCAATAAACTAAAACAAATATTTTCAGATAAATGTCTTAAATGTTGCATCAATAATTTGTTATATCTCACAATGCCATTATAGGCAAGCATTGCTGGTATTGCCACCGCCAGACCGATGGCAGTGGTAACCAACGATTCGGCAATTGGGCCTGCCACCACAGAAATAGAGGCATTACCGCTTGTAGCGATTTTTGCAAAACCGTGATAAATGCCTAAAACCGTGCCAAACAAGCCAATAAAAGTTGAGCCAGAACCAATAGAACCAAGCAAAGTGAGGCCTTTGTCGAGTTGGCAACGAATGTTATCGAGCTTTTGCACCAGCTGAGTGATGATAAATTCTTTTTGCAAATCAATATTGAGTTCTAAATTTTTATTTTGCTCTAAACTAGGTATTGCAGAAAACAAAGCAAAAACAGCAGAATGTTTAGGTAAAGATTGATATTTTTGACTTTTAAGAAAATCTTGCCCAATATTTTGCCCAAAATCTTGCCCAAAATTTTGATGATTAACAAGTTTTAAAGCTTTGAATTGGCCATAAAGTTGATAAGTTTTGTAAAAAATGAGATACCAACTAAATAAAGAGGCGAACAACAAAATTGCCACCACCACATTGGCAACAAAATTATTTTGAGCAAGAACTGCAAAAAGATTCATAGTTAAGTGAGTTGAAATTTAATAGGCACCAAAACAGAAGCCTTAACATTGTGACCATTTTGTTTTGCCGACACAAATTGCCATTTTTTCACTGCCAAAATTGCTGATTGATCTAAAACATCAAAACCACTGCTTTGATGAATATTAATTTCGGCAGGCAAGCCGTTTTCTTGGACCGTCACTAGTAAAATTACTTCGCCTTCTATGCCCATTCGTTTGGCAGAAAGAGGATATTGCGGTGGGTTGTTATTGAGATATTCTGCTTCAAATTGTGGAGCGATAATGCTAGAATTGTTGCTGTTGCTGTGTTTAGCCTGATTAGTTGCTTGATTTACCAAACTATTTTTATCATTTTTTGTAGGTGATTTTGCTTTTTTTACATTTGATGTTGTTGCTGTATTTTGTGTTAAGATGTTTGTTTGAGTGGCTATTTTAAAGCTTAAACTCGTGGCAATTTGTGGCTTGATGGCATAATTTGAAACAGCAATTGAATTGCCAGGAAAACCACCAAAAACTAACAAAAAGTGCAAAAAAATAGAAAAAGCAAAAGCAAAATGTTTAAAATTGACAGATAAAGACATAATAAATTAATGACTATTTTTTAGCAAAAAAAAAATTATAAAATATATTTCTTTGATAGTCAATATCATTTTCAATTGAAAACAATATTTTACCAAGAAAAAATCATAAATAAAGACTTGATTATATTTGTTGGCTGAATTAAAATAATCAAAATATTATCCAATTTTAACATAAAAAATCATATGAAATTGTTAGCTTGTAATAGCAACAAACAGCTGGCTTCTCAAATAGCTTCGCATCTTAAACTTGATTTGGTTTTGGCAGAGGTAAAAAAATTTGCTGATCACGAAATTTTTGTTGAAATAGCCGAAAATGTGAGGGGGCAAGATGTTTTTATTTTACAGTCAACTTCTTATCCTGCCAACGATCATCTAATGGAGCTTCTTATTGCTATCGATGCCCTAAGAAGAGCTTCTGCTAAACGAATTACTGCGGTAATGCCCTATTTTGGCTATGCCAGACAAGATCGTAAAGTTGCCCCTCGTACACCAATTTCTGCCAAATTAATTGCCAATCTCATCACTTCTGCTGGGGCAGATCGAGTTCTTACTCTCGATTTACATGCTGGTCAAATACAGGGTTTCTTCGATATTCCTGTCGACAATCTCTATGCTTCTCCTTTGTTTATCGATCATATTTTACAAAATTTTGATGTTAACAATTTAACCATTGTTTCTCCCGATGTGGGCGGTTTAGTGCGGGCTCGTAATGTCGCTAGCAAAATTTCTGCCGATTTAGCCATTGTCGACAAAAAAAGAGTTAAGCCAGGAGAAAGCGAAGTGATGAACATTATTGGCAATGTTGCTAACAAAAATTGCATTATTGTTGATGATATGGTTGATTCTGGTGGCACTTTATGCAATGCCGCCTCTGCCTTAATTAATCAGGGTGCCAAAACTGTTTCTGCCTACATTACACACGGTGTTTTATCGCAAAATGCTTGGCAAAAAATTGCTAATTCGCAATTGCAAAAATTAATTATCACCAATTCTATCAATCCAACCGCACAAACTTTAACAGCATCAAACATAGAAATTATCGACATTTCTTTTCTTTTGGCAACTGCAATTAACAACATTGCTTGCGAAAAATCTTTATCTGCTTTATTTAATTAATTTTTTTGCCAAATGAAAAAACTTTTATTAAAACTGTTTCTTCAACATAAAAAACAAATTTTTAACATTTCAGCAATTTTAGTGTTTGCTTTAATAATTGTTGTTTTGGTTTCTGTGGTTGCAAATGTTTTATATCGTTATAAAAATATCAATCAAAGAGGCTTTTTTATTGAATTTGCCACCGATGGCAAACCAGTTGTTAAAGAGCCAGAAAAAATCCCCGATCTTAACGAATTACTTGCCTCTGCCGATTTTTCTCGAGGCGAAAAAATTTTCAAAAAATGCTCTTCTTGTCATAACATAAATCAAGGCGAAGGGGCAAAAGTTGGCCCAAATCTTTATGGTGTTGTTGGTAGAAAAAAGGGTTCGACAATGGGTTTTGCTTATTCTGAAAGCTTAATTGCCAAAGGCGGGGCTTGGAGCAAAGATGAAATTAATCAATTTATCACTAAGCCAAAAAACTATATCGCAGGCACTAAAATGGCTTTTGCTGGTCTAAAAAAACCACAAGATCGAGCAGATGTTATTTCATATCTTGAAAAAAAATCAAACAACTAAACTATGACTACAGAACAAATAATCGGCATTATTCTCACTTTAATTTTTGGGGCAGTTTTTGGCTCTTTTGCCACTCTTTTTGCCTATCGCCTACCCAGAAAAGAATCTTGTTTTGGCAGATATTTTGGCCCAAAATCTCGCTGTTCTAATTGTGGCACCACCATCATCACTCGCGATTTAATTCCGGTTTTAAATTGGCTTATTACCAGAGGAAAATGCCGAGCCTGCCATCATCCTGTGCCAAAAGTGCATTTGTTTGTTGAGCTTACTACAGTTTTATTGTTTTTAGCTTGTTATTATAGCTTTGGTTTTAGCGAAAAATTTATTATTTACTCATTGGCAAGTGTTGCTCTGGTTGTTGCCATGGCTAGCGATTTTACTCACAAAATTTTCCCCGATCAAGTGTTGCTGTTTGTGTTGTTTTTTGTTGGTTCAGATAAAATTTTGCAAGATCAAACCATATTAAATATGGCATATTCTGGCTTGATTGGTGTTTTTTTTGTGATCGCTTTACACAAGCTTGTTTACAATAAAAATAAACATATTTTTGCCAACGAACAGCATTTTTTTAGTTATAGCAAATTTGTTTTAATGGCCTCTGTATTGCTAAACATTGAAAATTTTTTATTTTATTGTCTAGTTTTAACAATCACTCTTTTTGCTGTTTTTAAAGCTCTAAAACCAACAAAACCATTTAGTTTTGGCTATATTTTTATTATTCCCTTCATTTGTTTAACCATTATTTCTCCTCTATAATATGCTTGATTACAAAGTAAAAGACATTTCACTTGCCAAATTGGGTCGACACGAAATCACTCTGGCAGAAAACGAAATGCCAGGTTTAATGTCTTTAAGAGCAGAATATGGCAGCACTATGCCTTTAAAAGGGGCAAAAATTGCTGGCTGTTTGCATATGACCATCGAAACTGCGGTTTTAATTGAAACTTTGGTGCATTTAGGGGCCGAAGTTCGCTGGAGTTCTTGCAATATTTTTTCTACTGTCGATCAAGCAGCATCAGCAATTGCTAGTGCTGGCATTCCTGTTTTTGCTTGGAAGGGCGAAACCCTTGAAGAATACGAATGGTGCATCAGGCAAACTATTTTTGGCAAAAACGGTTGGTTGCCAAACTTGATTCTCGACGACGGTGGCGATCTTACCAAAATAATTCACGAAGAATATCCAGATTTACTAAACAACATCAAAGGTTTATCCGAAGAAACCACCACAGGTGTGGCAAGGCTTTATCAAATGCAACAAGAAGGCAAATTGCAAGTGCCTGCCATCAATGTTAACGATGCAGTAACTAAATCAAAATTCGACAATCTCTATGGTTGCAAAGAAAGTGTAATTGACGGCATAAAAAGAGCAACCGATGTGATGATTGCTGGCAAAATGGTGGTAGTTTGTGGCTATGGCAATGTTGGCAAAGGTTGTGCCGAAGCCTTTAAAAGCCAAGGGGCAAGGGTGGTGGTAACCGAAGTTGACCCCATCTGCGCTTTGCAAGCAGCAATGGCGGGGTTTAGTGTGTTGCCCCTAGAAGAAGTTGTTGAACAAGCCGACATTTTTGTTACCGCCACAGGCAATGTTTCGATAATCACTTTTGAGCATATGAAAGCTATGAAAGATTGTGCAATTGTTGGCAATATTGGGCATTTTGATAACGAAATAGAGGTTGAATCTCTGCGAAATTTAAAATGGATCAATATCAAGCCTCAGCTCGATCAAATTAATTTTCCAAACGGCAAAAGGCTTATTTTATTGGCAGAAGGTCGATTGCTTAATCTCGGTTGTGCCACTGGGCACAGTGCTTTTGTGATGTCTGCCAGCTTCACCAATCAGGTAATGGCACAAATAGAATTATGGCAAAATCACAGCAAATATCAAAAGCAAGTTTATATTTTGCCAAAATATCTCGACGAAAAAGTTGCCAGATTGCATTTGGCAAAACTTGGTGTTAAGCTCACTTCTCTTACCCAAGAACAAGCAAAATATTTAGCAATTAATCCACAAGGACCTTTTAAAACTGACAACTACAAATATTAAACTTATGCAAAAATTTCTCATCACCGAAAATGGATATGCAAAACTCAGAGAAACCCTCGAAAATTTAAAAAATCACGAAAGACCAAAAGTGATACAACAAATCTCCACCGCTCGAGAATTGGGCGATTTACGCGAAAATGCCGAATATCATTCTGCCAAAGAAAAACAAGGCTTTATCGAGGCACAAATTGCCGACTACGAAGACAAAATCAACCGAGCAGAAATTGTCTATATTTCTAAACTTTCTGGCAATAAAGTGGTCTTTGGTGTTACTGTTTTGCTTGATAATGGCAAAAAAGAAATATCCTATCAAATTGTTAGCGATTTTGAAGCCAATCTTGATCTTGGCTTAATTTCTGCCAATTCTCCAGTTGCCAAAGCCTTGCTTGGCAAAGAAGTTGGCGACGAAATCGAAATCAACACTCCTGGCGGAATAGTTTTTTACGAAATCTTGGCAATCAAGTTTGTTTAAAGGCACACTTCGATCTAAATTCTTCTTCTTATAGAAGAGGTGCCTGTGAAGTAGTGGTGCTTGGTAGTGTTGGCAACACACGGCAAGATTCCCTAAAAAAACATCGGCGATCGGCTCCCAACACTACCCCGTCGACCTTCGGTCGCCACCCCTTCTACAAGAAGGGGAATTTAGATCGAATCGTGATATTTATTTATGGAAATGGTATTAGATCAAACATTACCTGTTTTTGTTTAATGTAAAAATATCATATAAACAAAAATTATTTGTTGCTTTATTAGAAAAAGCTATTAGCATAAGGTTTTTAAAAATTTATTTACATCTAAATTAATTTAGTTTTAGATGTATTTGTTTTAATTTTAACATCAAAAAATATGAGCATTTCCATTACACAGCTATCTAATCAAGGTTTAAACTACGAGTTTTTTGTTAATATTGCTTGGGATTTAATCGACCAAAAAATAGATAAAAGAACCGCTAAAGATCAAGAAAATTTTTCACTCAACGGCTTTCGTAAAGGTCAGGTTCCATTAAACATTATCAAAGAAAAAAATTTCACCCTATATTTAAGATCAGAACTAGAAACATTGGTCGACAAAACCATCAATAAAATCTTAGATGACAACAAAATTCAGCCAGCTTCCTACCCTAAAACTTATATTGAAAAGGCAAATCCAAACGAAAATGCCGAAATTAAAATCATCATCGAAGCAATGCCAACAATACCAGAAGTAGATTTAACTAAAATAAATCTCACTAAATACGAACTTATCTTGCAAGATGACTTGGTTGAAACTTTTGTTAATAGAAACTTAAAAGGTCTATTAAAGCAAACCAAACAACAACCAGATTATCAAGCAAAAATTGGTGATATCGTGGTTATTGATTATGCTGGCACAGTAGAAAATAACAAGTTTGAAGATGGTTTATACCAAAATCAAAAAATCGAGCTTGGTTCAAAAACTTTGGTTGCCAATTTTGAAGAACAAATGGTTGGTGCCAAAGAAGGCGATAAATTAACGGTGCAAGTTGCTTTTCCTGCCGATTATTTTAGACCAGTTTATGCTAATAAAAACGGTGCTTTTGAAGTTTCCATAAACGAAGTTTATTCTTACGAAAATCAAGAACTAAACGACGATTTTATTAAAGAAAAACTAGGTTTTGAAACAAAAGAAAAACTTTTTGAAAACACTCAGCAACAAATGAAAAAAGGCTACGAAATTACCTTAAAAAACATTGTTAAAAAAGAACTATTCGATCAGCTCGATTCTCAATACAAAATTGATTTACCAAAATCTTTATTAGAAAATCAATTAAAAGTAGTTGAAAATCAACAAGGTATCGAAAAATTAAATCAAGAACAAAAAACTAAACTAGCAGAAAGAATGGTTCGTTGTGGCATTATCATCAACGATATCGCTAATAAAAACAACATTAAAGTTGAAAAAGACGAATTCAATGCCAAAATAAGCGAAATTTTATCTTTCATACCAAATCAAGAAGAAGCAAAATTTTTCTTAGACGAATTGCAAGAAAATGATGAAATGGCAAATCAAATAGGAGGTTCAATCGTCGAAGAAAAAGTTCTCGATTTTATCAGCAATTATGCCATCATCACCACAAAACAAGTGCAAGATAAAGAAGTCGATCAAATCTGGTACGATCTTAATAACAATCCTAATTTCTAAAATATGAACGATTTTGTTAATGCTTTAAAACTCGTAGCCTTTCCTATTCATAAAGAAGGCTATAAATTTATCATAATTTTTGCCCTTGTAACTGCTTTATTAGCTATATTTAGTAGCAATTTAGGCTTGATAGGCTTGGTTCTTACTGCTTGGTGCATTTTTTTCTTTCGCGATCCAGATCGTATTTCACCAATTCAAGATAATGTCATCATTAGCCCAGCAGATGGTGTAATCACTAGGGTCGAATACAATGCAGATGCTCCAGAAGAACTTGGCTATAACAACACCAAATTTAATAAAATCAGCATTTTTCTTAATGTATTTAATGTTCATGTCAACAGAGTGCCATTTTCTGGTTCGGTAATTAAAATCATCTATAAGCCAGGCAAATTTTATAGTGCCAATGCCGAAGAAGCTAGTTTTGATAACGAAAGAAACTCGGTAGTCATCAAAACTGCCAGTGGTCACGAAATAATTTTTGTGCAAGTGGCGGGTTTGGTAGCCAGAAGAATAATCTCTGATCTCAAAGAGGGTCAAGAAGTTATCGCAGGTCAAAGATATGGCATAATTCGTTTTGGTAGCAGAGTTGATATGTATCTACCAGAAGACATAGAAATTCAATCTTTACTTGGTCAAACCATGATTGGTGGCGAAACTGTTCTTGCCAAAATCAACCATAAATAAAATAAAGTTTCTTAAATATGACTTCTGCAAATATTTTACAACTTATTGCTAAAAGAGAAGAGGCAACAATTGGCGGTGGCCAAAAAAGAATCGATATTCAGCATTCTAAAGGAAAGCTCACCGCTCGAGAAAGAATCGAAGTTTTGCTCGATCCAAACTCTTTTGAAGAATATGGTTTATATGTTGAACATCGTTGCATAGATTTTAATATGGATGATAAAAAACACCCAGGAGACGGTGTGGTTACTGGTCATGGCACAATTAATGGTCGATTGGTTTTTTTGTATAGTCAAGATTTTACTGTAATGGGCGGTTCGTTAGGCGAGGCACATGCCAAAAAAATCTGCAATATTTTAGATAAGGCAATGCAAGCAGGTGCTCCAATTATTGGCATCAACGATTCTGGCGGAGCTAGAATTCAAGAAGGGGTCGACTCTTTAGCTGGTTATGGCGAAATTTTTCAAAGAAATATCGATGCCAGCGGGGTTGTTCCGCAAATATCTCTAATTATGGGTCCTTGTGCTGGCGGGGCGGTTTATTCGCCTGCTCTTACCGACTTTGTAATTATGGTCGAAAACTCTTCTTATATGTTTGTAACTGGTCCAGATGTGGTTAAAACAGTAACTCATGAAACCGTTTCGCAAGAAGATTTGGGCGGTGCTTCTGTGCATGCCATTAAAAGTGGGGTTGCTCATCTATCTTTTAAGAGTGAAATAGAAGCCTTGTTGCAAACTAGAAGATTAATTAATTTTTTACCACTTTCCAATACACAAAAAGCTCCGCAAGTGCCCGTCAACGACAACCCCGATCGTGTCGATATTGCCCTTAACACTTTGGTGCCAGAAAACCCAAATCAACCCTATAATATGCGAGAATTGGTAGAAAAAATTCTCGATGAAAGTAATTTTTTAGAAATTCAACCAAATTATGCCAAAAATATTATGGTTGGCTTTGGCAGAATGGAAGGCTCAACAGTTGGCATTGTTGCGAACCAACCAATGCAATTAGCTGGCTGTCTAGATATCAAAGCAAGCGAAAAAGCGGCACGCTTTATTCGTTTTTGCGATGCTTTTAACATTCCGATCATTACTTTTGTTGATGTGCCAGGTTTTTTACCAGGAACCGATCAAGAACACAATGGCATCATTAAACACGGGGCAAAATTGCTCTATGCTTATGGTGAAGCTACCGTGCCAAAAATCACCATCATTACCCGAAAAGCTTATGGCGGTGCCTATATTGTGATGAACTCAAAACACTTAAAAGGCGATGTTAATTATGCTTGGTCAAATGCCGAAATTGCTGTAATGGGCCCCGAAGGTGCAGTTGAAATTATTTTTCGTGAAGATGCCAAAAATCCAGAAGCAAAAGCTAAAAGAGTGGCAGAATATCGTCAAAAGTTTGCTTCTCCTTTTGTGGCTGCATCAAGAGGTTTTCTTGACGAAGTTATTTATCCGCAAAACACCAGAAAAAGCATTTGTTTAGCTCTACAAATTTTAAAAAACAAAAAAGTCAATAAAATCTGGAAAAAGCACGACAACTTGCCTCTATAAAATCACCACAAAACCCTAAAAATAAACAAAAAAAATGACTCAGCAAAACAACGAAAAACAAAAACATGGTGTAGTAGCAATTGTTGGGGCTCCTAATGCAGGAAAATCAACCATCACCAATGCTTTAACTGCTGTTAAGCTTGCCATTGTTTCACCAAAAGTGCAAACCACCAGAACTTCTCTTAAAGCCATTATTAATCAAGAAGAAAACCAATTAATCATTATCGATACCCCTGGTATTTTTATTCCTCAAGATCATAGAATTTTAGAAAGAATAATTGTTAAAACAGCTTGGCAAGCACTAAGAGAAGCTGATCACATTTGTTTTGTGGTTGATGTTTCTTGTGGCATAAATAAGCAAAATCAGCAAATAATTTCTGATCTCAAAAAAGAACAATTGCCCATCACTGTGGTGCTCAATAAAATTGATTTAGTAAAAAAATACAAACTTTTACAAATTATTGCCGATCTACAAAATTTAGGTTTAGATCAAATCATTCCAATTTCTGCCCTACAAAACGATGGCATAGAGCAACTAAAAAGCTTTTTATTTACACAATGTCAACAACCGGGTTGGCAATATCAACAAAACGAAATCACCACCGCTTCCCATCGTTTTTTAGCTAGTGAAATCACCAGAGAGCAATTATTTTTACATCTCAACCAAGAAATACCTTATCAACTCAATGTTTTAACCGATTCTTATCAAATTTTTGACAATAAATCAATTAAAATACATCAAACAATTTTAGTGAGTAAAAACAATCAAAAAACCATTATTTTAGGCAAAAATGGCGAAATGATAAAAAAAATCGGTATGCTCGCCAAGCAAGAAATTGCCAATCTCGTCAAAACAAGAGTTCATTTATTTTTATTTGTGAAAGTCAATGAAAACTGGATGAAAAATATTGACAATTTTGAAAATATCAAACTAGATAAACTACCACTATGAAAACACTACTCGGAGTAAATATCGATCATGTTGCCACCATTAGAAATGCCAGAGGTGGTAACCATCCTTGTGTGGTTGAGGCGGCAATTATGGCTGAAAAATCTGGTGCCGATGGCATCACCGTGCATCTTCGCGAAGACAGAAGGCACATCAAAGACCTCGATTTAATAGAAATAAAGCAAAAAATTAATTTGCCAATCAACCTCGAAATGGCTGCCACCGCAGAAATGTTAACAATAGCTCAAAACATTAAGCCATACAGTGTTTGTTTGGTGCCAGAAAAAAGAAACGAAATCACCACCGAAGGCGGTTTAAATTTGGCAATGCATCAACAACATTTTGCCGATTTTATTTCTGTTCTCAAAAAGCAAAATATCTTGGTTTCTCTGTTTATCAATCCCTATTTGCCTCACATTGAAATTGCCAAAAATATTGGTGCCGACATTGTCGAGCTACATACTGGCGAATTTTGTCATAGTTTTGGCTCACAAAAAACCGCAGAAATCTATCAACAACTAGTTGCTTCGGCAAATTTTGCCAAAAAACTCGGTTTATCTTGCCATGCTGGGCATGGGCTAAACTATCAAACTGCTTTTGAAGTGGCAAAAATCAAAGAAATTACCGAATTAAATATTGGGCATTTTATCATCGGCGAAGCCATATTTTATGGTCTTCCTTATGTAATACAAAAAATGCAAAGAATTTTAAAACAAGCAAGAGAATAAATAAACAAAATGAAAAAATTATTATATTTTCTGGTTTTTATTTGTTCTTCTTTTACTAACTTGGCGGTTGCTCAAAATATTGTTATCAAACAAAATATACCACAAGCCAAAATGGTTGGCAGTTATTGTTTTAATGCTTTTGGTTTTAAAATTTATCACATCGAATTGTGGAGCAAAAATGGCAAATTCAACTACGAGCAACCTTTGGCATTAAGCATAACTTATCATAAAAATTTTTCTGCTTCGCAATTAGCGAAAAAAACCGCTACCGAAATGCAAAAAACCAACCAACTCACTCAACAGCAACTTGCAAAATATATGGTTTATATCAATAAATTATTTGTTGATGTTAAGAAAAACCAAAATAAAACAGCAATTTTTATGCCAAACGGCAACTTAACAATTTTTCTTGAGCAACAAAAAATTTCTGAAGTAGACGATTTAGAATTCGCCAAAGATTTTTTAAACATTTGGCTTAGCCCAAAATCTAGCTACCCAAAAATGTCTTCTGCCCTCACTAATATTGTTTCTACTAATTAAATTCCCCTTCTGTGGCGGGCGAAGCGAGGGCGCGGTAGTGTCGGTAGCAGTTCTCTAGGTCAGAATTCCCCGCACTAATGAAGGGGTGGCACGAAGTGCCGGGGTAGTGTTTGCAAGCAAAACTCGGTCAGAATTCCCCTTTTTTAGAAGGGGTGGATTTTTTTGCGACAGCAAAAAAAGACGGGGTAGTGTCGGCAACACAAGGTAAGATCTCTTTGAAAACACATCGGCGATCGTCTCCCAACACTACCTTGGTCTTTTCGCATAAGTTGCACTTATGCGAAAATCCACCCCTTCTACAGAAGGGGAATTTGCTCCCAGTTCTGCTTGCAAATACTACCCCGCCAACCCCTTCATCTAGTACTGCAAATTCACATCGAGTGCTGGAAATTGATTAAATAGTTTTAAAATGCTATAATATTTTTATCTAATATTTTCAGTTCTTTTTTGTGATGATGGACTGCTTGCAGTTGTTTTAGGATAGCTTGCCTCTATCAATTTTTTTAAATATTCTAACGATTCTTTTTTATCTTTATTTTGCAATTCTTTTACTATTTCTTCAATCTTATCATAATCATTATCTTTTTTGTCTTCGATATATTTTACTAATCCTTGTATATTTTTTTTCCATAAATCAAAATTAGCTTCTATTACTGTTTTAAGCATTTCTAATCGTTGCGGATCTTCGTGATCGATAATTTTGCAAAAAACAAAATCACCTTCTGAGTTTTTTGTTGTATAAAATACAAAACCATCACCTTCTATTTCTGTTTTCATTAATCTTGCATCACCATCTTCAATCATTATTAGAAAAGCACTTGTTTTTTCTAATAATGATTGCCGAATTTTAGTAACATCATCTGTATTTCTATCTGCTTCTTTTTTCTTAGCAATAGTTAATAGTTCTGTATAATTTGGATGGCTCGAAATATCAGTTCCATGCTTAATTAATAATCTTACAAGTTGTAGATTGCCATTTTCAACCGCAGCTTTCAGAAGTAAAAATTTTGGCCTACTTAGATCTGGTGAAAATAAATCTTCTTCCTTTCCGAGATCAAAAAGAACCGCATCAAGAAGCTTCAATTCTGGATCTTTTTTTAACAATTGCAATACAAGTTTTACATTAATATTAGGATTGATATCGTTTGTGATAGCATCGCTAAGTACTTCTCTTAATTGTTCATCAGTTAGTTTTTCTAACAAGAAATCCATAGCTTTTGGTTTAGTTGCATATTGTGAAGCGGCAACGGCTATCGTTGTGAATCCTTGTTGCCGAATTATCTCGTTTGGATCTGCTCCATGTTCTAATAATAGCTTTATAACTTCTATGTTGTCATTTTGAATAGCGAAAAATAGTGGTGTGCATCCTTGTTTATCTGGTTCTTTTAGATCTGCTCCTTTTTCTAACAATAGCTTTATAATTTCCATGTTGCCTTCTTCAACAGCGTAATTTAGTGGTGTGAACATTTTTTCATCTTGATTTTCTAGATTTGCTCCATGTTCTAATAATAGCTTTATAATTTCTATGTTGTTATTTTCGATGGCAGCAATTAGTGGTGTGCTTCCTGTCTCTTCATCTTCTTGATTTGGATCTGCTCCATGTTCTAACAATAGCTTTATAATTGCTGTCATAATTTCAGGATCTTCAATGGCAGCAATTAGTGGTGTGCTTCCTGTCTCTTCATCTTCTTGATTTGGTTCTGCTCCATGTTCTAACAATAGCTTTATAATTGCTGTCATAATTTCAGGATCTTCAATAAAGTCAATTGCAAAAATTAGCGGTGTCAATCCTTGTCTGTTCTTAGTATTTGCAATACTTGGATTTGATTGCAAAAGATTTTTTAACTCATCTAAATCTCCATCAGTAATTAATTCAAAAATATCTGACATAAATTTTATTAAAATTGTTAAAAAAAATAATTTTAATAAAATATTAAATATTAGTCAAATATATTTTTATAAAATTTTTATTAGTTATTGGCTTGGCTTTCGATTGTGGCGATTTCTTCTTCGTTGAGTTGATACAGGGCATAAACCATTTGGTCGATTTTGGCATCTGTTTGGTTGAAAGTGAGTTGCAATTTTTTGACTTCGGCTTGCTTTTCTTTTAATCGAGCAAGCCATTTTTCTTCTTGCTTGGCTGTTAGATCTATTTTTTGTGAAGTGATGGCTTGCAAAAATTCTGCCCAAGAAAGCTCGCTCCACCTAGCAAGCTGTTTAGTGATGTTTATTGTGGCAAATTCTCCTGTAAGTAATTTAAAAAATTGTGTGCTAATTGAGTTTATTTGGTTGTTTGTTTCTAGCATTATTTCAACTCTGGCAATGATTTTTTCTTGCTTAAATTGCGAAGCCACTGCCACAGGTATTTTGCACAGCGGTTCGATATCTAACTGATAATTTGAGCCTTGCATTTTACCTTTATTTTTTAAGTAAAAAGCCATCAGTTTTGAGTTTAAAACCCCAGTGAGATATTTTAGGTTTATATCGTTTGGTTTTATAATTAAAAATGCCCGACCAACATAACAATCAAAGTCAACCAAACTAAATCGTGGTTTGTTAGTGCATTTTCTAATTACTAAAATTTTTTCGTTTAAAAAAACATCATTTTTTCTGGCTCCACCTAATCCATAAGGCTTATTTAATGATGTGATGACTTTTTTAAATTTATCGAGATGCTTTTTTATATTAGGATAATCTTTTATTTTTTCAGGATTTTTAAAACTTGAATCGGTGTAAATTGTCCATCTTTCATTATTTTTATTAGCTAAATATCGATTAATTTGCTCTGTGCCGTATTCGGGTTTAATAATTTCAAGCTCCTTTTTGGTTAAATTGAGAGAATCTTTTTCTGCTGTGCTGATACTAAAAATTCCGTCGCCAATGTTAAATTGATTTCCCAAAATTCTTTTGCTTGCTTTGTTTACAATATCTTGAGGATATTCTATGCCACTGTAAATATTAATACCGTTTTGTAATCTGTAAGTTCCGACCTGTTCTATTTTATTGAGTAAAGGCTTTAAATTATCGCTAACAAAATGAATGGTTTCATCAAGTAAATTTTCGGTTTCAAGCTCTATTTTTTCAAAACCACTTTTGGCAAGATTTTCGGCTATTGTCACTTGTTTTTGGGCAAATAATTTTTCGCTTGCATTGTTTATTTTACAATATTCTACCAGATGTTTTTTGGTTGGCGTTTTTTGCAAAAGAAAAATCATGGTTTGAATATCGGCGGTTTTAAAAACTTTGTTGTCGTTAAAATCGAGATATTTAACAAGCATTGCCTCTTGCAATATTTTATTTCGAGTTTTAGAAGCTCCGTGGTTAGTAAGCCAGCTGTTTGGGGCAATATAAGATAAATAACCGCCCTCGCTTAATAAATCTAGTCCAAGACAAGCAAAAAATTGCCAAAAATCCATTTTGCCCTGATAATATTTTGAGGCAAAAGGAGGAGTATTGTGTGAAGGCGAATTTTTAGTTGATTTATATTTTTTATGGGCTGGGTTTAGTGGCTCAAAAATTTCGCGGTTTTTATCTTCTTTAATGTAGGGCGGATTGCCGATAATTACATCAAATTTAAAGTTAAATTCTTTTTGCCAATCAAATGCTAAAGATTTGCTAAACTGGTTAATTTGTTGTTCTTTATAAATATCGCCAATCATATCGTTGGCGGTGCCCGTTAAAGAATAAATTACCTTACCTTCGTATTCGTCGTATCGACCAGCGATGTTTTCGTTTGGTATTAAACTATTGCCAATTTTAATGTTATCGTTAAGGTTTAGTAGTTTTTCTTTGTGATGAGCGGTTTTTAGCCACAGCGAAAGTTTAGTAATTTCAACCGAGTTTGGGTTAATATCGACACCATAAATATTGTTTTGTAAAATAAACTGATGATGGTTGTTGATGCCTAATTTTCTGGCTTCGTTGGTTAAAAAATCAAAAACTTCTACTAAAAAAGCCCCCGAACCGCAAGCAGGATCGAGCACTTTTATAGAAAGTAAAGCTTTTTTATATTCTGCCAAAAATTCTGGCGAATCTTCGGCAAAAATTGTGGCGATTTGTATTTTTTTAGCATTTAGCCAGCTACCAATTGCTTGGTTTACAATGTATTTAGTAATGTAAGAAGGAGTGTAGTAAACTCCAAATTTTTCTTGTTCGTTTTTTTCTGTTGTGGCAAAGTTTATGTCTGATTGGGCTTCGTTTTGTAGATCGGAAATTGATTTTTCAAAAATATGCCCCAAAATTTCAACATCAAGATCGCTTCTAAATGCATAATCGATAACAAACAACAGCTTATCAATTTCTGAGTCTTCAATGCAAAGCTCATCAAGAAATTTATCTTCTTTAAATAGCCCGCCGTTAAATGCTGGCACTTGCGGATTGCTTTTATTGTTGCCAATATTAAGAGAATGAAAAATATCTTTTAGATGATTATATTTAGAGCCATAAACCTGCTCTTTAACAAATTTACTTAATGTATTGTGCGGTATTAGGCCCCTTTCTTGGCAAAATACAATAAAAATTATTCTTCTTAACAGTTTATCTGATGCATAAAGGCAAAAACCTTTGCGAGATTGTAATTGATTAACCTCAATTAAATGCTGTTTTAACCTTGTTCGATTGTGTTTGTATAAATTATAAAAATCTTCTTGAATTCTTTCTTTTTCTTCTTCGCGATCAACAATAATTTTATGCACCGGCGATTGTTGATGTTGCTTGGTAAACAGTCTGTCAAAAGATAGCAAAAAGTGGAATTCTTTTAGTTTATTGGCATTTTTGGCAAGCTCGGCAATAAAAAACGAGTGATATTTGCTAGAGTCGGTTGCTTTATAAAGTCGAATTTCGGCAAAGTTACTCACAATTACCCATTCGCACTTGCCGCCAACTTTTGGGGCATATAAAAAACCTTGCTCAATGGGGGTGATGGCGAGGCCTTTACGGTTTTGATTTTTATCAAGATTAACATTGCTTGCTTTCAGCTCAATTACTGCTCGAATATCGCCTGCTTTGATATTGCTTGTGGTGATATCTTGATTTTGGTAGCTTTGCAAATTAAAGCCCAAAATGCCATCTGGTCTTCTGCCGTCGTTGGTGCCAGATTCCCACCATAAAGTATTGTGTTGATTGCCTGTTTCGCCTTGATAACCAAGGATTTTAACAAAAAAATCTTGCAAAAAATTGTGTTGATGCTGTATTTCGTTTTCTATGCCACAAGAATTTTCGCAGGCATTTTGCCATCTTGCTAAAATATTGTTTTGGATGTTGAAAATATCAGCATCAGAGAGTCGTTGATAATTAGCAACATCGAGTGATTTTTGATTAAAGAGGCTGTTCATTTTACTGTTTTAAAGCTGTTTTTAAAAAATGATTTTAGTTTATAGATGGCTAATTAAAAATCTAGATTTATTTGGATTAAATGAAAGATGGTATAAACTTCGATCTGAATTCCCCTTCTACAGAAGGGGAATTTATATCCATCTTTAAAAAAAGTTTTTGTGATGCCGAAAAGAAAAAGGCGAAAATTCAACAAAATCGAATCTTCGTAACAAGCCAGATAAATGGAGGTTTTTGCCTACAAAATAATCGGCGGTAGATTTTATGCGATTAATTTGTTTGACAAGCAATATTTGTTCGATGTTGTGTTGTGTCGATCTGGCTTTGACCTCGATAAAAACTAGTTGCTTTTGGTGTAAAGCGATGATGTCTATTTCGCCAGCAAAACATTTATAGCGGTTGGCTAAAATTTTATAGCCTTGGCAAAATAGCAAAAAAAGACAAATTTTTTCGGCAATAATGCCAAATTTATAGCTATTTTTTTTCTTGTTCATTGTGGGTTTGGGTTTGGTGTTGGTGTTGGTGTTGTAAAATTAATTGATAAATCGTTTTTTTGTTGGTATGAAATTTAACAGCCAATTGAGTGGCTAAATCTTTGCTTGATTTGGCAGAAGGCAAATATAAAGAAATATCTTGCAAAATATCATTTTCGCAATATTGATTTTGGCTAGATTTTTCGAGCAACAGCACTATTTCACCCTTGATTTTGCTTGGGTTTTCCTGAAGATAAGTTAAGACTTCGCTGATTGTGCCTGTAATAATTTGTTCGTGTATTTTGGTGAGTTCTTTGGCAACGGCAATTCTTCTGTTGCCAAGAGTTTCAAGCATAATGTTGAGGCTATCTAGCAATCTTTTGGCGGTTTCAAAAAAAATTAAACTGAAATTGTTGGGAAATTCTTGCAAAAAAGTGGTTTTTGCTTGGGTTTTTTCGGGTAAAAAGCCTGCAAATAAAAACTGATCGCAAGCAATGCCCGAAATAGAAATTGCTGAAACTGCCGAACAACAACCAGGTATGGTGTAGATTGGATAATTTAGTTGTTGTAAAAAACGAATTAGTTTATAGCCGGGGTCAGAAATTAGCGGAGTGCCAGCATCAGAAACCAAGGCTACAATTTGTTGATTTTGCAAGAGATCGACAATGTTTTGCCTAGTTTTTTCGTTGCTATGGTCGTTGTAGGTGATGGTTTTTTTATTTTTGATGCCAAAAAAATTAAGCAAGGTTAAGGTTTTGCTGGTGTCTTCGCACACAATGGTATGGCAATTTTCAAGCACATATAAAGCACGAAAAGTGATGTCGGCCAAGTTGCCAATTGGGGTAGAAACCACAAACAGACCGCTAGTTAATTGTTGTTGTTGCGAAAAAAGTTGTTGATATAATTGTTTAAACATTGCCACCCGAAATAATTATTAGAAATTTTTGTTGTTGATAATGCTGGTTTTGTGCTAAAAAATCGGCACAGCCCGCCATTGCCAAAGCAGATGTGTATTCGATATTTTGTTGTAAATACAAAGTGAGTTGTTGTTGCCAAAAAATAATTTTTTCTTCAGAAATTTCTAAAATTTTATGTAATTGTTTTAGATAAAAAAAACATCGATCAGAAACTTGCAAAGTTCTTGCCCCATCGGCTATGGTATTGGGCGATTGCTGAAAGCCGATAATTTTATTTTGTTGAATCGACAAGCTGGCATCGTTGGCAATGTTTGGCTCGCAACCAATAACTTTTGTTTGTGGATAAACTTTTTGGCTTGCTAAAAAACAGCCCGAAAGCAAACCGCCACCGCCACAGCTGGCAAAAATTGCCTCAAAATTTCGTGCTGTAACGAGGGCATCTTCTAAAATGCAGGTGCCTTGCCCTGCAATAATTTGATCGTTATCGGATGGATGAAAAAAAACATAACCTTCTTGCTCTTTTTGTTGGCAGGCCAAAATGGCTTCGAGCCTAGTGTTTAGCAAAACCAGCTCTGCATTTTGCGATTTTACTGCTTCTAATTTGCTTGCAGTGCAGTTTGTGGTCATAAAAATTAAGGTGGGAATGTCAAAAGTTTTGCCAACCAAAGCCAAAGCATAACCGTGGTTGCCAGAGCTGTAAGCGACCATTTTTTTAGGAAAAAAACCAAATTTTTCGCGATAGGCAAGAACAGCATTAAAAGCCCCTCTGGCTTTGAAAGAATTGGCTTTTTGTTGATTTTCCATTTTAAATAAAATGGTGTTTTTGAGTAGTTCGTTTAATTTTTGGCTACTAAATATTGGAGTGTGGTTAATGTAAGGAGCGATGCGATTTAGAGCTTGTTGAATGCTATCAAAATTAAGATCACTCATAAGTTGAATAAAAATAAGAAGTAGTGGTGGCAAACTCGGCAGAACAAGAATCGACCCTTTTATAGATAGGATGAATGTTAAATTGATATCGTAATAACCTAATTTCTTGCTCAGAAGCATTGCAAAGTTTGGCGATTCGCTTGTCAGAAAAACCTTGTTTTTTGAGGTTAAATAAATATTGCGGATCGTTTGGAATGCCGTTTCTGCTGATTTGTTTTTCGGTTTGCACTAAATTGTGGATTTGCTCTAAAAACCAAGGATCGTAATTAGAAATTTGGTTGATTTCTGTGGCGGTTAGGCCTTCGCGAAAGGCTTGGGCGATAACTAACAAACGATTGGAAGCAGGAATTTTTAATTGTTGTTTGATGATGTGTTGTCTTTGTTCGTGATTGTCGGAGTTGATAAAAACATCTTCTAGACCACTGAGGTTGTTTTCGAGAGATCGCAAGGCTTTTTGCAAGCTTTCGGCAAAACATCGGCCAATTGCCATTACTTCGCCTACTGATTTCATTGAGCTTGATAAAACATTGGTGCTACTTTTAAATTTTTCAAAAGTGAACTTAGGAATTTTGGTGACGATGTAATCTATGGTTGGCTCAAAAGATGCTGGTGTTTTGTGATTGGTGATTTCGTTGCTGATTTCATCTAGAGTAAAACCAACCGCCAACTTGGCGGCCACTTTGGCAATAGGAAAGCCGGTTGCTTTTGAGGCGAGGGCGGAAGATCGAGAAACTCGAGGATTCATTTCGATTATGGTCATTTGCCCGTTTTCTGGATTGACTGCAAACTGCACATTGGCACCGCCTGTTTCAACCCCAATTTCACGAAGCACAGCCAAAGAAGCATTTCGCATATGCTGATATTCTTTGTCGGTGAGGGTGAGAGCAGGGGCAACGGTGATAGAATCACCAGTGTGCACCCCCATTGGATCGATGTTTTCTATCGAGCAAATAATGATGCCGTTATCGTTTTTATCACGTACAACCTCCATTTCGTATTCTTTCCAGCCGATAATTGATTTGTCGATTAACACTTCTTTGACTGGCGAAATAGATAAACCATATTGAATAATTTGCAAATATTCTTCGACTGTGTAGGCGACACCGCCACCTGCACCTCCCATAGTAAAAGAAGGGCGAATAATGGCGGGCAAGCCGATTTCTGCCAAAGCTTCTTTTGCTTGCTCTAAACTGTTGACTAATTTATTTTTGGGAGTAGATAGGCCGATTTTATCCATTGCTTGTTGAAACAAAGCACGATCTTCTGCTTTTTTGATGGCATCGATAGATGCTCCAATAAGCTCAACATTGTGTTTGGCAAGAACCCCGTTTTTAGCTAGTGCCAAGGCACAATTAAGAGCGGTTTGCCCGCCTACGGTTGGCAACAATGCACAGGGTTTTTCGATTGCAATGATGGTTTCAACAACTTCGGGGGTGATGGGCTCAATATAAGTGCGATCGGCAATGTTGGGGTCGGTCATTATGGTGGCGGGATTGGAATTAACCAAAATCACTTTATAACCTTCGTTTCTTAGGGCTTTGCAGGCTTGAGTGCCCGAATAATCAAATTCGCAAGCCTGCCCAATAACAATTGGCCCTGCACCGATGATGAGTATAGATTTGAGATCTGTTCTTTTTGGCATAAAATTTGCTTGATAAGATAATAGCACTGTTTCATGGCAAAATTTGGAATGCAACAGTGCCATAAAAAATTTGCAATAATTCTAGCAATAATTCTTTAAAAAAGCAATATAATTTTATGGTGAAAAAAAATCATAGTATAACACAACATTCTTCTTGTCGCATAGATTGTCCATTAGGTAATTGAGGATGTGTTTGCGGAGAAAGCGGTGTTATTTCCAGAGGAAGCGGTGTTATTTCCATTTGATTTTTTATTGCATTTATTAAATTCTCAACTTGAAATTGAGCACCAGAATTTTTAGTTGAATCTAAAGATGTACTTATGTTTAAAAACTTTTTTGTATCTAATTTTAATTTTTCAATTGTGTTTTTCGTTGGTGGAAGATCTCTATAAGTTGGACCTAATGATTTTCTCAATGTATCCGTCCAACTAGTATAAGGTTGAAAAAACAGTTTATTTGTTTCTAGAAAATGCAAATATTGTTTGATAAATTGAGGTTTTATTTCTTTTATTTCATTTAATGATTCTAAAATACTGTTTATAGCTTCTTCTTGTGTTGTTGTAGGCATATAAATTTTGGTTGTTTTTAATATAAAAAGAAATAGTTTTTTAAAATATTTATAAAACAAAACACAATTTTATCTAAAAAACAAAATGGCACTGTTGCATCCCAAATTATATTTTACTTTATTTGCCATTTTTGGATAATAAAATTGTTAAGTTGTGCTAACGCAACAACACGATTTTACCTATTTTTAGCATGATATAACTTTCAGTTGTGCTAACGCAACAACACGATTTTATCTATTTTTAGCATGATATAACTTTCAGTTGTGCTAACGCAACAACACGATATGCTTAATATGAGGCTAAAAATAACTAAAATTTCTCCTCAAAACTAGCAAAAAATTAAAATCAGTTTGGCAAATTTAGAATGCAACAGTGCCAAAAATATGAAATTGCTTTATGAAATTTATTTTTTCATTTATAATTTTAAATTTCAAGAATTATTGTAGTTTTAGCGAATTATTTTTTTGATACTTTTTGCTGAAAGAGTAGTCGTAGACTATTAAAAATAGCGATAACATCAATAATTTGTTGCAAAACCGCCCCTTGAGCTGGCGAAATATAGCCAAAACTTGCCAAAATCATACCAAATAAACTAAATAACATACCGCCAACAGCGCTTTGCAGGGCGATTTTTCGGGTGTCGAGGCTTAAATGCATTAGTTTATCTACTTTTAATAAATTATTTTCTAAAATTATCGCATTTGCTGATTCTCCTGCAATTTGATTGTGTTTAGCAAAAGCAATAGAAGCGGTTGCCAAAAGAAAAGCTGGAGCATCGTTGATGCCGTCGCCAACAAATAGTGTTGGTGATTTTTGGCTATAATTTTTGACAATAGCTAATTTTTCTTCTGGCGATTTTTCGGAATAGCATTTATGAATGCCAAGTTTTGCCCCCAAATAATTCACCTGCTCTCGCTGATCGCCAGAAAGTAAAATAACTTCAGAAAAATTATGTTCTAACCCTAAATGACTAATAAAAGAGCCGGTTTCGGGCCTTTCGACATCTTCAAAAACTAATATGGCAGAAACTGTGTTGTTGATAATAATTACACATTCTAAACCGATTTGTTTTGGCGGTAAATTTTGATGATTGGCAAAATTTTTGGCATTATTTCTGTTGGTGATGACAAGATGAAAATTATTAACAATTCCGCTGATGCCATAACCAGGTTTTTCGCTTACTTGACTAGCATTGGTTAAAATAATTTTTTGCTCTTTGGCATAGTTTAAAACCGCCGATGCCAAAGGGTGGCGAGAATGTCTTTCGAGGCTGGCAACTTTTTGAATAATTTGCGATTCGGTGTAGTTGCTGATGTTGGTAATTGTGGTGAGTTTTGGTTCTCCATAGGTGAGAGTGCCCGTCTTGTCAAAAATGGCGGTTGTGCAAGTTGGTAAATATTCGAGTATTCTGGCATCTCTAATAATTATTCCTTGTTTTGCGGCTATAGAAATGGCACTAATAATGGTTATTGGCACCGCGATTAATAACGGGCAGGGAGTGGCGATGGTAAGAACTGCTAAAAATCTCACTAAATCGGAAGTAAAATAATAACATAAACCAGCGATTAACAAAGTGAGAGGTACGAAAAAAACAGCAATTTTGTCGGTGAGTTTTTGCAGATTAGGCTTTTCTTGTTGAGCTTTTTTCATAATGTCAACAATTTGGGCATAGCGAGAGTTTTCTGCTAATTTGCTGGCCTTAATAACAATGGTTGATTCGCCATTTATTGAGCCAGAAAGCACTTGCGAACCAATAGTTTTGCTGATTTTATAAGGCTCGCCAGTTAAATAAGATTCATCCATATTGCCACAACCCTCAACAACTTCGCCATCAACTGGGGCGGTTTCAAAAGGAAAAATGGCAATAAGATCGTCAATTTTGATGTCGTTAAGTTTGATATCAAAAAAATTATCTTCTTTTTTAAGATGGGCTAAAGCGGGTATTCTTTGCATTAAATTTTCGAGAGCAAAAGAAGCTTTATGAGAGGCGAATTCTTCGAGAGCTAAACCGCTTACCAGCATTAATAAAATAAGGGTTGCAGTGAAAGGTTGTTGTAAATAAATTGCCAAAATAAAAGCAAGTAAAGCGATGAGATCGGCGGTGAGATTGCCGGTGATTAATTTTTTTAACATTTGCCAAAAAAAAGGCATAAAGCCAACAAAACTAACAATGTAAAGCAGGATTGTGGAGAATTTTTCTAGATTGTATAAAGAGCAAATTCCATGAAAAACTAGAAGAAATAAAATGGTTAGCAATAATAGATGAGGCCATTTTTTGCAATAATTTATAAAAGAAGTGAATTTTGTTTGTTCTTTTTTCATAAAATTTGAGACCAATTTAATTTTGTTGCTAATTTAACAAAGAGATGGTGACAGGCAACAGATTATTTTCTTTTTTAATTAAAAAAGTGATGTTTTTTTCGCTAGTTTGAGCGGTTTTAATAATTTTTTGCATTTGAGTAAAATTAGTGACAATTTGTTGATTAACACTCACCACAATATCGCCAACTGCAATACCTTTGTAGTAGGCATCATATCTGGGGTCGACTGCACTCACCACCAAATAATTGTCGATATTTGTTTTGTTGGTAATTTTTTCTTCAGCAAAACTGATTCCTAAAAGCTTGCCTATGGTTTTTGCAGTTGGTTTTATAGTGGTTTTTTTATCGTTTTCTTTGGGAGTTTTTTCGATAATTAAATTGACAGTTTGAGTTTTACCATAGCGAAAAATCAGCACTTTAACGATTTTGCCAATGGGTAGTTTATTGACTACTTTTGGTAGGGTTTTAACATCGGTAATCTCTTGCTCATCGAACTGCAAAATAACATCCGAAGGAATGATGCCCGCCTTGTCTGCAGGGCCATTTTTTGTGATATCGCTAACGAAAGCACCTTTTAAAGTGTTTAACTTGATAGAATTAGCCAAATCTTGATTTAAATCTTGTGCCATCACACCGATCCAACCTCTAACAACTTCGCCTTGCTCTTTGAGTTGCTTGAGAATTTGAAAAGCATTGTTAGAAGGAGTGGCAAAAGCAATGCCAACATTGCCACCAGAAGGAGAAAAAATAGAAGTGCTGATGCCTACAACTTCGCCCTTGCTGTTAAAAAGAGGGCCACCAGAATTTCCTTTGTTTATAGAAGTGTCTGTTTGCAAATATTCGTCTGATTGAGAAGAGCTAACATCTCTGCCTCTGGCAGATAATATGCCAAGAGAAACCGAACTGCCAAAACCATAAGGATTGCCAATGGCAATTAACCAATCGCCAATTTTTACTCTCGAAGAATCGCCAAAACGAGCAAATTTTAATTCTTTGGTTGGGTTAATTTTTAACAAAGCTAAATCAGATTTGCGATCAAAAGCCACTAAATTTGCTTTATAAAAAGTTTTGTCTTGCAAGCTAATGCTGATTTCAAGGGCATCTTCGATAACATGATAATTGGTGGCGATGTAGCCATCTTTAGAAATTAAAAAACCAGAACCAATAGAGATTATTTTTTTCTTATCAATAATTTGTTTATCTAGTTGTTTTTTTAGCTCTTCAAAAATAGGGGTGGGCGGAAAGTTGCCTAGCATATTGCTGTCTAACACGATGGAGTTTTGATTTTTAGAGCCCTGAGTGGCAGAAATATTAACGACACTTGGCAATAAATTTTCGATTAAATCGGCAAAACTAGGAATTAATTGAGATTTGTTTGGAACTTCTTCGAGATTATTAAATTTGTTTTCTGTTTTATTGATTTCTGGCTTGTTAACTTCTTGTGCAAAAGATTGGTTTAAATTGGCAAAAATAAAAAAAGAAAAGAGTAAAAATAATATTTGAAATAACATTATTTATTACCAAAGTATTTAAAAAATTCTCCATCAGAAGAGATTATCATTTTTGTTTTGTTATTTTCGTTTAACATAGATTTTTGATAGGCTTGCATTGAGCGATAAAAATCGGCAAATTCAGGATCTTTACCAAAAGAAGAGGCATAAATTTTATTGGCTTCTCCTTCTGCTTCACCTCGAACAATATCGGCATCTTTTTTTGCTTCTGCCTCAATGATGGTTTTTTGTTTATCGGCTTCTGCCCTGATTTTTTGGGCTTCTTGAGCACCTTTTGCTCTGATTTCTTTGGCTTCTTTTTCTCTTTCGGTTTGCATTCGACCATAAATTGCATCGGAATTTTCTTTTGGTAAATCGGTTCGCATAATGCGTACATCAACAATTTCGATGCCAAAAATTTCTGAAGAACTACTAACCACATCTTTGATATCTTTCATAATGCTACCACGATTTTCGGTGAGAAGCTCGTTTAAAAAAATTTCACCAATTACTTGACGAAGGCTAGAATCAAGAATGCCGGCAAGTTTATTGGCTAAGCCCTGATTATTAACAACTGTGGTATAAAACTTGACAGGATCAACTATTTTATATTTGGCAAAAGCATTGATAAGCAATCTTTTTTGATCGGAAGCAATAACTTCTTGCTCGGGCAAGACAAGATCAATAATTCTTTTATCAAAAAAAATAGCATTTTGCACTAAAGGAATTTTATGAGAAATGCCAGCGGTGTTGACAGTTTTAATGACCTTACCAAACTGTAAAATCAATGCTTGTTTTCTTTGATCGACAATAAAAAAAGTGTTAAAAATCAACAAGAAAAAAGTAAAAACAATGGCAGAAATTTTTATTTGCAAACTAGACATAAAAAGCTATTTTTTTAAATTTTGATTATCAAAGAAATATGGCATAACCATATTTTTGCTGATGTTTTTATCGACATAAATTTTTTCATTTTGGCTGTAGATTTTTTCCATAGTTTCGAGATAAATTCTTTTTTTCGTCACTTGCTTAGACTTAGCATATTGATTATAAACCGCTAAAAACCTAGATGCTTCACCTTCTGAATTTGCTACCACTTGTTTGGCATAGGCTTCGGCCTCTTCTTTCATTTGTGATGCCAAGCCCTTGGCTCTTGGAATGATATCGTTGGCATAGGCCTGAGCTTGATTGATTTCTTTTTCTTTATCGGCTTTGGCGGTTTGCACATCTAAGAAAGAATCTCTTACTTGCGAAGGCGGATCGACCCTTCTTAATTGAACCTTAACAATTCTGATGCCAGAAGCATAAGAATTAAGAACTTCTTGTAGTAAGTTTTTGGCATCGTCTTCGATTTGTAATTTGCCATCAGAAAGAGCATTGGCAATTGGGTTTCTGGCTATGATTTCTCTCATAGAGCTTTCGGCTGATTGCCTGATTGATTGATAAGGATCGGCGATATTAAAAACAAAATCTTTGATATCAGAAATTTGCCATTGTATTTGAAATTCTACATCAACAATATTTTCGTCGCCTGTAAGCATTAGGCTTTCGGCATTAAGATTGCGATTTAGATATTTGTTTTCAAGAGAAGAAAAGCCAAATTCTTCGATGTTGACGGAGGTGACATTTTTTTTGATTAATTGACCAACTGGATAGGGCAGGTAATAGTTTAGACCAGGGCTTGCCACTTGTGAAAATTTGCCAAAATATAGCACTACCCCATTTTCGCTTGGGTTGACTTTATAAACACCAAGCGACAACCAAATAGCAAAAACAGCAATGGCAATGTTGCGATAGTTTGGCTGGTTGTTATGATAAAATTTTTTGATGATTTGTTGTAAAATATCGTCAAGATTATTAAAAAAGAAGGGATCTTTTGGATTTTTCGGTGGTTTTTGCTGATTATTTTGATTGTTGTTGGTGCTTTGATTATTTTGTGTTGGTTGTTGATTATTTTTTGGTGGTTGCCATGAGGAACCCCAAGGATCTTGCAAACAAAGTTTTTGCCCCAAAGATTTAAAAAAAACTTTTTTAGTAGCAACAAAAGCAAGTAAAATATAGGTAAAAAAAGATTTAATAGTAAACATTGAGTTGTGATGAATAATTTATAACTAAAAATATCTTAACAAAAAACACTAAAAAAGCAAGATGTTTTTCTTAATTTTTTCAATATAGTTTTTTAGGGATTTTTCTATGAAAAAATTTATTGATAAAGTAGAAATAATACCATTTCCACTAATTAAAACCACACTTCGATCTAAATTCCCCATCCCTTGGAAGAGAGATTTATATTGAATGCGGTGCAAAATTCCCCTTTTTTAGAAGGGGTGGCGACCGAAGGTCGACGGGGTAGTGTCGGCAACACACGGTAGGAATTTGACTTGAATTAGCATTTTTCCGTGTTTCACAACACTGCCTTGGTCTTTTTTGCTATCGCAAAAAAGACACTACTTCTAAAAAAGGGGAATTTAGATCGAAGTGTGATTTTAATTAGTGGAAATGGTATAAAAATTCTATTATGCATTTTTAACTGGATATAAAGAAACAGAATCGGTTTGTTTTTGTCGATATTCTTGTAATTTTATAGCAAGTTTTTCATCTTGTAAAGCCAAAATAGCAATTGCCAACAAAGCAGAGTTTTTTGCCCCTGCCTCACCAATTGCCAAAGTGCCAACCGGCACCCCTGCAGGCATTTGCACAATAGAAAGCAAAGAATCAAAGCCAAACATATTTCGACTAACAATTGGCACCCCCAAAACAGGCAAATCGGTGAGGGCAGAAGCCATGCCGGGTAGGTGAGCGGCGCCACCAGCGGCAGCGATAATAATTTGAAAACCTTGTTGTTTGGCGGTTTGGCAAAATTGATATAGCCTGTGCGGAGTGCGATGAGCAGAAACTATTAGAGTTTCAAATGCAACATCAAATTGTTGCAAAATTTCTTCGGCATGGTGCATCACAGCATAATCAGATTGGCTACCCATAATGATAGCTATTGATTTTTTGTTCATAGGTTAAGATTTGCGATCTGCGATTTTTTGTTTAATTTTGCCAATTATTTTTGCAGGATTTAAGCCTTTCGGACAACTTTGAGTGCAGTTCATAATGGTGTGGCAACGATAAAGTTTGAAAGGATCTTCGAGATCGTCGAGCCTTTTTTCTGTTTCTTCGTCTCGAGAATCAAAAATCCACCTACCAGCTTGCAACAACACAGCGGGGCCAAGATATTTTTCGGAGTTCCACCAATAGCTAGGGCAAGAAGTAGAGCAACAAGCACATAAAATGCATTCGTATAAACCATCGAGCTGTTCTCTTTCTTCTGGTGATTGTAATCTTTCAGAGTTGAGATTGCTTGGTTCTGGAGATTGCATCCATGGTTTTATAGATTTGTATTGCTCATAAAAATGGCTAAGATCTGGCACTAGATCTTTGATAACAGGCATATGAGGCAATGGGTAAATTTTTACCACATTAGATTTGCAATCAGAAATTGATTTGGTGCAAGCAAGAGTGTTGCTACCATCAATGTTCATGGCACAAGAACCGCAAATACCTTCGCGACAAGATTTGCGAAAAGTTAAAGAAGAATCTTGCTCGGATTTGATTTTGATGAGAGCATCAAGCACCATTGGGCCACATTTATCGATATCGATTTCGAAACGATCGATGTAGGGATTTTGATATTGGGGATCTTCGGGATTGTAGCGATAAATTTCAAGAGTGCAAATGTTTTTGGCATCAGCACTAGCTTTGTGAGTTGTGCCTTTGGTTTTATCTATTTGGGAATTTTTAGGAAGAGTAAATTCGGCCATATATTTGTATTTTAATTAATAAACTCTTTTTTTAGGAGGGAAAGCAGAAACCTCGTTGGTAAGAGGTTTTAAAATCACCTCGCGATAATCGATTTTTAAAGAACCAACCTCGTTGCACCACATAATAGTGTGTTTTAGCCAGTTTTCATCGTCTCTTTCTTTAAAATCTTCTCGAGCATGGGCACCCCTGCTTTCTTTGCGATTTAAAGCAGAAGCGATAGTTACTAGTGCTTGTGATCTTAAATTATCGAGTTCTAAGGCTTCAATTAAATCGGAGTTCCATATCAAACCTCTATCGCTGATGGCAAGATCAGAAAAACTATGAAAAATTTCTTGCATTTTAGTTTGACCTTGTTGCAATAAACTTTCGGTGCGAAACACTGCGGCATGTTTTTGCATACAGTTTTGCATTTCTGACTTAATTTTTGCAGTCGATAAAGCACCTTTGGCATATCTGATTTTATCGAGTCTGGCAATAGATTGCTCTCCTTCGTTGCCTGTGAAATGCTCTTGTTTGGTATTTGGTTTAACGATTTCAGAAGCTCGAATGGCTGCCGATCTGCCAAAAACCACAAGATCAAGCAAAGAATTTGAGCCAAGCCTGTTGGCACCGTGCACAGAAACACAAGCCGCTTCACCAATTGCCATAAGGCCCGGCACCACGGTTGCTTGACCGTTTTTGATGTTAAGAACTTCGCCTTTGTAGTTGGTTGGAATGCCACCCATATTGTAATGCACTGTTGGCAATACTGGTATTGGTTGTTTGGTAAGATCAACTCCGGCAAAAATTTTAGCAGTTTCAGAAATACCTGGTAGTCTTTGATGTAAAACAGCGGGATCGAGATGGTTTAAATGTAAAAAAATATGATCTTTGTTTTCGCCAACTCCTCTGCCTGCCATAATTTCCATGGTCATGGCTCTAGAAACCACATCGCGACTGGCTAAATCTTTGGCAGATGGTGCATATCTTTCCATAAATCTCTCGCCAGCAGAATTAACTAAATAACCACCTTCGCCCCTTGCCCCTTCGGTAATTAAGCAACCAGATCCATAAATGCCTGTTGGGTGAAATTGCACAAATTCCATATCTTGTAAAGGCAAGCCAGCTCTTAAAGCCATAGCATTGCCGTCGCCAGTGCAGGTGTGAGCGGAAGTGGCAGAAAAATAGGCTCGACCATAACCGCCAGTTGCCAACACAACCAATTGGGCTTTAAAACGATGAATATTACCATCAACCATAGAAATGGCAGTTACTCCTTGACAAACACCATTTTCCATAATTAAATCGAGGGCAAAAAATTCGATAAAAAATTTTGCATTATGTTTTAAAGACTGCTGATAAAGAGTGTGCAAAATGGCATGCCCAGTGCGATCGGCGGCGGCACAAGTTCGTTGAGCTGGCCCGCCCTCGCCATATTTGGTGGTCATGCCACCGAATGGTCTTTGATAGATTTTGCCTTCTTTGGTGCGAGAAAAAGGCACACCGTAGTGCTCAAGCTCAATAATGGCATCTGGTGCTTCTTTGCACATATATTCGATTGCATCTTGATCGCCAAGCCAATCGGAGCCTTTGATGGTGTCAAACATATGCCATCTCCAGTCATCTTCGCCCATATTGCCAAGAGCTGCCGAAATGCCACCTTGAGCAGCCACAGTGTGAGAGCGAGTTGGAAAAACTTTGCTAATGCAAGCGGTGTTTAGACCTTTTTGAGCCATACCAAAAGTTGCTCTTAAGCCAGCACCACCAGCACCGACAACTAAAACATCGAATTGATGATCGATAACAGAATAATTGGCAATTTTTTTGTCAGACATAATTAATTAGTAATATGAAGTTTTAAAATGGCAATGCAAACAGCAACAGAGGTGGTGATAGAAATAAAGTTAACCAGCATTACATAAAAATGCACCTTAGCTTTGTTGGTGATATAATCTTCGATTATAACTTGCAAGCCTAGTGAGCCGTGATAAAAACCAAAACAGAAAAATAATATTCCCATAAAAGCATTAAGAGGGTAAGAAAAAAAGATTGGTAAATAACCTTGTGGATCAAGGCCAATATTGACAAAAGAAAGGATTAGCCAAATAACCAAAGGAATTAAAGCCACAGCAGAAACTTTTTGTAATAACCAGTGCTGAAAGCCATGTTTGGTGGAAGGAGCGATTTTTGTTTTTTTCATATTTTAGAAAAATTTAAGATAAACAGCGATAGAAACCGTGATTATAGTGAGTAGGAGAGCTAAAAAAATAACTAAATAACCAGTTTTTTTGGCAGTGTTTAGTTCAAAACCTTTGCCGATATCCCAAAATAAATGACGAATGCCGTTGCAAAAATGATAGTATAGACAAAAAGCAGAACTAATTACCGCTCCGCAAAATAAAATATGAATTATTTTAGTAAAAAAACAATCGCAATGAAGGTTGTTGTTTGGACTGGTGTTGTAAGTGTAATAAAAAATGCCCCAAGCCATAAAAACCAAAGAAACATAAAGAGCAACACCAGTTAAACGGTGCATAATAGAAGTGAGAGAAGAAATATTCCAACGATATATTTGCAGGTGAGGCGATGTTGGTTTTGCTTTGTTTGGTTGCATGAAAAAAATAATTATAATGTTTTATAAAAAAATATTTTGCCTTTTTAAAAGTTAATTTTAACATCGATTTTTTTTTTGGCAACTAAAAATTTGTAAAATTTTATTTTATATTGATTATGGAAAAATTGGCAGTAAATTTAGGCCAGTTCTTTCGTCGATGCCAAAAATATTGTTAAAATTTTGCACTGCTTGCCCCGAAGCTCCTTTTACCAAATTATCTAGCACCGACACAATAATTGCTTTGTTTTTATTGTTGCCAGCAGAAATATTGATGAGGCACATATTGGTGTTGACGACATCTTTTAAACTCGGCAAATGCTCAACTAAATGTACAAAATATTCGCCGTCATATTTTGTGGCTAGGCAATTTTTGAGATCTTGATGGGTAAAATTTGGTAAAATATCAACATAAATAGTAGAAATAATGCCTCTATTTACTGGCAATAAATGTGGGGTAAATTCTGGATTAACTTCTTGATTACAAGCCAAGCTAAGTTCTTGCGAAATTTCGCCTAAATGGCGGTGGTTGCCGATGCTATAAGCCTTCACCGATTCGTTGACTTCGCAAAATAAATTGTTGGTTTTTAAAGATCGGCCAGCCCCAGAAGTGCCCGACTTGGCATCGATAATAATGTTGTGTGGGTTGATTAAATTATTAACTAACAGCGGATACAAGGGCAACAAAACCGAAGTTGGATAGCAACCAGGGCAAGAGATTATTTGTTTTTTAGCAAGTTGGTGGCGATAAATTTCGGTGAGAGCATAAACCGCTTTTTCTTGCAAGTGCTTGGCTAAATGCTGATGTTGATACCATTTTTGATAATCGTCGGTGTTTTTTAGGCGAAAATCTGCTGATAAATCGATGATTTTTAGATGCTGATTTTGCTTATTGACAAGTAGTTTTAGGCAAGTTTCTTGGGTGGTGGTGTGGGGCAGGCACATAAAAACTGCTTGTATTTTGCTAAAATCTACTGCTTCAATGTTTTGCATAATTGGCAAATTTTGCAAAGCTAAATGCTGATAAATAGAGCTAATTTCGCAATTGGCAGAGCTGTTGGCAACAAGAGCCGAAATTTCAACCTGCGGATGTTGCAAAAGCAAGCGAATAAGCTCAACACCAGTGTAGCCCGAAGCCCCAACAATAGCAATTTTAATTTTTTCTGACATTTTTTTGTGACTGATTTATAAATTTAAATTTACATCATTTTAATTTTCTAAAATTTTTTTTGCAAGTTTTGTAATTAAATATTTTTTCTTAAATAACTTTTTTTAATGGCACTGTTGAATTCCAAATTTGTTTTAATTTTTTGCTAGTTTTGAGGAGAAATTTTGGCTATTTTTAGCCACATATTCAACATATTTGGCTAAAAATAGCAGAAATTTATACCAAAAATGGCAAATAAAGTAAAATATAATTTGGGATGCAACAGTGCCTTAATGTCTATAACATATCTCGCTGTTGTTCTTTTAAAGCTTCGCCACTAAGCCATCTTTCTTCTGCTGCTTGGTAAGATCTATTTGCTTGCTCATAAGCTTTTTGCAAGGCTGAAAGACGAGCAAATTCATCCATCGGGAGATCATAATTATCTTTGGCTCTTTTGAGAATTTTCATTGTAAGTTTTTCTGTTTGCTCATGGGTAAGGTGCAACCCTTCGCATAAATATTCTAAACAAATGCCGTTAACATTGCTAGTGTTGGTTATGTTATTTAATAGATTATAATAATATTCTTTTGTCTGTTCATCTCTCGTTGCATGTTCTGGACTATCTTCTTTTAAAATAAAAGTTACAGCCTGTAAGATTTCTGATAAGAAACTCACTTCAAATATATCATAAAAAGTAGCTTTCTTAGGTAAAGAGCAAGTTGTGCTAGGAGTTGTTGCTGGCTTTGAACCAGATGAAGATGCTTGAGAAGAGGCGGTTGTGGTATTGCTATCTTGAGATGGTGCATAAGCCATTTCTGGTAAGACTGCCTTGGTTAAATCTTTGGCAAATTTTTTAATTTCGTATTCTTTAATTTCGTGTGCCTGAGATATTTTAATAGTTCTAGTGTCTTCTTTTTTTCTGTCAAATTCTTGACGAAGTTTTTGTTGTTGTTTATAAAATTGTTCCACCATATCGTCTGCATCATCTGCATTGTGATCTTCTATTGTTAATGATGTATTTTGGGGTGGTTCTTTGCTTGAAGATGCAGTAGATGATTGTTGTTGACGAGCTTTTAATGCATTTCTAACAAAACTTTGCGGACCATCAATAAATTCAACCAAATCATCGATATCTCTTTCGTCTTTTTCTGCTGTTGTTATACCTACTCTTGCTGTATTTCTTCTTCTTGTTTGAGTTTTTGCACCAATTTCTCGTGCACTTTGAAGAAGCGAATTAGTATTTTTGATTTTTTTTTGCACTTCTTGAATATAATTTTCTCGAAATGTATCAATACAACTCAAATTTTTAGCTCCAATAGAAAGAGAATTTGGTATTTGTGTTGAAAATTTTTCTGCAACTTCTTTAATATTAACTTCATGTTTTTTTCCTTTTTGATAAGATTTTACAGAAGATTTTTGTGTATTTTCAAAATCAAAATACGATTGTATCGTTACCTCATCTTTTTGAAAATAATCTAACATAGAAACTATTTTACCATCTTTTACAGTAATTTTTGTATAATGTTCTTGTTGTTTATATTCAATTACACCATTTAATAAAGTAGCTTTTTCATCTAGATGTTTTTCATCAAAACTCCCTCTAAAAACAACTTCTTTACCAGTAGTAGGTGATTTAAAACTTTGTAAAGTTAATATTCCATGATCATTATCTACTCTATAAATATGTTTCAAGCATACTTTGCAATCTTTAATATTTCCTGTTTCTATATGCTCTTTTGAACCAGAAATTAATTTGTAATGATCATCAAATTGACCTTTTTCCTTTATATGACAATTACCTTGATCATATTCTATTTCTATCGATAAAGTTTGTTCATCAATAAATTTTGCAACTTTATAACCTTTTTTACATAATTCTTTCAAAGCAAAATCTCTTGCTTCTTTTGATTTTGTTGAATCATTTAAAGTTTGCCAAAATTTATTTATCGCTGTAATTTCAAGTAGTTCCGCTTGGCCTTGTGGTGTTAAATTTTGAATTAGTTTTCCAGATTCTATAAGATTTTTCAAATCACTAATACTTATTAGCTGGTTTGAAAAATTAAATAATCTATATTCAGTTTTGTTTTTTTCTTTTTGTTGTAAAGGTTTGGATCTTCTCATACAAACACTTGAATTTCCCATATTTATATATTATTATTTTTATTTTTAACTGATTATAAAATTTTATTATATTTTATAATGAGTTAAAAAATAGGTCAATTGATAAATTGCAAAAAATTAAAACAAATTTAGGATGTAATACCATTTCCATAAAAAAATACCACACTTCGATCTAAATTACCCATTCCGTGGAAGAGAAATTTAGATCGAATTCGTTGCAAAATTACCCTTTTTTAGAAGGGGTGGCGACCGAAGGTCGACGGGGTATTGTTGGGAGACGATCGCCGACGATATTTCGAAGGGAATCCTACCGTGTTTAACAACACTACCTTGGTCTTTTTCCATAAGCTATCGCTTATGGAAAAATCCACCCCTTCTAAAAAAGGGGAATTTAGATCGAGAACTACTTGTCGACACTGCCTCTAACTAGTTCGCGACCACCTTTTTTTAAAAAAAAGAATTTTATGTCTAGTGCTTTTGTGTATTTTTAGATTTTTTGAAATTGCAAAACCCTGGTGATGCCAGATAAATCGTTGTAGTTGTTGATGTGTTGCCATTTGCCAGATTGTTGAAAAATTTCTAGCACCGATTTTGCTTGTTGATAGCCAATTTCGGTAAATAAATGACCTTTTGAGGTTAAAAAATCACTAGCTTGTTTCGCAATTTGTTGATAAAAATATAAACCATCTTCTTTGCCATCTAAGGCAAGAAATGGCTCAAAATTTTGTACTTCTGCTTGTAAAGTAGTGATTTTTGCTGTTTCAATGTAGGGCGGGTTGGTGATTATTAAATCAAAAAAATCAACATATTTTGTGAGGCCAGAAAATAAATTGCTAGTAATAAATTGGCAACGATCTTTTAATAGATGAATTTTAGCATTTTTTCTTGCTATTGCCACAGCATTTTTATTGATGTCGCAAGCAACTAATGAGCTGTTAAAAATATTTTTTAGCAATGCAATCCCTAAGCAACCAGAGCCACAGCATAAATCTAAAACTTGCCAATGATTATTTGATGTTGGTAAATTATCTTGACAATATTTTATTGCCTGTTCTACTAAAATTTCTGAATCTGGTCGAGGAATTAGGGTGTTTTTATTGACAAAAAAATCGAGATTAAAAAATTCTTTATGCCCCAATAAATAAGCTATGGGCTGATGATTTTTTCTTTTTGCAACTAATTTACAGAAGATGTTGAATTGAGAAATAGAAATTGGTTGATCTTGATTAAAGATAAGGTGTTCTTTTGAAAAAGAAGTGGCTTTTTGCAAAAGCAAAATGCAATCTAGATAAGAATTTTCGATATTCTCTAACTGTTGTTTGGCTTGTTGTAAAGCATAACCAACAGTTAGAGAATTGATTTTATTTAACAGCATCAACAATTTTTTGGGCAGCATCATCTAGATCGTTAGCAGGAATAATTGCTAAACCAGATTTTGCCAATATTTCTTTGCCTAAATCAACATTAGTGCCTTCAAGACGAACCACCAAAGGAATATTTAAACTCACTTCTTTAGCGGCTTCGATAATGCCATTGGCAATAATATCGCATCGCATAATGCCGCCAAAAATATTTACCAAAATACCTTTGACATTTGGATCGGAAAGAATAATTTTAAAGGCCGCGGTTACTTTTTCTTTGGTTGCACCACCGCCAACATCAAGAAAATTAGCAGGTGAAGAGCCGTAAAGCTTGATGATATCCATAGTTGCCATCGCCAAACCGGCACCATTAACCATACAACCGATTTTACCATCCATTTTTACATAGTTAAGGTCATATTTGGAGGCTTCGATTTCAAGAGGATCTTCTTCGTCGAGATCTCTTAAAGATTTGATTTCTTCGTGGCGATATAGGGCATTATCGTCGAAGTTAATTTTGGCATCAAGAGCAATAATATCGCCTTCTTGAGTTTCAACTAGCGGGTTGATTTCGACTTGTGAAGCATCTTTGGCTAAAAATAAATTATATAAAGAAACCACTAATTTGCTGAATTTTTTGAGAGTTTCGCCAGAAAAACCAAGAGCGAAACCTAGTTTGCGAGTGTGGCAAGGTTGAATGCCTGTAGCAATATCAACAACAGCACTGACAATTTTTTCGGGATGATGAATGGCAACTTCTTCAATTTCAACCCCGCCTTCAGTGGAAGCCATAAAAACAATGGCTTTGCTTTTTCTATCGACAACCGCAGATAGATAGTATTCTTGTTTAATATTTGAGCCAGACTCAATGTAGAGTCTTTTTACTTCTTTGCCTTCGGGGCCTGTTTGATGAGTAACCAAAATTTTGCCTAAAATTTCTTTGGCTTTTTCATTAACTTCGTCGATGCTTTTGACTACTTTTACTCCGCCAGCTTTGCCTCTGCCACCAGCATGAATTTGAGCTTTTACCACAAAAACTTTATAACCTGATGCTTGTAATTTTTTGGCAGATTCTACCGCTTCTGGCACAGTGAATGCAGGATAGCCTTCGGGCACTGCGATGCCAAATTCTTTTAATAAAGACTTGGCTTGATATTCATGAATGTTCATTTGGTTGAAAAATTTAAAATTAAAAAATTAAAAAAATTTTAGTTCTCAAAAAATTAAAAGCAATATGTTTTTGATGAATTAAATTAAAAAATTGACGAGTTTTTTGGGTACGATGATGGTTTTTTTGATGTTGCTATTGGTTAAAAATTTTGCTACATTAATATTTGCCAAACATAATTTTTCGAGCTCTTGGTTAGTTATTTCGGCATCAACATCTAGAACTGCCCTTAATTTTGAATTAACCTGCACTGCAATTTTGATGGTATTATTTTGTAATAAATTTTCATCAAATATAACAAAAGACTGCTTGGCAAGCAGGTTGGTTTTGCCTAATATTTGCCATAATTCTTCGGTGAGATGCGGGGTGACTGGATTGAGTAAAATTAATAAAGATTCTAAAGCGAAAGCCATTAAATTGGCATCAAGAGGGCTTTGCACAACAAATTTTTCGAGATGGTTTGAAAGTTCTCGAATTTTGGCAATTGCTGAATTAAACAACATTTTTGAATATTGCAACTTTACTGCATAAATGGTTTTGTGAATTAATTCTAATAATTCTTGTTGTGTGCTGTTGAAATTTTGATTGTTGGTGCTATCAAAATAAGTGATTTGGGCTGGTAAATGAGGCAAAAAACCTTGATAAAGCTTAAACAAGCGAGTTAAATAACGAAAACAGCCTTCAATGCCAGCATTTGACCAGTCTAGATCTCTTGAAACTGGGCTATCAGACATCATAAATAGCCGAGCGGTATCGGCACCGTATTGCTCTATTATTTCGGCTGGTTCAACGACATTTTTTTTTGATTTACTCATTTTTTCGGATCGGCCAACTATTGCTGGTTGTTTGGTGGCAATTTCAAGTGGTGGAGTGCTAGAAAAATCAACTTGTTTAGGATGCAACCATTTGCCTTGCTGGTTTTTGTAGGTGGCATGGCAGACCATACCTTGAGTAAGTAGGTTTAAAAAAGGCTCAGTTAAATTAAGGTAGCCACATTTTTTGAGGGCTTTTACAAAAAATCGAGCATAAAGCAAGTGCAAAACTGCATGCTCAACTCCACCAATGTATTGGTCAACTGGCAATGTTTGGGATATTTCTTGGCTGTCAAATGGTTTGTCTGGTGTAAGAGAAGCGAACCTTAAAAAATACCAAGAGCTTTCAAAAAAAGTATCGAAAGTGTCGGTTTCGCGAATGGCAGGAGAAGTTTTGCCACAAGGAGAAGTGTAGCTGGTGTATTTCCAGGTTGGGTGATTGGCAAGAGGGTTTCCGGGCTTAGAAAAATCGATATCTTCGGGCAGTTCAACAGGTAGTTGATTTGACGGAACTGGCACTACCGAACCATCGGATAAATATAAGATAGGAATAGGACAGCCCCAATATCTTTGCCGAGAAATGCCCCAATCGCGAAGGCGGTAATTGGTTTTTTCGCAAGCGATGCCCAGCTTAACAAAATGTTGATTGATTTTTTGCTTGGCTTCTTGACAATTTAAACCATCCAGAAAACCAGAATTGATTAGGGTTCCTTCGCTTTGACAATAGGGCAGGGTGGTTGCTTGTAAATTTTCGCAGAAAGTGTTTTGCACCACTTGTTTGATGGGTAAATGATATTTGGTGGCAAATTCAAAATCTCGCTCATCATGGGCGGGACAGGCAAAAATTGCTCCTTCGCCATATTCAAGTAAAATAAAATTAGCAATAAAAACTGGTAATTCTTGTTGATTGGCAGGGTTGATGGCTACTAAACCAGTGTTGATGCCGATTTTTTCTTGTTTTTCAAGATCTTGTTCGCTAGTTGAAGAAAGATTGCAAGTGGTGATGAATTTTGCAATTTCTGGATTGTTTTTTGCTAATTCTTCTGCTATTTGATGATGCGGTGAAATGCCGATAAAAGAGGCTCCAAAAATAGTTTCGGATCGAGTGGTGTAGACTTTGACTTGTTTGATGTGATGTGAATTTTGTTTAATTTCAAAATTAAGCAACAAGCCAGTGCTTTTGCCTAACCATTTTTCTTGCATTGATAAAACTCGCTCATCCCAGCCTGTGAGATTGCTAAGTTCTTGCAATAAATCGCAGGCAAAATCAGAAACCTTTAAAAACCATTGTTTGAGCTTTTTCTTTTCAACCACGGCTCCACTTCGCCAACCTTTGCCATCAATAACTTGTTCGTTGGCTAACACTGTGTTGTCGATAGGATCCCAATTAACTAAAGATTCTTTTTGATATGCCAAACCGTGTTCTAAAAATTTTAAGAAAATTTCTTGTTCGTGTTTATAATAAGTAGGAAGACAGGTGATTATTTCGCGTTGCCAATCGAGAGCAAGACCAATGTTTTGTAGTTCTTGCCTCATTATTTCGATGTTTTGTAGGGTCCAGTTTTTGGGATGCAAGCCATATTCAAGAGCGGCATTTTCGGCAGGCAAACCAAAAGCATCAAAACCCATGGGGTGTAAAACATTGAAGCCTAGTTGTTTTTTATGCCTTGCCACCACATCGCCAATGGTGTAATTTCGTAAATGCCCCATATGAATTTTGCCAGAAGGATAGGGAAACATTTCTAGTACATAATATTTTGGAGCATTTTTTTGGGGCTGAAAGCAAAAAACTTGTTGTTTTTGCCAGATTTCTTGCCACTTTTTTTCGATTTGCTGATGGTTAAATTGATGATGAAGCATAAAAAGATGTTTTTTTCTTTTAAATTTTAAAACAACAATTTACATTTTGCAACAGCAAAAATAGCTAAAAACATTGGTTTAAATAATACCATTCTGCTAACAAAAAACTAATATTGAAAACGATATATTCCTTTTAAATAATTGTTTTCATAAGTTTCTGCTATACATTTGAAACCGAGTTTTGTGTGAAAATTAATAGAGATAGAGTTTTTTATAGGAGCATGGATTATTTTGCAAACAATAGTTTGGTAACCTCTTTTCGATATCTCGTTAATCATAGTTAAAACTAAATCTTTACCAATATTGGTAGTATTTGGTTTTTTAGCAATTTGTCGATAATAAAAGATTTTTTCAACATTTATATCGGTTAATTCTGGTAAAGATAAAATATTGTTTTGCACCACTATTTCTGCCTTTTTTATATTAAAACCATTCAAATAACCAACAACATCATCTTTTTCTTTATAAACTAAAGTTAAAGAATCTTTATCCGATATTGTTTCTTGCCATTGATATAATGTATATTCAGCAATTAAAAAACCAGAATCTTCTAATTTTTGTATGCTTTGTTCTTTATTATTTTGATATAAGTTGCTACTACATATTTTGAGAATTTGCTCAATATCTTGTTGCGTTGCTTGCTTGATTTGGTGATTCATAATTTTAGTTTTTTTTAATTAAATTTACAAAATCTTCAGCTAAAAAGCTAAAATAATAAACATCATGAAATTTGTTTTGATGAAATCTGTGTTGACGAACCCTTCCTTCTAAGGTAAAACCAAGTTTTAACAATAAATTTTTGGAGGCAATATTTTCAACATCAACCCAAGATTCTACTCTGTTGACTGGCAATTCGGTGAAAACATAATGCAAAATTTGCTTTATTGCCTTGCTGATAATGCCTTTTCTCCAATAATTTTGACATAAATCATAGCTTAATTCAATTCTTTTATGATGAGAGTTGTAGCTGTTGACTCCGATAGAGCCTATCATTGTATTGGTATCGGCGGTGGCGATAGCAAAATAAGCTCCTGATTCGTCGTAAAAAATTTTTTGCCAATAACGTAATTCAAGCTTTGCTTCTTCTAGGTTTTGAGGTATGTAGCATAAAATATATTTATGAACTTCTGGATTGCTATAATAAGAAAAAAAATCGGCAATATCTTCTTCTTTTTGTTCTCTTAAAACAAAATTACCTAAATGAAAAAATGGAAACGGTTTATAACGAAGTTTCATAATAAAAATTTTGCGATAACAAAGATTTTTCAAGATTGATGATTACTTTTTTACCCAAAACAATTGGCGAAATTTCGTAGGAATGACCTAAAATATTGTTGGTTTCTTGTAAAAGTAAAATATTTGGTTGAGATTTTTGTAAATTACAAGCAAAATTATTGATAGCAAAATCAATTTTGTTTATTTGTTCTTGATGAAAATTTTGCTTAAAATTACCCAATATAATGGCTTTTGGTAAATATTTGGTGTTGTTAAAAATTTGCAATAAATGAGTAAGATAACGATCTATTTTTTCACCTTCTTCTCCTATATCTTCTAATAAAATGATCTTTTGATAAAAATCTAGCTGATAACTAGTGGCAAAACTAGCCGACAAAACACTTAAACAGCCACCAATTAATTTACCGTTAATAATGTTTTTTTTACTTTTGCCCGCCAAATGTTTGATATTATATTTTGTTTTATTTTTTTTGGTTGCAAGAAAGCTAAATATTTTTTCAATAGAAATAGGACTTACTTTTTGTTGAATAATACAATTTAACATTGGGGCCATCAGCACTGGCCATTGCCAGTTTTTAATGATAAAATTAGCAATGTTGGTAATGTCGCTATAACCAATCAAAAGTTTTTTTTGTTTAGGTTGAGGCATTTTGGCTAAAAATGGCAATAATTCAGAAGATCCATAGCCACCCCGTCCGCACCAAATAATTTGTGATTCTTTGTTTAAACAAGCCTTTTGAAACTGCGAAAAACGAACTTGTGGCGACACAGTAGAAAAAGAATGCTGATTTTTTTCTTTGATGCTTACTAAATTTAAATCAAAAAAATTGCTCTGAATTTTTTTTTGCAACAAAAATTGTTGCATTAAAACTATTTCTTCAGTAGTAGAAGGAGTTGCTGGAGAAATAATATCGATCATCGGAGATTTTTTTTAAATGCTTTTAAAACACATAAAACCTTGTATTTAGCTAGGATTTTATGTGTTTTAACATTTTTTTTACTTAATAATTTTACTTACAACTCCGGCACCGACGGTTCTGCCACCTTCTCTGATGGCAAATCGTAGACCTTCTTCCATAGCAATTGGGGAGATTAACTCAACAGTTAGTCTAA